>Ga0172377_10000341_pt1 | contig 43092 bp, 47 predicted proteins | sample Pumphouse3metaG_FD_119749 | JGI IMG/M metagenome (GOLD analysis project Ga0172377, IMG submission 119749) | Leachate microbial communities from a municipal landfill in Southern Ontario, Canada - Pumphouse #3 metaG | ecosystem: Engineered > Solid waste > Landfill > Unclassified | place: Canada... | reverse complement strand
TTTGGCGATTTAGGCTATGACCGCATTCGTTGTTTGCCTGACGATTTTGTTCTTGATGATTTCGAAGAAGTGTTTGGCTTTGAACTTTATAACTATTATGCCAATGATCATATTCCATTAACGTATTATGCCAATTTCAGCATTATTGATTTTGAAGTCATGAATGCCGGAACATATACCGATTTCGTATATGTCCCCTCTTTGCTTAGTTACGACGAGTCGGAAGGCATATACACTTATCAATACGACGACGAGATATGTATTTGGTCGTTGAGCAAAGACGCTGTCGACTATGTCGAAATCGACATGGGTGAAGTCATTGAGTCCTTCTATACTCGCCTCGATGTAACATCCGACTTTTCTCTTGATTTATACACAGATTTAAAATACACACCTGCCAGCAATGACTTTGATGTGTATTTTGTTGGTATTTCCGGAATCTTCAATCCAAGCGAAGAAACCTACTATGTCGCTGAAGCCCAATTCTATTTGGGTGTTAATTAATTTATTCGCCGATAATTTTTCGAGAATGCGTTTTTTACGCATGCCGTCGAATTCACCATAGAAGATTCGCTCCCACGGACCAAAGTCTAATTTTCCCTCGGTGATGGCTACAACGACTTCTCGGCCCATAATTTGTCTTTTTAAATGAGCGTCGGCGTTATCTTCGAAACCATTGTGTTCATATTGATTGTAGGGCTTTTCCGGAGCGAGTTTCTCCAGGAATCTTTCAAAGTCATGATGAAGCCCGACTTCGTCGTCATTAATAAAAACACTAGCCGTTATGTGCATGGCATTAACAAGAACGATTCCTTCAAAAATTTCGCTTTTTTCTATTATTCGTGATACATCATCCGTTATATTAACAAATTCTCTATGAGCATTAGTCTTATATAACAGCATATAATTAAAGACCGCTTAATAGCGGTTTTTTTCATATTTCATATTTTATAAGGAGGATATTGGTATAATTAGTGATATGTCAGTTAATAAAGCAAAAATCCGCTCTCTTAGCCACCCCTTCCCCCTCCTTTATGATGAGAATTCAACTGTATTGATTCTTGGAAGTTTCCCCTCGGTAAAAGCGGTGGCAGATGGTTATTATTATGCGAATCCCAACAATCGTTTTTATAAAATGATGAGTGTGATTTTTGAAACTGATTTTGTTAGTATTCCTTGGGAAAAGAAAAAGGAACTGCTGCTTCAACACCATCTCGCTCTCCATGATTCAATTGGATATTGTCAGATTCTTGGCTCAAGCGACGCGAAGATTAGCGATGTAAAACCTTCTAACCTCCACGAAATATTTTCTAAGGCAAGAATAAAGAAAGTAATTTGTAACGGCGCGAAAGCCTATCATGAATATATACGTTTCTTTTCCGATATTGATATTCCGGTCGTACAAGCCCCCTCCACAAGTCCAGCTAACGCCAAGATGCAACTTGATGATTTAGTGAGTGCGTGGAAGGCTGTTTTGCACGACGTTTTGTCTTCAATTAATACTTAATATTTTTTTGCTTTTATAAGAATAGACACATAGTGTCTTTTTTGGTGAATGGCGGTCGAAATGATTATTCGTTGACTTAGTCAATGAAAAATTATAAAATGCGATAGTCATGGGGGAATGACTATGAATATGAAAGAATGGAACGATAAGTTTATCATGTATCGACGGACCATCAAGCAACTAAAGGATGCCGTCAATCGTGATCTAAGCAGTCAGGGTATTTCTTTGCAACATACGACTTATCTCTTACTTTTAGCAAATAACGGACAACTTAGAATTAAAGAATTGAATGCCCTTTCTAGTAATGATGCTTCGCTTACAACAAGGGCTTTAAAATTACTAAAAGACAAGAATCTAATTGATCGGACTTGCGACAGCGTACGTAAGTGTCAAATCTTTTTAACTGATAAAGGTAAAGATGTCGTCCAATATATTGGCGAAATCTTCCTGCGTCTTCGCGAAGATCTTTCGAAATCGAATACCCATGAAGGTCAGGAAGCTCTTTTAAGTGCTATTTTAAGTTAAGTAATAAAGGTTAAAAACAATGGAAATAATTATTGATAATGCATTAAGAATTTATCTTTTGGTTTGTCTTCTACTCTTAATCCTATATATTCCGCGAATCGCCTATTATTTTGCGGCCTTTCAAAAACAGCCGAAACTAATAAACGAAACGAAGAATCGTTTGGCCGTTTTGGTGCCGGCGAAAAACGAAAGCAAATCAATACAAGCTCTTTTAGATTCTTTAAATATGCAAACATATGACCGCTCACTCTTTGATGTCCATGTTATCGTCGAAGATTCGCGCGATCCGACAATTGAGATGGCAAGAAAATCCGTCGCTGCGATTATTCATGTTGTTCCCGATCAAACGCGAAAGGGCGAAGCACTCGATGGTGCTTTAAAAAGGATACTTAAGGAAACTCCGTATAAATATGACGCATTTATCATTATTGATGCCGACAATCTCGCTCATCCCGATTTTCTTTTGGAAATGAATAACGCTTTAGCAAGCGATCGCCAAATCATTGTTGGAAAAAAGCGCATCAAGAATTGGGAATCCCCGAATCGCGACGACCGCTCACTATTTAGCAATTGCACATCTCTTGTTTACGCAATGGTCGATGAGTTAGGTAATCGTCATCGTACGTTGCACGACATTCCCGTGAGCATGTGTGGCACGGGAATGATGGTCCGCGCTGATGTTATCAAAGATTTGGGCGGATGGCCCTATCGCACTTTGACTGAAGATTATGAAATGATGATGGACTGTCTTTTACGCGGATACTCATCTATGTACTATTGCCACGCGATTGTTTATACCGAAGAAGCGGTAGAACACCGCGTTTCATTTAAGCGGCGGATGCGGTGGCTAACTGGATACACTCAATGCAATAAAAAATATCGTAAAGCGATCGTCAAAAAAACGTTTGGAGAAGGCAAAATTGTTTGGAAGAATTTTGATTTCCTCTATTCGCTTTTGCCAGTTTTTGTTTTTGCTGGTATCAGTTTAGTGTTTGGTATTGTATGCCTTCTTGCTGCTGGAGCTTATGCTATCTTTTTCCAACCCCTGTGGTGGTCAGCATTAAGAGTTGCGCTTATCGCAATAGGCATGATTTATGGCGCGCTTTTCATCTTCACCATCCTTACTCTTGTTGTCGATCGTAAAGCTATTAAGATGAGCGTTTTAGAAACACTTGCTGTCATCTTTCTCAATCCTTTAGTGTTGGCTGAGTTCGTTTGGATTTTCATTCGAATCTTTACGGCCACAAATAATCTCGAATGGGATAATGTCGATCGGATTGCCTACACTTCTAAAAAGGATAAATAGTAATGGGACTTCCAAAAGAAGAATTGTTAACGCGCATTCGCGAAGCCGAACAAAGAGGTGATTTTCACTTCACGGCTGAGCCTATTGATGCCGATAGTTACGACCCAGTTGATGAAAACTATCGACATCTTTGTACGCGTTTTTTTGAATGCATATTTCATTTAATTATGCGTTTTGTAGTGGTTTTAGTCGGTATTTTCATCAATGGACTCGCTTTTAATATGAAAGTGAAAGGTCGGAAAAATCTGCGGAAAATCAAATCAGCGATTGTGACATGCAATCATGTAAATAACTTTGACAACCTAATGGTTCGCAACGCCCTTTTTGGCCATCGCCTATATATTGTCGTTGGCGAGTTCAACAACAAAAAGGGGTTTTTTGGAAAATGTTTAAGAGCCGGAGGGGCATTGCCCTTAAGCGCGAATATCCGAGCGATGGTCAATCTTCGCAAGGCGATTGATAAATTGCTTAAGAAAAGAAATTTCGTCTTATTTTATCCTGAGGAAGCAGAGTGGTGGATGTATGAGAAACCGCGCCCCTTTCGCAATGGCGCGTTTCATTTTGCGGCGACCTCAAACGCTCCGGTTATACCTATCTTTTTAACTTTCTCAGACCCAAAAGGGTTACGGGCGAAAATCGTCAAAAGCAAGGTTGTTACCGTTCATATTATGCCCCCAATTTATCCAAAGGATAATTTAAGCGTGAAGGAAAATGTCGATTATTTACGCGATGAGAATTATTCACTATGCGTTCAAAAATACGAGGAATTTTATGGAAAGCCAATGGCCTACGACATTGTTAATCCTACCAGCAAACAAAGCGAAGAGCAGACAACAATTTTGTAAATTTAAAATGGTATAATATCGTCGTGAAAATATCACTATCAGAAAAAAGCGCGACAATCATAAAAGTTATTGCTTTTATAGTTGTTTTTGGCACGCTTCTTGGTTTTTTTATCGCTTATTTTAACTTCTTCTATTCATTGCTTGATGTATCTAATCGTCAGGCCCTGCGCGATGATATGAACGAATTGGGAATTTTGGGTTATGGACTTGCTTTCCTCATTCAATTTACTCAAGTTGTTATCTCCATCCTGCCTGGAGAAGTCGTCGAACTCTTTCTAGGAATGGCTTATGGTCCGTTTCTCGGTTTGGCGATTGCCCTCATCGGTGTGGTTGCCGGAACGACTGTCGCCTATTATCTTGCCAAATGGGTGGGTATACCATTTGTGAAGCTTTTTATCAAAAGGAACTATTTTGAAAAATATGCTTTTCTTCAAGACGAGAAAAAGGTGGCACTTGGTGTTTTTGTTGTTTATTTAGTTGTGGGATTACCGGTGGACACCGCGACTTATTTTGCCCCGACTCTAAAAATAAAATTTTGGAAGTTTCTACTTCTTTCTACACTTGCACGTATTCCAAAAATTATCTCTTCGACAATCGTTGGTCACTATCTCGTTGAAGATAACCTATGGATTTCGTTAAGCGTCTTTTTCGGCACAGCCATAATTAGCGTTATTGCTGTTCTTATTTTTCATTTTGTTAATAAACGCAAGCAACAAAAAAAGCCGATTAATAAAGCATAATTATATTCCGCTATTGAGAAACAAATTTACATTTGGTATGGTATTTATTGTTGATATCCATCATTTATGATGGTGAGGTATAATCATGACTAAACTAATTATCCTGTCCGGCATTCCCGGATCAGGCAAAACGACTTATGCTTTAGGCGTTCAAAATATTTTGCCGAAAGTCGCTGTTGTTTCAAGCGATGTCGTTCGTAAATCTGTGACCGGAAATACGTGTGACGGATCACAGGAAACGCTTGTTTGGCAAGAGTTTGAAAATTGGGTTAAGAACGCAACAAAAGAAAATGAAATCGTCATTGCTGATTCAACAGCTTTAACAAATACCTTACGCATGAAATGGTATAACGCTTTTCGAGCTTTTTTCGATAAAATTGAGCTTGTCTATTTTGATATGCCTTTTGCTGTTTGCTGGGAAAGAAACATCAATCGCGAACGAATAGTTCCATTAAACCCGATGGCCGGCATGTTTAAACTGCTTGAAGAGCCAAATGAAGAAGTGAATAATAGTTTTGACTCAATTATCGTCATCAAAGAAGAAGACAAGGATACATGGAAAAGAAGCTAATCGTACTTTCAGGAATACCCGGTTCGGGCAAGAGCACTTATGCCGCGAAGTATTTAAAAGAGCATCCTGATACTTTTATTGTCGCAAGCGATGAGGTTCGACTTGAACTTTTTGGTCGCGTTGATGACTTTTCTAAAGAAGACGTTGTTTGGGAAAGGTTTGAATGTTTGGTGCGGGAAAAAGCGAAAATGCATGCAACGATTATTGCTGATTCTTCAGCGACGGCGAATATTCGCCGTCTGAGATGGGCAAAAATATTCCGCGACCTTTTTAATAATATTGAGCTTGTCTATTTTGATATTCCGTTTGAAGTTTGCTTAGAACGAAATGAAAAACGCCATCTAACGATTCCGTATGAGGATATGCTGGTCATGAAGGATTCGTTCGAAAAGCCTTCTAAAGAAGTTATTGCCTCTTACAATCAAATTACAAAAATTAAAGAATGAGGTTATCCTCATTTTCTTATATAAAAACAATAAATAGTCCGAGCAAGGCCGCTGCCAAAGCGACAAAGGCGGGCAAGACGCCATATTTCACGAAACTTAAGAATGAAAACGTAACCCCATGGCTTTTTAATAATCCCATCCACATCATTCCTGCTAAGGCGCCCATGGGAGTTAAAAACGCGCCAAGGTTGCTTCCGACAATCGAAGCATAAACGGCTTCAGTGGTAACGATACTTGAGGCATAAGAAGTTACTGAGGAATAAAGAACACTCATGGGAATGTTATTGATAAAGTTCGCAATCAAAAATGAAGAAATACCATATTTTACAATCGGTTGCGAATTAGAAAAGAAGGAAGCAAGGAATCTTGTTGCCCCATGCTTATCAAGCGCCAAGACAATAACAAACATCGAAATAATAAAAGGGATCAAATCCCAAGGAAGCCGGCGCAAGGTCATTGCTACTTCGGTCGGTTTTGATTTTTTAAATGCTTTATATAATAAAATGACAACCAATAAAGAAGTCGCAAAAATCAGCGTAATAAGGTACATGTCAAGCTCAATATAATTGGATATCGTTAGAAGGAAAGTACAACCACCCAAAGCAATCAAACCCGTGAATAACATGAATTTATCTTTAATTGCCGCAGTTTCCACCTCCTCACTAATCGGCGATGACAGTTTCTTTTGAAAGATTAAAAGAAGGACCCCGAAAGATGTAAGACTAGCGAAAATTGTAGGAAGAATCATAACCTTGGCGTATTCCAAAAACAAAATGCCATGACTTGATGCCAAGTAAATATTCGTGGGGTTACCGATGATCAACATCATGCTCCAGGTGTTTGCCGCCACAAAACTAGCAAACAAATATGGAATAGGATCAATCTTGGCGCGTTTCGCAAAGTAACAAATAAAGGGCGTAAAAGTTAAGATAATAATGTCGTTGCTCGTAAAAATTGTTAGAAATGAGACGAGAGCATAAAGAGTAATGAACATCGTCAATTGATTAATTTTAGCTTTCTTGAGGGCGTAAGTTGCCAAGAAACGGAAAAGGCCAACTTCATCAAGAAAAATTGACATGAGTGTCATTGATAAGAATAGTGCCAAAATTTTTAAAGGATTAATTGTCGTGTCGGCAGTTAGACCCGCAAGTATTTCAGGAAACGTTATTAGACTGGCGCTTAATAAAATTAGTGCACCAAGCGAAGGAATTATCCAATAAGTATTAATACTTAATTTGTGAATTTTTAGATTAGGCTTAAACAATGAAGCGCCAATCATGGTGAAGATTGTAAGAAGCGATAAGGCAATTGTCCATGCCATAATTTGCACCCACTATTTAGCCGATCTTTTTCATCGGTAAGATAAATCTTAGTCCTTTTTAAATCTTTTTCAATAACTTTGATAACGAACCATATTTTCACTAATAAACATGGTAAAATATAAGGTGAATTGAGACTAATCTAAATAGTAAGAGGAAATTATGGCACCTATTGTATCAGACGCCTGGAATAAGAAATATCAGATTGCCGATGAGTTGAAGGATTACGCCCGCTTCATGACTTTAGGTTCGATAAAAATTACGCCTGTTAAAATTGCTCTGAGTAATACTGGCGCCGCGATTACAACACAAGCCCCGGTTCTTGACCTGCGTGTTAGGACGATCAAAAAACGAATCCGCTCTTATGACGGAAAAACCATCCGGTTAACGATTTATGAGCCAAAAAACATAGAAAAGGAAAAAGCCCCCGCCATTTTGTATTTACATGGAGGCGGTTTCATGATTCGAGAAGCGAGTCATCATCATAAAGTTAGCCGCGACTACGCAGACGGAGCTAAGGCCAAAGTTATTTTTGTTCATTATCGGCTTGCTCCCAAATATTCTTTTCCTTATCCGGTGGAAGATTGTTATTCGGCCCTGTTATGGGTTTGCCGAAACGCTAAACGTCTTGGCATCGATAAAAATCGCATCGCGGTTGCTGGTGATAGTGCCGGTGGCGGTCTTGCCGCGGCAATGACACACATGAGCCGTGACCGTTCAGGTCCAAAAATCTGCTTTCAGATGTTAATTTATCCAGCCCTTGATCACCGACAGAAAACAGCCTCGATAAAAAAATATTTCGATGCACCAGGATGGAATTCTTTGCTTAATAAGCAAATGTGGAAAATTTATCTTCAAGATGGTCATTTTGGCATGCTTTCATATGCTTCTCCTTCGGTTTCAACTTGTTTCGAAAATCTCCCACCCGCATATATCGAACCAAGTCAGTACGATTGCCTTCGCGATGAGGCCATTGAGTATGCCAAGAAACTTGAAAATAACGGTATTAAAGTCGAACTTAATTATATTGAAGGAGCGTTTCATGCTTTTGATATTATGCAAGGCAAAAAGCTCGTTCAAAAGGTAATGTCCAAGCGAATCTCGGCGTTATCTCGTGCCTTCCGCTTAGCAAAATGATTTACGAATTGTCCTCAATCACGTATAGTATGAACGAGTCGTGTTAACACGACTGATAAAAATGAAGAATAAAATTAATGGCATTAATCAAGATTGGTATCGTTTAGATAACGCCGCAAAAATTTATCCAGCGATGGTAAGTCGTCGCAATAGCTGTGTATTTCGTTTTGCGATTAATCTTAAAGAAGAGGTTGATCCTTACGTTTTGCAGCGGGCATTACTCGATATGCGCAGTCGTTTTCCAGCGATGTTTGTGCGAGTCCGGCACGGTGTTTTTTGGTATTATCTTGAAGAAAATAAAAAAATGGCGCGTGTTCGCCCTGAAGATAGTCGCATTAACAAATCAATTGACTATTATAGTAATAACTATTTTCGCTTTACGGTGTTTTATTATGAAAAGCGGATTAGTTTAGAAGTTTTTCATAGTTTAACCGACGGAACCGGAGCAGTCGTTTTTTTAAAAGCCCTTACTTATCGTTATCTTGAATTAAAAGGTCATCACTTGGAAAGCGAAGGCTTGGTTTTAACGGTCGACCAAGATCCATCAATCGAAGAATTGGAAGATAGTTTCTTTAAATACGCCACGATGAATCCTCATAAACGCTATGTTGTCCCCACTCCATTTAGTATTAAAGATGCCCGCTTTCCAAGCGGTCAAGGACGCGGTGTTATTAATGGCCGTCTTGATTCGAACGCTTTACATGCTTTGGCCAAGCAGTATAACGCGACTGTAACCGAATATCTTTCAGCCTTATTAACCCAAACCGTCTATCAAGTGTACGGCGAGAGAATGATTAAAAATAATCGTGTTAATATTTGTATACCAATTAACCTTCGACGTCTATTTCCATCAGAATCGCTTCGCAACTTCACTCTCTTCTTTCACACGACTGTGAAGGATGATAAGCGCGGAGAATTTGATGAAATACTTACGCAGGTGAAAAAAAGTTTTAGCGAAGGTCTTTCAAAAGAAAGCATCGTTGAAAACATTAATGTTAATATGCAAGCCGAACGAAATATGGCGATGCGCCTCACCCCTTTATTTCTTAAAAAACCCGCGATGACTATTGCTGGGACAAAGTATGGGGGAAGACTCAACACTTTGACTATGTCAAACATTGGTATTGTTCAACTTCCGCAGTCGATGGCTGAACATGTTCAAGATTTTGAATTTAACTTATCAAACGATATCAACTGCGCGTTTGGAATCGGTGTCATTACTTTTAATAACATTTTGACAATTAGTGTTCTTCGCGAGACACGCGACACGCTGCTTCCAATGCAACTTTTTCGTAATTTAGTTAATTTAGGATTAGAAGTGGAAGTTGAAAGTAATTACTGGGAGGAGGTCGCTTAAGATGGATTTTTGTCCTGATTGTAAAGTTAATATCGTTTCAAAAGGCGAGAAATGCCCTCTTTGCCATGGACCAGTCGAGCACGGAGATGAACCAGCCTCCAAAAAACCTTTTCCATCATATATTAAGTTTATTAATTTACGAAAAAGATGGGCGCGTGGCATTTCGATAGCCGCCCCTGTGGCAATTGGCGTTTGTGTTTTAATTAACCTTCTAACCTGGAACGGTTTCTTGTGGTCATTAATTGTTGGAGTGGCAATCTTATATGCTTGGTTAGTTGGTCTTTATACGGTGCGGAGAACCGATCACCTTGGTCAAAAACTCTTATTGCACGCGATTGGCCTTTCCGCTCTTTTAATCGTCATCAATTTTGTGACCGCCTCACCTTCAATGACTTCTTCACTTTTTTTAGAAAACTTTTCGGAAATTGCTAAATGGTCACTTGATTATGCGATGCCGGCGACATTAATGCTTTTTATATTGGCGATTAATATCGCCATGCTCTCACAGAGGCATCGTCTGCATGATTATGTCATCGCTCAGTTCTCATTATCGTTTATCGGATTTATACCCTTTGTCCTAATTTTGATTGATATCTTTGGTCCAGATATTTTGGGCTCTCTATTTATGTCGATTGCAGCCTCTTCTTTTTCCTTCCTTACGTTGCTGTTTTTTGTTATTTTTGCTCCTAAGCTTGTTGCAAAGGAATTTGGAAGAAGGTTCCATATCTAGTAGAATATGAATATGAAATATCAACACCCAGAAACTTCACTTGTGACCATTATTGGTCCTGATCAGACGACATGGATCGGTGATATTAAAGTCGAAATTCTTTTTAATGGTGAAATCGTTGGTGTGATTAAAGGTCAGAAATCCGCCCAGTTCGAAATTAATGAAGATACTCGCTTTTCGATTCGAACTGTCAATGAAGATTTGCCAAAATTAGAAGTTAGCGTCGCTGGTTTATTGTGTTGTCCGGCGACAATTAAATTATTTCTTGTCGGTGGTTCGTTAAATAACGCAAAACTGGTAGCTAAAACAACATATGGAGAAAAATATTCTAATAGGAGAAATAAATGAAGAAAATTATCTTACTTTTACCGCTTTTGGCTCTTGCATTAGTTGGTTGTGATGGTGAACTGACCGCGGCGCCGGTCGTTACCGATCCAAATAATGAACAAAAAAGTGGTGATCCTCAAAGCGGGGATATTATCAAGATTTTGCATCTTAATGACACACACGGTTCAATTGAGTATCGCCCAGACGATAATGAACCCGGCATGGCTTATTTAGCTGGTTATGTTAATACCATACGGGAACAAGCGAATACGAATGTCGTTCTTGTTTCTTCGGGCGACATGTTTCAAGGAAGTCTCGATTCAAACATCAGCCAAGGAAAACTCATGATAGATATCATGAAAGAAATGCGCTTTGATTCGATGTCAATCGGCAATCATGAATTTGACTGGGGCGTTGATGTTTTAAAAGAAAATGCCGCCTACGCCATGAACAAAGAGGAAGGAGATTGGTCTTTTCCCTTCTTATCAGGAAACATTTTAAATCCTGAAGGTCAATATGATTTTGGTTATCTATCAACGACTTTTAATCGCGGACCTGCTCGCGTTAGTGTTATCGGTTCGATTGATAACGGCGTTTATGATTCCATTGACGGTCCGATTGTCGAGGGCTATGAATTTGTCAACGCCACCTCAATGGTCATCTCTGAAGCCCAAAGGCTTCGTCAAGCCGGTTCTGATATTATCATTTACTCAACTCATGATGTTGATAAACGCGTTGATAAATCAATCGCTGATTATGTTGACGCGATTTTTACTGGACATAGCCATCATAATTCCGTTCTGACGATGAAAAATTCGGATTTTAAATCGGTACCGATAATCGAATCTTCGTCGAATGGTCGCGCGATTGGCGAGGTCGAATTCATTTATGATTCTGCCAAGGAATCCTATTCATTGAATGGTTATAAAAACACGAATCTTTTAAACGGAAGCATAACACTTGTTGAAGATGAAGCTGTGCAAAGCATTTATGATGCTTATTTAGATGCTCCCGCTCAGGATGGACCCGTTCAAAGTGAAAGTCTCCGCGCCCTGAAAAACGATAAAATTGGTGAGATTAATAGTGATTCTATCTTTGCTTCGATTGACGGCACAATTAGCAAACTGAGCGTTCAGCAAATGTTCCTTCAAGCACAATTGGATGCCTATTCTGAATCTTATGACATTATTGGCTCATCGTATAATGAATCACGGTCGGCATGGAATGTCGGTGATATTACATACGCTGATGTGTATAAAGCTTTCCCCTTTGATAATGCTACGGTAATAGTCGAAGCAACTGGAAAACAGTTGGAACTTTGGGGAACATTGACCATTTTCATTGATGGGCTTAATAAATACTCATTAGAGGATAATGACATGTATCAAATTGTTACATCGACTTATATTATTAATAATCGAGAGCAAAACTATTATACTAGTATAATTCACACTGACGCTGATATTTTCCAACGCCATGTCATGTATCAACAATTTATCGAAGCGAGCGCTCCTAATCCTTGGAATTAGTTTTATATCATAAAATCTTGTTCATTTATTTGTTTTGTGCCACGATGAATCACACGAGGTATTAATATGGTTAAACGCATCTTTGCCATTATCTTTGCTTTAGTTGGTCTCGCCGCAATAATCGTCGCGGTTATTTTTGGCATTCAAGCCGTCCAGGATTTATTAGCCTATATCGCTGAGGGTATTGATCCATTAGCCCCAATCGCTTTTGTCATATTTATTGTTATGGTTGCTGTTTGGGTCGCTCTTTTTATCATCGGTTTAGTTATTTTCATCCCAAGTCTAATCGTAGCAATTAAAGGTCCTAAAAAGAAAAAGACTGTTGCCTAGTATTTTTGCGAATTTGCTTAGAAAACTTAATGGGTTATAATTAAGTTGATGAGTGGAAACAATCAGTATAACCAAGAAGGCGACTCTTCTTTTAGCAAAAACGTCAACGAATTTGGATTCAAGAAAAAAAGGCGGTTTATTTCATATTTACCGGCCCTTTTTATTACCATTATTACCATTACCTTATTGCTTATAATTATCATCGGGACAATTTGTTGTCTTGATAATAATCAAGAGGCGCAGGTCAGAGTCCTTCACGGCATTAACTTCACAGACGAAACGGCGACTTTCGACGAAAACTATGTTTTTGAACCAATCGGCAGCGAAGAACCAGTCTTTATCGTCGAACAAGGTTTTCGCTTTGATACATTAGATTCAAAAATAGAAGTTCTCGTTCCGAATTATGAAGAAACCTTATCAATCGACATAAACTTTGGCGCATTCAATCACAAAACATACTCAGTAGGCGAGTTCACTAATGATAATTACTTAATTCAAGCTCACGATAGTTCCAACGCATTACTTAATTCAAAAATAATTTCGTCCCCACAAAATGACAGCGAATATAAGATTGTTTTTGAATTAGAAAATATCGATTATTTATTACTTATTTTTAATCAGCCGATTACGAGTATTGGCGAGGAAACAACGAGGGGCTATCTTTATCTTAAGAGCCTTGCATTAAACGAAATAACTAATTATTCGTAATAGAAATAGAAATATAACTTTTGGAAGGGCGAGAACTCCTTTATATATTGAATGGTTTCGCCGGTATCAGGATCGGTGGTTTCATCGATGTCTGGATTATCAACATATGAAGAAACTCCTTCGTTTCCGACGATGCTAAGATACAAATTGTTAAACCAAGTCGCCATATCGTCTAGAAAATCGTGCTCGGCCCAATATTCTCGCGAATACTTATAATCGTTTTTAATTTCAGGTCTCAAGGAGTTATAAAGCTCACTATACTTTTGGTCATCGCCAACAAAGTTTGCAAGAGAAATTATGCTATAAAAAGTTGTATAGTAGCCAGAATAACGCAGATAAGGCTCCTCACTATTAAGAAGAATATAGGCGGCGACTAAATTCGCATCCTGTTCGCGCATGGCGCCTTTAGAATGAGCGATTTCATGGGCCATCGTCGAGACGAGCTGCGAATCGGGTGTCAAATAATTTATGTTTGGTTCGGTTGTTGGGGCAAACGAAATACCAGTGATATTGAACTCCCGAAATAGAAATGATAAAAACATCGGCTTGACGTTGGGAGTAAAGCGAGTGAAATAGTCTGATTCCAGTCCCTCGAATTCGTTTTGAAGAATAATGTTTAACTCAGAAATCGTATAAGGTTTGATGACACTTCCATTAACATCGAAGTCGAGAGTGTCCGCAACAGCATTAAAGTCTGTTAAGAAGTGCTCAACGATTGGAACATACTCGCTGCTTTCGACATTTTCTTGATGTTGTGGTATATCAACTGGATAGCGACCATATCCAACCCCAGCCGTCGAGAAGTAATATGCAAATGTCGAAACTACAACTAGGAGTAAGGCGAGAGATTTATTAAGTCCTTCGAGTCCTTTTCTTTTAGCGAAATCGGCAAAAATAAAAACAAGAAGAACAATAATTGTTAATGCAAATAAAATAAAAAATACTTCAGCAATTGAGAAAGGAATCCAACTAACAAGCGGTCCGAAAGTCGATTGCAAAAATCGATAGTAAGTTCGCGTCCAAAATTCCGCAGATAGTTCAAATAGTCGGATTATGATTAATCCAGCGAATATAAAAATAATTGCAATTAAAGCATAAATCTTCGCAAAAAGAGCTTTTTTCACCTTTTTCATTTCAACCATGTCCTTATTATATAATGACATTTATAAGATATCTATTTTCTCTTCTTTTTGTTTTTATTCGTTATTTCATTTCGCGACATTAAATCTCTAATGGTATCCTCAATTGTGTTATCAAAAGGACGGACAGAAAATCCTAACTCACGAACGGCGAGCGCGTTCGAAAAGTTTGAATTTGAGACCAAGGCATTCATCGAATAAGCAGTGAAAATCGGCGGTTGTTTTTTAATTTTTGACCAAAGAACCGCTAAAGGAGCGAACATTTTGACAAACCAGATAGGCAGAACGCTACGAATTCTCCTGCGTCTTGAAACCCGACTGGCAATCTCGATAATTTCGTAAACAGAATGATATTGACCCGATAAGAGATAACATTTGCCCTCGACGCCTCGCTCAGTGGCTTTGATAATTCCGTCGGCAACATCGCGGACATCGACAATGTTATATCCACCTTTAACGATTGAAGATAAAGAACCATCAAGGTAGTTTTTAAGAACTGATGTGAAGTGGCCATTCATCTCATCGTTAGGACCAATGATTCCTGAGGGATGAACAATAATGGCATTAAGTCCCTCTTTAGCGGCATCTAGTACGTATTGGCTGGCCTCAGCTTTTGTCTTTGCATAAAAACCATTAACCTCATTAGGATCAAAATGATTTTGCTCTCTGATAAGTACTTTTTTAGGTAATTCTTTTAATGCGTGAACACTTGAAACATAGATGAATTTTTCTACTTTTCGTTTTTTTGCGACATCGGTAATGTTTTTTGTGCCTGTGACATTAACGTCATAGGCGAGTTGATTAAATGATTTTTCAACCGTGATAATTCCCGCACAGTGAATAACTATTTGATTAGTGTTTTCAGATTTAAACGCGAGAAACTTCTCGACATCCTCGAATTTTCGAATATCGCCTTCAACAAAATGAACCTCACCCTGTTCTTGATTGTCAAAATTGCGCTTTTTGTCGCGAGGAAGAACAAAGGCCACAATTGTTTTTCTAAGAGCCAGTAAAAGATTGGCGATAGTCCGACCGAGGTGTCCGGTAGCGCCGGTAATGTAATATATTATTCTCTTCATAAACATACCTCCCTTTTCATTATGTAGCAAAAACACAAAATGCAATACATATTGAAGAATCTCAAAAAATATATTTAATGATTGTTATCACCAACATTAGTTGTGATAAAATTAAATTATGATTAAGAAAGCAATTTATCCCGGATCTTTTGATCCAGTATCCAATGGACACATCGACATCATCGAGCGCATCGCCCGACTATTTGAAACAATTTTTGTGGTGGTGGCCGTTAATCCAAACAAGCATTATGTTTTTACGGCCGATGAACGCGTCGAAATGCTTAAAAAAGCAACGGCCCACATTAAAAACGTCGTTATCGAAAAAAGCGATCTCATCCTTGTTGATTATGTTCGTCAAAAAGAAGAGGGCGTCATTATTCGCGGCGTCAGAAACGTCAATGACTATCAAAACGAAATTACGATGTTTCAATTTAACCACACGAGTGATCCAAACATTGAGACTTTAGTCATGTTTCCATCGAGTCATAATCTTTTCATATCAGCTTCATACATCAAAGAGTTAGCCCTTTTTAATGCTGACATCTCCCCATATGTTCCTGAAGGTTTAGCTGAGTTTATCTCACAAAAAATACGCGAAAGAAAATAAACGAATATCATCATCGTTAATTCAAGGCGTTCTTTCAACATTTTCGTTTCAAATACTTATTAATAAGGAGGTGAATTTATGTTTATCTTCCGTCCCTCATTAAAAATTTTTAAGCGCACTTTAGATATCTACGAAGCCAAGCGCATCAAGAAGATGAAACCATTCACCGAAATGCGGGTTTGGAAAGACATTCCTTACGTTGACGACGGCAATGTTGAGCATCTTCTCGATATTTATCATCCAACGGCGAAAAGTAACAACCATCTTATTTTTGATATTCACGGTGGCTCATATGCCTTTGGTTACAAAGGTCTTAATTACATTTTCAATTCATATTTTGTTGCGAAAGGTTTTTCAGTTGTTTCGATTAATTACACTCTCGTAAAAAAAGGAACGAGTATCTATGAGCAAATTGTTGATATTTTCACCGCCTTGAATTTTCTTGAAAAAAACAAAGAAAAATATGACTTATTTTTTGATAATTTTATTCTTCTTGGCGATTCTTCCGGTGGCCATCTTGCTCTTCTTACCGATTTCGTCTTTAAATCAAAAGAAGCACAAAGATATTATAGAATTGACCGTCTACCAAATATCAAAATCAAATGTGTTGGTATGAATTGTGCGGTGTATGATTTTGAAGAAGTCGCTGAATATGCTAAGCGCATTATTCATAAGTCAGCGATGCCTACCCTTTTTTCTAGCAATTATCTAGATGGAGAATTTTTGAAAATGAATAATCCGGCCTACTATATTAAAAAGGTAAAACCAGACCCGATTTTTGTTTCTTCTTGTCACTATGACTTTCTAAAGAAACACAGTTTTATGCTACACGATGAATTATTGAGACAGGAAATACCACATCATTATCAATTTGAACCATCCCTCGATATGAAAGTTGCTCATGTCTATAATCTCGTTTTGCCGGATAGTAAAGAAGGGAAAAGGACGAATGAGGCGATGGCCGAATTCTTTCTCACTGATTTCTCGAAGTAGTTACTTTTATATAATTTTCAATGAAAATTACTTTTGGTTGCGCACATAGTGAAGATAATATAAGATTTATGTGCTATGAAATTAAACCAAAATCAGACACCGTTTCTTGATGCGCTAATCAAATATGTTAACGAAAAAATATCGCCTTTTGATGTCCCTGGACACCATATGGGCAATGTTGAAAATAAACTAAAAGATTTCCTTGGCGGAAAAACTTTTCAAAGTGATATTAATGCTCCAATCGGACTTGATTCATTGCAACACCCGACTGGTGTTATTGCCCAAGCCCAAGAGCTTATGGCTGATTTTGCGGGCGCTGATCACAGTTTCTTTTTGGTGAATGGTACGACGAGTGGCATCATCGCCATGATTATGTCGGTGTGCAAGGCCAAAGATAAGATTATTCTTCCTCGTAATGTTCATAAATCAATCATTAGTGCGCTTGTCTTATCTGGTTCGATCCCCGTTTATGTAATGCCAAAAATCGATCGGCAGCTCGAAATTGCCAATCAGCCGAGTGTTGCTGATTATAAACGAGCGATAATTCGTTACCCAAGCGCCAAAGCGCTGCTTGTTATAAACCCAACATATTTTGGGGCAGTAAATGATTTAAAGGAAATCACCGATTTCGCCCATGCGCATAATGTGTCGGTTTTAGTTGATGAAGCCCACGGCGCCCATTATTACTTTAGTAAAAATGGTCCTCTATCAGCGATGGAGTGTGGTGCTGACCTCTCCAGTGTTTCGTTTCACAAGACAGGTGGTTCATTAACACAGTCAAGCGTCCTTCTCCTTCAAGGTGAGCGCGTTTCGCCAAGTGAAGTTCAAAAATCCTTGAGCATTATTAGCACTACTTCGCCTTCTAACATTTTAATTGCTAGTATTGACGCAGCCCGTCATTTTGCCGCCACCAAAGGTCAGGAAGCAATGGACAACGTTCTTGAACTGGCCAAATATGCTCGTGAACAAATAGAAAAAATCAAGGGCTTCATTTCGCGCGGACGCGAACATTTTCTTCAAAAAGGTTGTTACGATTATGATGAAACCAAGCTTGTTCTCGAACTTGATCATCTCGATTTAAGTGGCTTCGATTTATATTATCTTCTTAAGGAGAAGTATCGAATTCAGGTTGAATTAGCCGAGACATACGTTGTTTTGGGAATTCTTGCCATCGGCACAAAAAAAGAACACCTGAGGCATCTTTTTGCGGCTTTAAAAGACATTAGCCGTGAGCATTATAATCGTAAAATTACTTATCCTCGTCACTCCTTCAGTGTTGGCTTTCCATATTTATTAGTAAGACCCCGTTCGGCTTTTTATGCACCTAGCAAACGCATCTCAATTATGAATGCAGCGAACGAAATATCGAAAGAATCAATTATGATATATCCTCCGGGCATTCCTTTGATTATTCCAGGAGAAATTTTTACTAGCGATTTAATTGAACGGATAAAGACATATAAACAAACAGGAATCACATTAATTAGTGATTATAGTGATGGGACCGTTAATGTTGTCGATAAAGATCGTTGGAAGAAATTCTCGTCTTATCAAAAGGCTTATACTGATTATTCCTCAAAGCGCATCACAACTCCTCATAATGATGGTTATTCGATGCCGTTTGAAGGAGACTCCCATCAGGCGACCTTCATCCTTCTACCATTTCGCAAAGATACATGGAGAGATGGAGCCAAACCGGCCCGCGAGGCTTACAAAGATGTCGTTCGCGCTATCGCCCAGTTTGAACCCGTGCTCGTTGGAATCCATCCGAGCATTTATGATGTCGCATCCGGCGAATTTTCAAATATCGAGAACGTCGACGTTATCAAAATAAAGTATAACGATGCTTGGGCGCGTGACAATTCGCCGATTTTTGTTAAAAAAGGTTCTAAACTAAGATCCGTTGACTTCCGTTTTAATGCCTGGAGCACGGAGCATGGCGGACTGTACTCAAACTATTTGGACGATGATCGACTTTCTAGCCTCTTATCAAAGAAACTTAATCTCGATAGTTATTACATTGATGATTTTGTTCTTGAAGGCGGAAGTATTCATGTCGATGGGCTTGGGACATGCTTGGTGACTGAGGCGTGCCTCCTTTCTAAGGGACGCAACCCCCATATGAATAAGCAAGAAATCGAAGAGACACTCAAAACCAATCTTGGTATAAGCAAGGTTATTTGGCTGAAAAATGGTATTTACCAAGATGAAACGAGCGAACACGTCGATAATATGGCGTGCTTTATTCGTCCTGGCGTTGTTGCTTTGGCTTGGACAACCGTTCGCAGTGATCCGCAATATCGATATTCACAAGCAGCCTATAAAGTGCTGAAAAACGAAACGGATGCCGATGGTAATCCGTTTGAAATTGTCAAAGTTAGACTTCCGCATCCGATGTATATGACAAAGGAAGAAGCCAAAGGCATTCGCGGTTCGCGCTCTAATGCTAAAAAAAGGGAACCGAATATGCGTTTAGCAGCCTCCTATATTAATTATTATCAAGGAAAGAATTTTGTCATTCTTCCGGCTTTTGGGGTCAAAGAAGACGAACTAGCTTATAGTCAATTTGTCGAACTATATCCGGATAAAAAGATTATTCAAGTATTTTCTCGCGAAATTCTGCTTGGCGGTGGAAACGTTCACTGTATAACTATGCAAATACCTGAAACTAAAAAGGAGAATAATTAAGATGAAAGTAGCCATTACTCAATTTCGCATGTCTTGGAAGATTGACGAAAATCTTGCAAAAGCCGAACAAATGGTGCGAATTGCCGCTGCAAAAGGCGCACAAGTCATTCTGCTTCCTGAACTATTTAAAACACCATATTTTTGTCAAAAAGAAAAGTATGATTACTTTGATTTATCTGAAGAATTAGACTCATCACTAACAATTTCAAGGTTTCAGAAACTAGCCAAAGAACTTAATGTTGTCTTGCCTTTATCTTTCTTTGAAAAAGCCGGGAATGTTCATTTTAATTCTTTGGTTATGATTGATGCGGATGGTGATAATCTTGGCCTTTATCGCAAATCTCATATCCCCACTGGTGAATGCTATGAAGAAAAGTTTTACTTCTCGCCAGGAGATACCGGTTTTAAAGTATTCAAGACAAAATACGGCCGTGTCGGTGTGGGGATTTGTTGGGATCAGTGGTTTCCTGAAGTTGCCCGTTCCCTCGCGTTGCTGGGCGCGCAATTGATTGTTTATCCAACCGCCATCGGCAGCGAGCCAGTTCTTCCAAAAGATTCAAAGGATCATTGGCAAAACACAATGAAGGGACACGCTGCCGCAAATATTATTCCTGTTCTTGCTTCGAACCGCGTCGGCACCGAAAGCGATGAGAATTCCAGTATGACTTTTTTTGGCAGTAGCTTTATTGCTGATGAAGATGGCAATCTTGTCGCTGAACTTTCGCGTACTGAAGAAGATATCGCCGTTGCTGAATTCAATCTAGAATTAATCGATAAGAAACGTATTGCCTGGGGTGTTTTTCGCGATCGACGACCCGATTTATACCAAAGCATCATTAAATATGATGATTCTAAAAAGTAAATATTATGGGGTTACACGCTTTTCTCGCTGGGGCTAACGCTGTTTGTTACATCAAACACAATCGCAAATTTGCGATGATTTGTGCCTGGTCGATGATGATTGATTATGATGTGATTGGTTTGTTGATTGGTGAGCAAAGCGTCACGGGAAAGAATCTTGAAGTCGGTGATGTGATTGGTGTCAGTGCCCTTAGTCGCGAACAAAAATCCATCGCCTTAAAACTCGGTAATGGACATAGCGATTCAATTGATAAATTTATTGATGTGCCTCACGAAATAGATGAATCAGCAATTCTAATTAAAGAAGCAAAAAATAATCTCGTGGTTCGTGTCGATAAAATCATTAAGCTTAATCCTAAAAATGATGATTTATTTGTCGTCGCCCGTTTTGTAAAAACTAAAGAAGAAAAAACAAAAAAGTTCATCGATGCCGAAGACGTTTTCCGTTAGACTTTATTTATCTTTAACTAAAGTTTCAATTTTTTTAAATGTTTCTTCTGATAAAACATGCTCGATTAAGCAACAGTCACGGTCGGCATTTTTTTCAGAGACACCAAGGTTTAGCAAATATTTTTTAAGGGTTGTATGACGATGATAAACTTTTTTTGCTATTCGTTTTCCTGAAGGAGTAAATTCAATTTCTGAATATGGAGTCTTATTAATATAGCCTGATTTCATCATTTCGTGAGTGGCTTTATTAACAGCTGGGCGCGAAACACCTAAAAGACGCGAGACGCGGGCGGATTCCAATGGTTCTTTATTTAAATAAAGAATATAGAAAGCTTCTAAATAATCTTCAATCGCCTTTGTAGTTTTTTTCATTGTTGAATTCCGTTTATTCGCCTTCATTATAACACCACTAAAACCTGAATACAAAAAAAGTTAACTATGGTTTACAATTTCGATTGACTAAACCGCTCTTCCAACTTAATATATATGCGAACCACGAAATGTGGTGAACGAAAGCTTATGCAAAATCGAATGAGACATCAACATGGGAAAAGACTTAGGCTTCAGACTGGTGAAGAAGGTCATTTAAGCGATCTCGATCGCGGCCAAAAAGCCGTTGTTCTTGATTTCCATAATGACAATGCAGCTTTGCGCCGCCGTCTTTTAGACATGGGAATAACCAAAGGGGTTGTTATTGAAATTAAAAAGATTGCCCCTCTTGGCGATCCGATTGATATTCGTCTTCGCGGCTATGAATTATGCATTCGTCGCAAGGACATGCGTTCGATTGATATAAAGGTCATTGAATAAGTATGAAAATCGCTTTAGTCGGAAATCAGAATTCAGGAAAGACGACTCTTTTCAATACTTTAACCGGAACAAATCAAAAAGTTGGAAATTGGCCGGGAGTCACGATTGAACGGAAAGAAGGAAGAATAATCGGCACCGATATCGAAATCATTGATTTGCCGGGCGTCTATTCTCTTTCTCCGTATTCAACCGAAGAAGAAATTTCACGGCAATTTGCCATGGAAGAAAAACTTGATTTGATTATTAATATCATCGATGCAACCAGTCTTGAAAGAAGCCTTTATCTAACAACACAACTTTTAGAGTTAGATATTGATGTCGTGATTGCTTTGAACATGGCTGACGTTTTAGAAAAAAGCGGTATTACTGTCGATATTGAAAAGTTGTCTAAACGACTTAATACGACGATTGTGTCTATTTCGGCAAAAAAGAATCTTGGTGTTGATAATCTTGTTGCGGTAATAGAGTCGAGAGAATATAAGAAAAACCATCATGATTACATTTATGATGAAGAAATTGAAAATGTGATTTCAAATATTTCTTCAACTATCAATGTTGGTCATAAACGTTTCTCGGCAGTAAAAATAATTGAGCGGGACAGAGATTATCGCCCCCTGTTAAGTGATGAAATTGTTTCGCAAATTAACGACCTAGAAAAAATGTATAAAATGGACAGCGAGCAGTTAATCGCTGATCAGCGTTATCGTCATATCGTTAGAATCAAAGAAGAATGTTCGACGCAAAAAGAAAAAGGCGAGACCGTTACTGATAAACTTGACCGTATCTTTCTGCATAAATATTTAGGTTTGCCAATTTTTGCTTTAATTATGGGTATTGTCTATTTCTTATCTGTTGGTCTTGTTGGCGGGCTAACTGTCGACTTTGTCTCCGCTCTTTTTGGTGGGGCAGAGACAATCAATGTTCTCGGACGCGAAGTACTGTTTGTGATTAATGGCTTAGGGCCTTCACTTAGCACATGGCTAACTGGTATAGGTGCAAGTCCGTGGTCGGTCTCCTTGGTCGTTGATGGTATCATTGCCGGCTTCGGTGCTGTTAGCAACTTCTTACCACAATTAATTATTCTTTTCCTTTGCTTGGCATTATTAGAAACAACCGGATATATGTCACGTATATCTTTCTTCCTAGATCGCATTTTTAAACGTTTTGGCCTAAGCGGAAAATCACTTATTCCCTTTATTGTCGGAAGTGGTTGCAGTGTGCCGGGTATAATGGCATCGCGGACGGTTGAAAACGAAGAAGAACGGAAGATGACGACGATATTAACGCCATTTGTCCCATGTTCTGCGAAACTTCCAATCATCGCTTTATTCGCCGGTTACTTTTTCTCTAGCTTTGCGTGGGTTGTAACACTCAGTTTATATTTTATGGCGATTGTCGTCATTTTGATTTCGGCTTTGATTTTAAAAAGATTTATTTATAAAGGTACTACATCTTCATATTTATCAGAACTTCCAAATTACCACGCTCCGAGCGCAGTATATGTTTTTCGCGATGTCTTTGATAAAACCTGGTCATTTATTAAAAGAGCAGGGACGGTCATCGTCCTATGTTCTGTGGCGGTTTGGTTTTTAGCATCATTTACGTGGGGCTTCAATTATATTGATGGTGTTAATCATCACATTGAAAACAGTATTCTTGCTGGAATTGGAAATGCTTTTGCTTGGATTTTCTATCCAATGCTTGGTGGAACTTGGTCATGGGGCGCAACGGTTTCCGCTATTCAAGGATTGATCGCGAAAGAACAAGTTGTCAGTTCGCTTGAAGTAATAGCTGGCCTTGAAGGTGGTGGAGCTTCGATTTTTGAAAGCGGGATGTTCTCTTTCTTTACGGGATGGAGTGCATATGCATTTATGATATTTAATCTATTTAGTGCTCCTTGCTTTGCGGCGATTGGCGCGATGCGTAAGGAACTCGGTTCAACCAAAGCAATGCTTAAGGCCGTCTCTTTTCAAACCGGAATCGCTTGGGTTTTAGCAACATTTGTCGGCCTGATTGGATGGCTAATTATATGACCTGGGTTGATGGTGTTATTTTAGGAATTGTCATAATTATGCTTGGTTTGATAGTTTATTTTGGCTTTATTCACAATCGCGAAAAAGGCAGCTGCCGAAATTGTCCAGAGGCAAACGGCATTAAGGGGAATCGTTTATTAAAAGACTATAAGCGAAAATTCAGAAATAAAAGGAAAATAAGATAAGATGGAGATATTCTCCATTTTTCTTTATGCTGCCGTTGTTATACAATGAACTAGCATATGGATATCAACAAAGTGGCATTAGTTTTACAAGGAGGCGCGGTGCGTGGAGCTTTTACGGCTGGCGTTCTTGATGTATTCATGGAAAACAATTTGTACTTTCAATATGTTGTTGGTGTATCGGCGGGTGCTTTAATATCTTTAAGCTATCTTTCGAAGCAAGTTGGACGATCACGGTCGGTCGTTGTTGATTTTATGTCTGATAAGAAATTTGTGAATCCGAAGTTCCTTTTAACTAGAAAATCATTGTTCAACTTTGATTATTTGTTTGGAGAGATGTCAACCGAGATTTTACCTTTTGATTTCAAGACTTATGATGAAAGTTTAATCAAATTTGTGGTGGCCACGACTTCATGTCTAACAGGCGAACCTCTTTACTTTGTAAAAGATGAAACTCCTGATTTTTTTAAAGCCATCGCCGCTTCATCGTCCCTGCCTTTTCTGAGTGCGCCGGTCATGGTCGGCGATGAACCTTGTCTTGATGGTGGGATTTCAGTCCCAATCCCCTTTCAAAAAGCGCTCGATGATGGTTTTGATAAGATGATTGTTATTACAACCCGCGATAAGAAATATCGCAAAGACCTTGATAAGCCTCAACACAAAGCCGGGCTTAAAGCCCTTTATGGCAAATATCCTAAATTCATCGAAATCGCGCTCGAATATCCGCGTCGATATAATCAAGACGCGGAGCTTCTAGATGAGCTTGAAAAAAGTGGAAAGGCCTTTGTCGTCCGTCCCCAAATTCCGATTATGTTAAAACGAACCGAAAAAGATAAAGATGAACTCGCAAAGGTATATCAAAGAGGAAGAGCTGTCGCAACCGAGCTTCTACCTCGGATAATGGAATATATAAACAATGAACAAAAATGACAAAAGTCAGCCAGTGGCAAGAAGAAGAGAAGTAGATCCTAAAAACATCAAAGAGTTTTTAGTTAAAGAGTCATGTGAGCTCCTGCCCTTTCTTTTAGAAAAACTTCCTTCTCTTTCTAGGAACAACGTAAAAAGACTTTTAGCTAACCACCAAATCGCCGTTGATGGCGCGCCGATTAGCCAGTTTAATTTTATGCTGGCCGAAGAAGATACGGTTATTGTTTCTAAAAATCGCATCAGTGCGAAAAAAAGAGAAAACTTGCCAATTATTTATGAAGACGAAGAATTTATTGTTATTGATAAACCTTCAGGACTTTTAAGCGTCGCCAGCGACAAAATCAAAGGACGGACCGCCTATCGCATGTTGATGGACTATGTTCAGCAAAAAGATAAGCATAATCGCATCTATGTCGTGCACCGACTTGATGAAGACACTTCTGGAGTTATGATGGTGGCCAAAAACAGCATCATTCGCGATCTTATGCAAAAGAATTGGTCGAGCATTGTCACATCGCGCGGATATTACGCCGTTGTAGAAGGCGTTATGGAAAAAAAAGAAGATACCCTTCATCATTTTTTGGCCGAAAATAATCTCAATCTTATGTATGTTACGCCTAACAAAAAGGCTGGAAAAGAATGCATTACTCGCTATGAGGTCGTCTCTCAAAATAAAGATTATTCACTTCTTGATGTTCATATTTCCTCAGGACGGAAAAATCAAATTCGCGTTCAACTTGGACATATCGGTCATTATGTTGTTGGCGATGATAAATATGGTGAACCCACTGATCCTTTAAGACGGCTTGGACTTCATGCTTATGAACTAACTTTTATTCATCCGATCAGGAAAAAAGAATACAAATTTATTTCGATGATGCCGAATGAATTTAAAAATTTGTTTTTTGTAAAAAAGAAAAAATAATCGGCTTTTGCAGTTCTTCTAATAACCCTCCTTGATATCGTTTGACCTACATTTGATTATCATGTTAAGATTAATTGTTAAGGAATGTAAATTATATTTATGTCTTTTAGTTGGCTTCACAAATTCAAATCGGCTTTTGTCTCGACGCTTCCGATGGTCGTGATCGTTTTGATTATTCATTTTAGTGGTCTAGCTCGAATTGATAACAATAAAGATGTCATTATTTTTTCTGTCTCGGCCGTCATGGTCGCCTTAGGAATGGGATTTTTTACGATTGGCACGGATATGGCCATGTCACCAATCGGAGAATATATTGGTGCCTCTATTACTAGTCAAAGAAAAATCGGATTAATGGTTTTTCTTTTCTTTTTGCTTGGTGCCTTCATCGTTATTGCCGAGCCAGATTTAAGAGTTCTGGTTGGTCAAGTTCCTCTTGGCAATCAATGGTTGCCGTTTATTAGCAATGAATGGCTCATTATTATTTTGATTGGTGTTGGTTTTGGTGTCTTTATGGTCGTTGGAATATTGCGCATTCTCTTTCAAAAAAACTTGATCATATGGCTCATCATGCTATATGGTCTTTTATTTGCTTTAGCTCTTGGTATTAACTATGTTAATCCTTCATTTATACCTCTATCCTTTGATATTGGCGGAGCATCGGCAGGAACGATTACCGTTCCGTTCATTCTTGCCCTTGGCATTGGTATTGCCACGACGCGTTCTGGCAAAAAGACTGACGAGGATTCTTTTGGCTTAATCGCCCTTACATCGTTGGGTCCAGTCCTCGTTGTGTTAATCATGTCCTTTTTCATAGATGATATTCCCTTTATTTACGAAGTGGAAGCCGCACAGTCTTTTGGCGGGATTTTGGTGACAAGTGTATTAAATGTTGCAATCGCGATTTTGCCGATTACTGCATTCTTTTTCATTTATCAAGCAATAGCTATACACCTACCTCTTAAAGTGTTGATTAGAATAATTTCCGGTCTTGTTTATACGTATTTAGGCCTTGTGATTTTTCTGTCAGCAGTAAATTTAGGTTTTTTGCCAATTAGTCGGATTATTGGAAGTAAAATGGCTATTGGAGGATCAGGATTAGTTATTCTTTTTGGTGCGATTATTGGAATGGCTGCCGTTCTTCTTGAACCAGCAATTCATGTTTTAGTCTCGCAAATAGAAAATATTACTGAAGGTGCGATTCGCAAAGTTGCCGTCTTGATTGCGATTGCGATTGGTGCCGGTCTTGCGATGTCGTTTGCGATGATGCGGCTTGTGTTAGGCATACCCATTCTTTGGTTTGTTATTGGCGGATATTTTGTTGCTTTAGTTTTGGCCTTTTTTGTCCCAAAATTTTATTCGGCGATGGCCTTTGATGCCGGTCGCATTACAAGCGGACCGATGAACTCCTCATTTGTTTTGCCTTTTGCGATTGGAGCAGCCATCACCTTTTATCAAAGCTCGGGACAAGATATAATGACTTATGCCTTCGGAGTTAACGCTTTAGTAACAATGATGCCTATTATTACGATTCAAGCACTAGGTCTTTATGTGACCATAAAAGAACAAAGACGTATCAAATTGGCGAGAGTTCGTTTCTTTGAAGAAAACGACGATCAAATTATTCACTTAATTGAGGGTGAGCAATGAGCAAGAGAAAAATAGAAAACATTACGACCTTACCAGCATCTAATCCGCCGGCAAAGTTCAAACCTTACGATAAGACGAATTCAGTTTCGCGACTTAAATTTTTTATCACGATTGTTAATCAAAATCACGCTAGAGAGGTTTTGAGAATTTTGAAAGCACATGAAAGCGGGCTTGGCATCATCACTCGTGGAAGAGGGACGGGCACAAGAGAAATTTATGACTTGCTCGGTCTTAGCGATGTGCGGAAAGATATCGTTTTTTCTATAGTAAAAGCCGATAAAATAGAAGCATTAAAAAAGGATATTGCTGTTTTCTTTAAAAAAGAAAGCAAAGGAATAGCTTTTTCAATCGAAATATCCTCGGTTATAGGTTTATCAATTTACAAATATTTGTCTAACACAAGAACGATAGGAGATTAATTATGGGAAAACACGAAGTAATCATTTGTATTGTCAATAATGGTTTCACTGATTTAGTGATGGATGCCGCCCGAAAAGAAGGGGCGCGAGGTGGAACGATTTTCCACGGTCGCGGAACCGGGAATCCCGATATGGAAAAGTTTTTTGGTTTCTCCATTTCCCCAGAAAAAGAAATCGTGATCATCCTCGTCGAAGAGGAAATTAAAGAAGCGGTTTTAAAGGCCATTAATAAAGCTGCGGGTCTTGAAACAAATGGAAAAGGCATCGCTTTTTCGATGCCTGTCAGTCATACTGTCGGTCTTTGAAATTAATTAAAGAATTCTAGTTTTTATTCCGGGCCTGACCTTATTGGTCAGGTCTTTTTGTTTAGGGTGGCCGATGACGACTGCCGACATGACGCGGTATTCATCGCTAAGTTTTAAAGTATCAAGAAGTTTAGGCTGGCCATTCATGATTTCGGAGATGGTGTAAAGAAAACATGAACCTAACCCCAAACTGGTGGCAGCCAGCATCATGTTTTCAATCAAACAACCGGTGTCACAGCCATCAAGACGTTCGCGATTGCTTTTTCCAGTGACGAAAATAACAAGTGGCGCATGGAAAAACGGATGCTTCAACAAGCTGGCGGCATCGATTATTAGATTGGCAAGAATCTCGATTTTTTCTTTTTGATTAATAATGACTAATTCGTAGCGGTGATAAGCAGCTCGGCCAATTGGAGCATTATATGCTGCATCTAAAATAATTTTTTGATGTTCTTCATTCACTAATTCTTCGGTGAACTCGCGAATTGATTGTCGTTTTTCTATCGCTTCCAAAATCTTCATATTTAATCTCCTTTACTTATTTATGTTAACATATGTTATTGTGTTAGAATAATTTTATGGCGCGCAAGTGGTATCAGTTTAAACAATTCATTTTAAATAAAATGCCTTATCTAAAAGACCGGGGCTCGCTTTTTTATTATACATTGTTTCTTGTTGCTATCGGGCTTGGCTTTTATGGTTATTCGCTTTTAACGCAGTACTTCAGCGTTCCTTTAGGCGGCGACTACACACAGCAATATGTCGCCTTTCATTATAACTTTTATGATGATTGGTGGACATTTTTTAAAACCGGTAAATTTGTCATGTGGGATCACAATACCTTTTTGGGCGCAGATAATATTACCTCAAACACTTATTATGGTCTCTTCTCGCCATTTATGCTTCCGATGCTTTTATTTCCTCGTTATTTCATTCCCCATCTTCTCGCTGTAACGATGATTGCCAGAATGGTTGTCGGCGGTCTTTTCTTTCGCCTCTATTTAAAACACTTTGACGTCAAAGAAGGAACGGCTCGCCTATTTGCAATTGCCTATGCCTTCTGTGGCTGGATTGCTTATTATTTATGGTTTAATAACTTTTTTGAAGTTATTGCTTTTTTCCCGCTTGTTTTATTAGGCATCGAAAAGGTCCTTCACCGCGAAAAGCCATATACCTTGATTGTTGGCTTATTTTTGATAGCGATTACTCATTATTTCCTGCTTATCACAATATGTTTTTATGGTGTGGCATATGCTCTATTTCGCTTTTTTCAGCTTCGCAAACAACACACACGCAAAGAAAACTGGATTATTCTTGGTTGGGGTGTCGGCGCTTTTGCCGTGGCCTTAATGGTGGCGGCCTGGATTTTGATTCCCAATTATATCAACGCCATGCAAGCGCCTCGAGCTGAAGATGCAACTTATCTTCTTGACCTTCGTGAGGCCTTTATTAATCGCGATTGGGACGAACTTAAATATTTAATTCTTAATTACTGGGGCAAAAATAATAAGAGTGAAATCGCCGAATACCGCGTCTTATATCCGCTGGTTTCGTTTTTATTTCCGACAATCTCTGGGCGATATGTTAATTTGATTCCCGTGACTTCTTTTGAAAACTTCGCTGGAAGTATTTTCATTTTTACGCCAAGCATTATGATGCTTTTCGTTTCCGTTTTTAATTCGATTCGCAAGAAAAAGTTTTCGCATTTTATTCCGATTGGATTTTTCATTTTTGCTTTATTTACACCTTTCTTCTATCACGCCATGCACGTTTTTACCGTTCCTTACAGCCGTTGGCAAATCATTGCCGTTGTATCGATACTTGTTTATGTGGCTCTAAATTTCGATGAACGAAAAGAAATACCAGCCGGCTACGCCTTAGTGTCGTTTATTTCGACATTGACCTTAATGTTAGTTGCTTATAGTCTTGTTTCGAAAATTGTTTCTGAACAAATACGACCCTACGAAGGCGAGTATTGGATTTTCTTTTACCAAATAGTCGTCTGCATGATTACTGGGCTTATTCTTTTCTTTAACTGGAAAAAAGAACGGCTTACGAAAATACTAACCGTCACTCTTGCTCTTGAAGCAGTTGTGATGGGTAATATGGTTATGGTCGGTCATGGCGTTATTTCCTACGAACGAAGTCTTAGTGGAGGGTTTAATAACTATGTTACCGAAACAAAAATCATTCAAGAAGTTAATGAAAGCGACGATGGTTTTTTCCGTCTTCAATCAACAAGAGCTTATCTAAGTAATGATAACCTTCCCAACGTCGAAAACTTTAATGGTACCTCAACATTTCACTCTCTTTATAACTATGATGTCATCGATTTTGTTAGAATGTCCCATATTTTTAAACACGACACTTCTTGGATTGGTGGCGCGCAGGAAAAGCGCTACAATCTCGATGCTTTTCTCGGTGTTAAATATTATTTATTTAAAGAAACGGAAACAACTTTTTATTATACGGAAAATGATGTTCAGAAAAGTTATGTCATTGATATGAACGCCCCCCTTGGATATACGCGTATCGATGATGAAAATGACGGTGATGGTTATCGTCTATACCAAAATGATAATCATGTCGAACTCGGTTTTAGTTTCGACACTTTATATTACAAACGAAGTTGCGGTAATCGCATCTTTAACGACTTTCATACGAGTGGGAACCACTCTTTCGATGTTATTCGCAATGAGGAAGCCTACTTAAAAGGAGCTATTTTAGAAGACGAAGACGTCTTAGAAATAATATCCGAGCATCCGCATTTTTTGCCGAAAAACGCACCGACTTTGGAAGCAAGTAAACTTAGCATTAATCGCACCTTGTACGATACCGATTTCTTTTTCCAACCCCGCCAACCGGATCGTTATTTGGATGATTACGAAACTTTCCCCTTTTCAGAAGCGGCAGACCGCGTCGTCGGTGATAAAACGCAGCTTGTCTTAACTCCTTCAAGCGGAAGCTACCTGACAACCGAGCCCTCTTACTTCATGATTAAATATCCACTTAAAATGCCAAATACCGATTACCGGGGAAGAATTTATTTAATTGGTGATGGCATCGATGAAGAAGGCAACCCTGATCCGACAACAAGTCGCGTAATTACAACTGATTATCATAATAACAACGAAGCTGATAAAAAGTATTTCCGTGGCTTTTACGCGAGTGAACCAGTCAAAAAGGTTATTATTGTCCCAGCCGGGAATGGAGTTGTTTATAACTATAGCGAGATTTATGTTGAAACATATGATCATATCCTGAATAAGCTCGCGGTTTTGAACGAGTATCCTTTAACTGATGTTATTTATGACATTAATTACTTCTCGTTTAAAAGTGATTTCCCCATGGAGCGTTTTATCGTCACGCAAGTTACTTACGGTGATGGCTGGAAAGTATTTGCAAAAGGCGTAAACGGCGATAAGGAGCAGTTAAAAACATATAACGCCCAAGGTGGTTTTGTCGGATTTGTATCCAAAGCTGGCGCGACCTCTTACGAGATGAAATACGTCACTCCTTATTTTAATGAAGGTTTGGTTATTGCTTTTAGCGGCTTCGTAATCTTTGGGGGCGCAATTGGATTGGGCGCCTTTCTTGATTTAAAAAAGAAAATCAAACTCGAAAATTTAGAAAATGAAAAACGCCCTTAGGGCGTTAGTTGCGGTGATAAATTTTGTAGACGTGATTTTTTGCTAACTTCAGTAAGTCGCTTACTTGCTTAATGGCATCTTTTGGTGTCACGCCGATATCGATGAGGTTGGATATCATTTTGTGGACCTCGTCATCATTGATGTGCGGGGCGAGTTCTTCGTTATTACCTTCAATGACAAGAACCATCTCTCCCTTTAAAGTCTCTTTATCTAACATTGATAAATCAATCAAATTCATTCGAATGAATTCTTCGTGTTTTTTTGTCAGTTCGCGCGCTAAACAAGCCTTGCGGTTGCCAAAAATTTTAACCATGTCCGCAAGTGTTTTTAAAACGCGGTGTGGAGCTTCATAAAAAATAAGCGTTTCGCGGCGCTTGAATAAACTACGTAGCTCTTCTTGGCGAACTTTCTCTTTCGGGGACAAAAACCCATGAAAATAAAATCGCTCAGTGTTTAATCCAGAACCGACTAATGCATTTATGAGGGCGTTGGCGCCAGAAATAACTGATACCTTGATACCGCTTGCTAAAGCCTCATTGACTAAACGGTTTCCGGGATCGGATATCGAAGGGTAACCGGCGTCAGAAAGATATGCTACCTTCTGACCGTTTTTTAAGTCATTAATAATTCGGATCGCCCCAGATATTTCATTGTGTTCGCGGCAAGAAACCAAAGGTTTTTGTATCTCAAAATGGTTTAATAGCTTTCCTGATACACGTGTATCTTCACAAGCGATATAATCCATTTCCTTAATTATTTCTAAAGCCCGCGGAGTCATCTCACTGAGATTTCCGATGGGAGTGGCGATGATGTAGAGAATAGGAGTGGTTCCTTTAAAGTTCAATTCTCTCATTTTTTATCTTTGCTCCTCATATATTTCTTGATGTCTTCAAGGGGTAAAAATCTGACATCTTCCGGTGATTCAACGCGCACCATCCTTGAAAGAACATTATATGAACTGATTCGGTAGGATAAACCATCAAGCATGAAACGCTCACCGACAGCGGGAAAATCTTTCTTTAATTCTGTATATTGTTCATCTTCATAAAGTAGGCAGCAGATGAGTTTACCGCAGTGACCGCTAATTTTGGGAATGTTTAACGACAACATTTGGTTTTTAGCGCGGCTAATTGATATACCATCAAAGGAATGCAAGAACGTTGAGCAACATAAAGGTAAACCGCAAATACCGATGCCTCCAACCATTTTCGCCTTATCCCGTGAGCCAATTTGCCTTAATTCGATACGGCAGCGAAGGCGCCCAGCCAAAATTTTGAGAAGTTCACGAAAATCAACGCGTTCCTCGGCGACGTAAGTAATCGTAATTTTTGTACCATCCAGCGTGTATTCAGCATCGAGGGGATGCATATCAAGGTTTAGATTTTGTATTTCCTGAGCGCAGTATTTTAGTGCTTCACTAGCCCGTTTCTTGTTTTCTTCAAAAACAAACATATCGGTTTCATTTGCTTTTCGTTCAATGGGTTTCAATTCAAGACTCGAACTGTATTTAGCGATATCTTGAGGTTCGATGGCGACCTTGGCGATTTCTAAACCACGGACTGATTCGACAACGACGTGGTCACCGAATTTAATATCATTATTTTCTGCGCCGAAATAATAAGCTTTTGATGAGCTATAAAAGCGGACGCCGATAAAATAGTTGTTGATTCTAATAGACATTTATTTCTCCTTCGTAATGGCAATGATGACATGATCAAGTAGCAGGGCCACATTAACATTTAAATCGAGCTTGCCACGTGAGGTCATAATTTCGATTAAAGTTTCATCAAGATGAGGCAGGCGCCTGGCTAACTCACGTAATATACTATCATAACTAGTTAAAGTTATGCGATTGTTAACACGGATATTCAGCAAGTCTTGAAAAACAATCGTTAACATATCGAGGTAAAAGCGAGCCGCTTCTTTACTCCTGATGGTTGGCGATATGTCTTTTTGCGAGACAAAAATCGCTTCTTCTTTTGTATATCGCAAAGCCTCGAGTTGTTTTATCAAAGCAGTTTTCGCATCGATATATTCCTGACTTTGAAAGGTTTTGAGAATCGTTGTGGGATCATTTAAAAAGAAACTGAGAATTTCGGCATCTTCGCGAGGACAACCTTGCTTGATAGACTCTTCAATAAGTTGTTGTTTATCAATCGTTTTTAAATGTAGTACTTGCGTCCGAGAAATGATGGTTGGAAGAACCTTGGCCTCATTTTCCGTTGTTAAGAAAGCATAGACATTTTTACCCGGCTCTTCAAGAAACTTAAGCAAGGAATTAACGGCCTCGCTCGTCATATTTTCCACAAGATGAAGGATATAAATCATGATGCCTTTGGCTTCGAGAGCCGTTTTTTCAAAGTTAGAAGTTATTTCGCTGACATCGTTCTTCTTAATCGTTGATTCTTGGCCATCGTATATCATTAAGTCCGCAAAACTTCCGTCTTCAATGCGAATACATGTTAAACATCTTTCACACGCAAGAGGTTCCGGCATATCGCAAACGAGTGATTTAGCAAGATATAAAGCGACATCCTTAAGGGGCGTACCAGGCTCACCAGAAAGAAGATAAGCGTGGGTCAGCTTATCGGTTTGGATGGCGTTTGAAAAAACTTTATATAAAACGCTTTGGTATTTTTTAATGTATTCAGAGGCGAGCATGCTTTTGCTCCAAGCGACTTTGAATCACGTTTAGAGCCGCCCCAACAACTTCCGGAAGGGTTTTTGAAGCATCGATTATAACATAGCGATCCTGATATTTTTTGGCCAGTTCGAGAAAAGCTTCACGAACCTGACGATGAAAATCAAGGGCCTCGAGATCTAAACGGTTAACCTCTCTCTTTTTATTGATGGCAATGCGCTCCAAACCCTTTTCGGGTGTTATGTCAAAAAGCAAGGTTAAATCCGGATATGTGCCTTCGGTGGCAAATAGATTGATATTTAAAACATTGTCAACGCCGATATTTCGCCCAGCGCCTTGATAGGCTAAAGATGAATCGAGGAAACGATCACTAATAACAATTTTACCTTCGTTAAGAGCCGGCCAAACCTTTTCAACAAGGTGCTGTCGGCGGCTAGCGGCATAAAGTAAAGCCTCAGCCCGAGCGTCAAGCGCAGTATTCTTTTTATCGAGAATGATATTGCGAATTTCTTCGGCGATTGGCGTTCCACCTGGTTCGCGAGTATACAAAACATCATATCCTTTGGATATAAGAATGCGGACTATTTCGTTAGCGACACTAGTTTTACCGCTACCTTCTGGACCTTCAAATGTAATAAACATAATGATTCCTCCTATAGTTTACGGCGACCTTCAAGCGCTTTGTTAAGTGTTAGCGAATCGGCATAATCAACGTGTCCACCCATTGGAAGCCCGTATGCTAGTCGCGTGACTTCAACGCCTTTACCTTCGAGTAGTTTGCCAATAAAAAGCGCAGTCGTCTCTCCTTCGATGGTCGGGTTGGTGGCCAAAATTATTTCTTGGACATGATTGTTTTCAATTCTTTCTAAAAGCGAATCAATATTTAAGTCTTCGATTCCAATTCCGGCGACAGCACTTAATACTCCGCCGAGAATGTGATAGCGACCTTTGAAGGAATTGAGTTTTTCGAAAGCATAAACATCGCGGTAAGAAGAGACGACAATAAGTGTCTTTTCGTCCCTATCTTCATCGCAACAAATTTCACATTTTTCATCTTCAGTATAAAGACCGCAAATGGGACAGGAATGAATCGCTTTTTTTACTCCTTCTAAAGCTAGAGAAAATTCTTTGACGTTTTCTTCATCCATTTCCAAAATGGCCAAAGCCATTCTTTCAGCTGATTTTCGTCCGACACTCGGAAGTTTGTTGAAAGATTCGATTAAACGTGTCAAAGATTTTAAATCTTTCATTAGAAACCTAACATTCCTTCGGCACGGCCCGTAATGCGCACATTAATTTCGTCTTCGGCCAGTTTGATATTCTTTAACGCTTCATCGATGGCAAGTTTAAGCATCTCTTCAATCATCTCTTTGTTATCGACTTCAAGAGCTGCGGAATCGATATCGATTTTTTTGATTTTGCGGTCTCCATAAAAAACGACAGTTACTGCTCCACCCTTTGAAACAGAGAACTCTTCCTGGGCTAAGTCTTCCTGGGCTTTTTTTAGTTCACGCTGCATTTTTTGGGCTTGCGCTAATAAATTTTGCATGTTCATATAGTTGCTCCTTTAAGGTCTAATTGGATATCTTTTGCTTTTGGCAAGCGATTAAGTTGTCTAAGGTTAAAGAATGATTTTTGTAATCGTAAAGCTTCGCTTCTTACAATAGCATAAACAAATAATTCGCGACCGACTATGCCCTTCATTAATTCGACTATCGCTTCTTGGTTGGTCGTAATGTTAATTCTTTCTGCTAGACAATCGAAGTCGTATTCAAGAACGAGAACATTTTTAGCGACGATATATGGTCTTCCATCTTTAAGAAGAGATGCGACTAGTCCATAACGGGGATGAGCGACTAAACCATTGAATTCATCCCATTTTTTGCTAATATTTTGTCGTTCCTCTTTATCTCCGAGAACCATAATCTTTATCAGCGTCTCATCATCAAGCGTATTTTTCTCACCAGCGACATTAATTGTGCACTGGCTTGGTTGATTCTTGTCTTTGCTTTTGACTTCGATTGCTGGTCTATTTTTTTCGTCAATTGCCATCTCGTCTTCAAGAAGCCACGATGGAACTGTCGAACCATTCGTTTCGACAAGTGGTGCGGGCTCAATCGCTTTTGGTTGTTCAATTAGTCTTTCTATCTCAGGTTGTAGTGTATCGATTGTGACTGGTTCAATCTTTTTTATAATTGAATCTTCCTTTTTGGCTTCTTGCTTAACAATCGACTTATTGTCAGGTTTTCTAATTTCATGAACAGTATCATCATCAATTGGCACTTTTTTAACTGAGGAAGTTGTAAGGCGAAGTAAAACTAACTCGAACAGCGAACGAATGTTTGAAACAACCTTAAAGTCATTTTGGGCTTTAAGCAGTATTTCAATCATTTCGTTTAAACGATCAACACTTATTAATTCGATTAATGATAAAACATCTTTTTCAGTCAAAACCGAAAGAAGAATTTGTTCTTCGGTTCTGCTATAAATAAGGGCATCTTTTAAAACGTCGAGAAGGTTTGTCGTCAACCTTTTGATATCGATGCCAGAAGCGATAAATGATTCCATTCTTTTCAAAACATCTTTAACATCGCCTTTGGCAATAGCCTTAACTAAATCTAATTTTTCCTTAGTGGAGGCAAGTCCAAAAAGATCAAACACGTCTTTTTCTTTAATTGTGTTCCCTGCGTAGGCTAGAACGTGTTCAAGTATTGAAAGCGCATCGCGAACCCCACCATCAGCGAGGTCGATAATTGCATTAATCGCCGGAATATCATAATTGATTTCCTCAAGATTAAGTATTTCCACCATTTTTTCGCGGATAGCGTCATCTTCGACTTTGGTGAAGTCATAGCGCTGGCAGCGCGAAACAATTGTTGGTATGACTTTATGTGGCTCGGTTGTTGCTAGAATAAAAACAACATGAGCGGGTGGTTCTTCAAGCGTTTTGAGTAAAGCATTAAAGGCTCCACTGGTCATCATATGAACCTCGTCGATAATATATACTTTGTATTTACCTTTGATTGGTAAGTATTTGACTTTTTCAATTAAGTCGCGAACTTCTTCAACACCATTGTTGCTGGCGGCGTCGATTTCAATGACATCAGGATGAGAGCCATCGTTAACGCTGAGACAATTGCCACATTGATTGCATTGATGGCCAAAGCTTTCCTCACAGTTTAAAGACTTAGCAAAAAGTTTTGCCATGGAAGTCTTGCCCGTGCCGCGCGGACCGCAAAAAAGATATGCATGAGCGATCTTGTTGTTAGCCAATGCATTTTCAATCGTCTTAACGATGTGTTTTTGGCCCGCCACCTCTAAAAAGGTTTTGGGGCGATAAGTCCTGTAGAGAGCTTTATATGCCATTTCTTTATCCTATTGGTAATTATACATATTTATACAGTTTGATTAAAGACATTAATCACGTTTTAATATTAATATTAAGCCAAAAAACTAACACTTTATAGAAAAGGTTGGATATGGTATAATCACACCGCTGCTGAGGAGTGTATATGGAAGATAGCATGATAAAACGTCTAGACGCGACTAAGAAGCGTTTAGCAGAAATTGATGAAGAACTTGCTAATGAATATGTTATGCGGGATATTTCGCATTTCAAAAGCCTTTCAAAAGAACGCTCAAACATAGCTGATATTTGCGATAAATATGATGAATATGCCAAGTTTTTAAACCAGCGCGGAGAAGCTCTCGCTATGATTGATGATAGCGATGATGAATTAGCAGAACTCGGCAAAGAAGAACTTCATACACTCAATCACAAACTTGAAGCAATTGAAGAAGAGTTACATCTAATGCTTGTGCCGAAGGACCCAAACGATGACAAAAATATCATCGTCGAAATTCGTGGAGCGGTTGGTGGCGATGAAGCAAATATTTTTGCCGGTGATTTATTTCGCATGTACACAAGGTACGCCGAACGAAATAACTGGAAAGTCCAAATGATTGATGAGAACTCATCGGGTGCCGGTGGTTATTCGCTTGTTTCTTTTATGATTAAAGGTGCCGGCGTATACTCTAAATTAAAATTTGAAAGCGGTGCTCATCGCGTTCAAAGAATTCCTCGCACCGAAGCCTCTGGACGTATTCATACGTCAACGTCGACAGTCCTCGTTATTCCTGAAGCAGATGAAATCGAAGTCGTGATTAATGCAAGTGATTTGGAAGTCGATACATATCGTTCTCAAGGAGCGGGTGGTCAAAACGTTAATAAAACCGAAAGCGCTGTTCGCATTACCCACGTTCCATCCGGTATTGTTGTTTCGTGTCAAACAGAAAAATCGCAAATGCAAAATCGTGAAATAGCAATGCGCATGTTAAGAGCAAAAATTCTTAGTAACTTGCAGGCTGAGCAAGAAGAAAAAATGGGTACTGAACGTAAACTAAAAGTCGGAACCGGTGAAAGAAGTGAAAAAATCAGAACGTACAATTATCCGCAAAACCGTGTGACTGATCATCGCATTTCACTTAATTTACAAAAACTTGATCGAATAATGGAAGGCGACCTCGATGAGGTTGTCGATGCTTTAGTTCATTACGACCAGCAACAAAAAATGTTGGGCGAATAATATGCCGAGCATTTATGATTTATACGAAAACGTTGTTCGTGAATCCGAGTTTGCTCGTAAGAACGAAATCGCTTTAAGAGCTTTGATTTGTGAAATTCAAGGACATGATGAGATGTCTGATTTTTATATGAAAAAAAATGAAGAAATCAGGGATTTGCCTCTTTTTAGAGCCTATTTGGCACGTTTTCTAAATGGAGAACCATATCAATATATTATTCAAAAAGCGTGTTTTTTGAAGCGCGACTTCTTTGTCGATAACCGCGTTTTAATTCCGCGAATGGAAACCGAAGAAGTTGTAAGCAAAGCAATTCAAATCATTAAGCAGAGTCACAATCCCGATAACCTGACTATCGCCGATATTGGTACCGGTTCTGGGATAATCGCTATCACCCTAAAAAAAGCCTTTCCGAAAGCGAAAATAGTCGCAACCGATGTTTCAAAAGACGCCTTGGAAGTAACGAGTGAAAATGCAAAATTGCACAATGAAGAAATTTCACTTATTCAGGGCGATGTCTTAGAGCCACTTCTTTTTCAAAATATTAAAATCGATGTTCTTGTTTCGAATCCCCCTTATATTACAAACCTCATGGAGATTGAACCGAGTGTTATCAAGTATGAACCATACCTCGCTCTTGTTGATAGCGGCGAATTAAGTTTTTATAAAAAAATTTTTATGATGTATCAAGCGATATGTAATTATCCATTTACCATGGTTTTTGAAATTGGCCATGACATTAAGGACAATATTGAAACCCTTATTCAGATGATGATTCCCAAGGCGAAATGGGAAATAACAAAAGATATTAATAACAAGGATCGGATTCTTTCTATTCATATAGAAGCATAGTAAAATTATTCCAATGGAAAATATTTTAAGTATTAAATTTGATGAAGCAACAAAACTTCTTCAAGCCGGAAAAATAGTTGCCTTTCCAACCGAGACGGTTTACGGGCTCGGAATTATTCACGACTCTGAAAACGCTTTTGATAATTTAGTTAAAATAAAAAAGCGGATACCAGATAAGCCTTTCACTTTAATGTGTGCAGATATTTCTGACATCGATAAATACGCCTTTGTAAACGAACAAGCCAGACGAATCATTCAACGATTTTTGCCAGGTGAATTAACAATTATTTTAAACACTAAGCCAGGTGTTCCCAAATGGGTTGATCTCGGCACTGGTCATATTGGCATTCGTATCCCGGATGATGAAAATGTTCGTAACATGATTCGCATAGTTGGCAAACCGCTTTTGGTTCCAAGTGCGAATCGCGCCGATCAAAAACCATTTACAACAAGTGAAGAAGTGATAGCTGAGTTTCATAATGAAATTGCTGCTGTCGTTCTGGGAAAATCAAAAGGTGCGACTCCTTCGACAGTTATCGCGGCTTATGATAAAATTGTTATGTTAAGGGAAGGAAATATTTCCTTAGATGATATTATGAAAGTGACTGGTGGTGAATAATATGCGCATTGTAGTAGCTTCTGACCATGGTGGATTCGAATACAAAAACGAGATTCGGCGTCATCTAGAAAAACGTGGATTCCATGTAACAGACGTCGGTACTTTTTCTAATGAATCAGTTAATTATCCTGATTACGCTGTTGCGGCTGCCAAAAAAGTTTCTAGCGGAGAAGCCGACCGCGGTATATTAGTGTGTACAAGCGGTGAAGGCGTCATGATTGCGGCCAATAAAGTTAAGGGCGTTCGCGCCGGTATTGGCTATAATGACACCGTTTCTCGTCTTTTAAGGGAACATAACGATGCTAATGTTATTTCTTTTGGACAAAAATTTATGGAACTTGACGATGTCATCCGTCGTGTCGACATTTTTCTTGAAACATCATTTACTGGTGGACGTCACGCGAACCGTGTCGAAATCATTAAAAATATCGAAAAAGACAAATAACATTATATTTATAAGTTTAGGCCTCGATGAAAATCGGGGCTTTTTATTTTTTCTTCCTTATATATTAGGTGATATGTTTAAATGCTCACTTTGTGGAAATGAAGATTCGCGCTATATCGGCTATAAAAATGGTCAACCTTATTGTCGAAGGTGTATCGTTTTTTCGGGAATAAGCGCGACCGAAAATAATCTAAAATCATATCAGTCAAAATTAGTTTTGCGCTATAAACTTTCGCCAGAACAAATCGAGGCATCATCTCGAATTACAAGAGCAATTAAGGATAAGCGAAATGTATTAATAAATGCGGTGTGTGGTGCAGGGAAAACCGAACTCGTTTTTGAAGTTATAAAAGAAGCTTTGATTGCCGGAAAACAAGTTGGTTTTGCAATACCTCGTCGCGATGTCGTAATTGAAATTCATAAGCGACTAAAAAGTGTATTTCCGAGAAACAAAATAGTTGCGGTTTATGGTGGAAATAATGAGGATTTACAGGGAGAGATTATTGTTCTAACTTGCCATCAACTATATCGGTATGAACACTATTTTGACCTTCTTATCATGGATGAAACCGACGCCTTCCCGTTTCATGGAGATATGGTTTTAGAAGCGATGTTTAAGCGCAGTTGTAAAGGTAATTTTATTATGATGTCCGCAACTTTATCCGCGTCGAAAATATCAAAGTTCAAAGCGACAGGAGGAGAAGTAATTGCCATTGATAAACGCTATCACGGATATCCGCTGCCTCTTCCAAATATTGTTTTGATGCTCGGTATTTTGAAACATTTCTTTCTCATTCGTAAATTACGTTTGTTTATTAGTCAAAATAAGCCGGTTTTCATCTTTGCTCCAACGATAAGCAAATGCGAAGATCTTTCATCGTTTGTCACAAAGTGGGTGCGAGGTGGAACTTTTGTTCACTCAAAGCGTGAGAACCGTCAAGAAATCATTAATGATTTTCGTAAGGGCGAATACAAATACCTTGTTACAACAGCCGTTTTAGAACGAGGAGTAACCGTTAAAAATCTTCAAGTTATTGTGTTCGAAAGCGACCATAAAATCTATACAACTAGTGCCCTTATTCAAATAGCAGGCAGGGTAGGAAGGAAAAAAGATGCTCCAGAAGGTGAAGTTATTTTTCTATCAGATAAAAAAACGATTTGGATGGATGAAGCCCTTCGCGAAATCCGCGACAAAAACAAGACTCTGTCGCCTGTGCTTTGAAACAATCAAAGATATTAATCTTCATCAGATATTTCATCAGGATATTTGTATTTGCCAAAAATGTCAGGAACAATTCTCGTCCGTTTTTGAGAAGGTGAAGATTTGTGGTGTGAATGGATGGGCAATTTATGATTACAATGACTTTTTCCAGTCAGTTTTATATAAGTTAAAGGGCTGTGGCGATATTGAAATCGCCCCTTGTTTTCTTGACTATCATTTGCCTTGGATTAGAAGTAACTTTCGTGGCTATTCAATCATTGCCGCGCCAAGTCACTATAGTCGCGACGAAGAACGAGGTTTCAATCAAGTTGAAGAAATTTTCAAAAGGACAGGACTAAAAATACTTAAGGCACTAATAAAAACCGAAAACCGAAAACAATCTGATCTTGCGCAAGCGGAACGCGCTAAAATTGGCGACATTATTGCTTGGAATGGTGACGTTAAAATAACAGGCAAACAAATTTTGCTCGTTGACGATGTTATGACAACCGGATCCACAATCAAGGCTTGTATTAACATAATAAAAGCCCACTCCCCAAAATCACTATCTGTTCTTGTCATTTCAAGAGTAGCAGATATTGGGGAAAGATAAGTTTGGCATACCATTATCATTAATGGTAAAATAACATGGCTAACTAAC
>Ga0172377_10000340_pt1 | contig 43101 bp, 38 predicted proteins | sample Pumphouse3metaG_FD_119749 | JGI IMG/M metagenome (GOLD analysis project Ga0172377, IMG submission 119749) | Leachate microbial communities from a municipal landfill in Southern Ontario, Canada - Pumphouse #3 metaG | ecosystem: Engineered > Solid waste > Landfill > Unclassified | place: Canada... | reverse complement strand
TTCGATGTATTCCCAGTGAATTCTATAGAGAGACGCAAGGGCAGAAGAGGGAACGGATTCTATTCTCGAAATTCGAGCATTTCCGCTACTGTCAATTACTATTGTGTCTTCTCTTTCATACTCCATGGAAATCGCGCTGCAAGTTACAAGAAAGATAAACAGAGCAATCAACAATCGTCTCATATCCAACCCTCCCAATCCATTGTCAAGGGAGTGGTTTTGATTGAGGCGGCAAGGGCAATTGATGCGATAGGAAACTCGCAGTGAGAAGTCGACTCCCTTACGTTCTAATTATATGCTTTTGAGGTCCCAGCACAATGCCACACAGACAATTCAGCTGGAACAGGCCTTGGTAATCCGTTCACTTTGGTGAAGTTCTCGCGCAACCATTTCACTCATCATTTATGCCAATAGTTGAAGCTGCTTGGAGCGAAAAGCCTCGTCTGCGTGAGAAATCGCTAAAAACTGAGGGTGTTATCATTGAAGAGGGAATACATTGTGGTTCGGAGGGTCGTAAGAATGGAACTCATCTACGGAACAAGAAACCGGGCTAAAGTGATGAGCATGAAGAAGATGCTTTCTGGATTGGATGTGCAGTTAAGAGATTTGTGTTCATTCGAGTATCTTCCGGTTGTCGAAGAGATCGGATCAAGTCCGCTCGACAATGCTCGAGCGAAGGCGGAAACTTATTATCGCTTCACCGGCAGACCAATATTTGCTTGTGATTCCGGGCTTTTCATTGAAGGACTTGATTCTGAACTTCAACCGGGAGTGAAGATCAAAAGGCTGGGTGACAAGGTTATGAATGACGAGGAGATGATCAATCACTACGGAGAACTCTCAGCTGAACTCGGAGGGCGGGCAATGGCTCATTATAGGAACGCAATCTTTCTTATCTTGAGCGACGATCAAAAACGCTGGCTGATGGATGACACGATTGAAGAGACGTTTTATCTTGTGAGTAGCCCGCACCCGGCAAGAGTTGGAGGTTTTCCTCTAAATTCGCTCTCTGTAGATATTCAGTCAGGTAAGTACTTCGCTGATCTCAACGACGAAGAAAGATCCAGTGCTTATCATTGCCGTAATGGCTTCAGGGATTTCTTCAACGAAGTAATTCGTTCACTTAAAGATGAGAATTCTTGAACAGTAATCTCTTAATCCCGTAGTTCTAGGTTATTTCAATAAACGTTAAGGTATTGAGGGGAGGACGAAATGGCTTACAAAACAGTTAATGGAACTCGACTTTATTATGAGATCCGAGGGAACGAAGAAGGGGAAAAAACAGTAGCCTTTTTCAATGGAGTTATGGCTTCTGCAAACAGCTGGTCGCTTCAGACGGGGGTCTTTGAGAGATTCGGGTACAAGATTCTCCTTCACGATTTCAAGGGCCAGCTTCTCTCAGAAAAACCTGAGGGTCCCTACACTTTCGAAGAACATGCTCAAGAAGCCAATCTTCTCATGAAGGAGCTTGGTATCGATGAAGTACACATAATCGGTACTTCTTACGGCGGGGAAGTTGCCCTAAGGTTTGCGATAGATTTCCCCGAGATTGTGAAGTCAATATCTATTATTGACTCGGTAAGTGAACTCGATGAGGTACTGAAGCTCTTCATTCGCAACTGGAAAGAAGCGGCTGATTTGGGTGATGCCGAGAAATTCTACTGGAATATGGTGCCGACGATCTACAACAATTCCTTCATCAAGAGCAATATAAAGATGCTTGAAGAGCGGGCAGATGCTCTGAAAAAGGTCTCAAAGGACTACTTCAAGGGCCAGGTGGCTTTGTATGATACATTCTTGAGCGACGTATACATGACTGATTTGCTTGGAAGAATCAACTGCCCGACGCTGCTGGTCTGTGGCGAACAAGATATCTTGAAGCCCAGGAAGTTCTCGCAAATAATGGCGGACAGAATTCAGAGATCGGAATTTGCGGTGATTCCCGATTGTGGTCACGTGACTATATTCGAAAAGCCGGACATTTTGAACAGCCTGCTTCTAGGTTTTGTTATGAAGAACTCCGGGTTCTAAAACTGTCGGCTCCAGTTTTTTGGTTTTTGCCTAAAGGCTCCTCCTTCTCGAGTGAAGCTTGAAAAGCTCCATGATCATTAGCAGGGGAGTGGCACATGCAAGTGCTACGAGCCACTGAGAAAAAGAAACTGGAGCGATTCCCAGTAGATTCTGAAAGAGAGCAGTGTTCATAGCGATCAGGTGAAGCCCGTGAGCAGCAAAGACTCCGAGAACCAGGATGTAGTTTCTGCTAATTGGCATCTTGAAGGCCGAGACGGTCTCAGATCTGCAGTTAAAGACATGGACGTTCTGCATCAACACAAAGAGCAGAAGAAGTATGTTTCTTGAGGAGTTCTGTTCACCGCCTGATGAAAGCAGTACCATCCATGCTGCGAACCCTACAAGACCCATTGTGAATCCCGAGAGCAATGTTTCCCGTATCATCAGTTTGTCGAAAATCCCTTGATCTGTTTTCCTTGGAGGGTTTTTCATAACACCCGGTTCGCCCTTTTCGAATGCAAGTGCAACATCTTGTATTCCGTTAGTAACTAGGTTGAGCCAGAGAATCTGAACTGCAGCGAGCGGAAGGGGCACATTGAAGATTACAGCAAGAACAAACAGCAAAAGTTCGGCGGCTCCTGTGGAAATAAGCAGATAGATCACTTTGCGCACATTTGCGAATGCAAATCGGCCCTCTTCTATTCCCGAGACTATTGAAGCAAAGTTGTCGTCAGTGATTATGATCGAACCGGTATCCTTCGCGACATCCGACCCGGACCCCATTGCCACACCAATGTTTGCCCTCTGCAGTGCAGGAGCATCATTCACTCCGTCGCCCGTAACGGCTACATAATGTCCCTCTCTCTTTAACGCCTCAACGATGTGAAGCTTCTGGACCGGAGAGACTCTGGCAAAGACAGTAGAACGAAGGCATAGGTCAGTGAACTCCTTACCTTCATGGTCGCCAGCGTTCTCCAGATCCTTACCTGTAACGACTTCGTCGTTTCCTTCGATGATTCTAAGTTCTTCTGCAATTGCTTTTGCCGTGGACGGATGATCTCCGGTTATCATAATGACCCTGACTCCCGCCTTCTGACTTTCTTTCACTGCATCTTTGACTTCGGGTCTCAATGGATCAATGAATCCAACAAGTCCCGCGAACACGAGGTCATCCATCTTCTCGATCTCAGTATTTTCTCCGTTGACCTCTGCAAAGGCAAAGGCAAGAACTCTATATCCGTCTTCGGCTATCGATAGTGCTTGATCTTCTACCGACTTATGTTCCAATTCACCTTTGCTGCCGTCATCGTTCAGTGCCGACCTGCATCTGGAGAGGACCGTTTCGGTAGCTCCTTTCATGGCAAAGATCTTTTTTTCTTGTTCTGCGAATAGGACAGCGGAACACCTGTTCTCCGACTCGTAAGGAATCTCTTTGAGAATATCAATCTCTTCACGAAGTTTCTCTGGTGAAAGGCCAGACTTGTGTGCCATTGCAAGAAGAGCAACGTCCATAGAATCTCCGCTTTGGTGCCATTGCCCGCCCTTCTTCTCCAGCACACCTTCATTGGCAACAACGGATATTTTCATGAGCTGTTTTAGACCGTTCGGGAATTCATCCTTCACTCCCCGAAGCTCACCCTCGCCGTTGTAACCCTCGCCGGTAATTTCGTATTCTTTTCCGGAAGGGAGTCTCACCAATCTTGCTGTTTGCTGATTAACCGTTAGCGTGCCGGTTTTGTCGCTTGCGATGACTGTGCAACTTCCCAGGCTCTCAACCGCTTCCAGTTTCCTAACAATCACGTTTCTTTTTGCCATCCTGCTCGTCGCGACGGATAAGGAAACAGTCAAAGCAACGGGCAGTCCCTCGGGTATGGCAGAAACAGAAAGCGCCACGGCGAGAAAGAAAACGTCAGAGAGAGAGTAACCCTGAAGAAGTCTGATAAGAGCGAATCCTGCTGCTGCGAATAGTACTATATAGGCGATCCTTCGTGTGAATCTCTCCATTCTTATCACTAGGGGCGCTTTCCCTTGCTCGGCGCCGGTAACTACCTCTGCTATCTTCCCAATTTCAGTGCTTCTGCCTGTCGCAATTACCACACCTCTTGCTCTACCTGTTATTACTGTAGAACCGGCAAAAGCCAAGTTCTTTCGATCACCTATCTCAAGATCTTCATCAAGTTGATTCGCGCTTTTCTCGACTGTAGTAGATTCGCCTGTGAGAAATGATTCGTCGCAAGAGAGATTGTTCGTCTCAATCAATCTGATGTCGGCAGACAGCCTATCTCCAGATTCGGCAAGAATGATGTCTCCAGGCACCAATTCCTTCGAGTTCACCGTTCTCGTCTCCCCGTTGCGTATAACTCTTGATTCTTCTTTCATGATGTTCAGTAGAGCCTCGGCACTCTTTTCTGCCTTATACTCCTGGGTCGTTCCAATAATCGCATTCAAGGCGACAACGGCCATAATAAAGATCGCGTCATCGGGCTGACCAATAATCACAGAGATTAAACCGGCGACCAGAAGAATGTAAATCAATGGATCCTTGAATTGAGAGAGGATGACCTGGAAGAGAGTTACATGTTTTTTCTTAGGCAGTTCATTAGGCCCGAAACTGCTCAGCCTTTCCCTGGCCTCTTCACTGGATACTCCATCCCTCGAACTATCTAGATGCTGGAGAGTTTCTTCAACCGATAACTTGTACCATTTTGTGTTCTCGGATTGCTTCTGCAATGTTTCCTCCCTTGTTTCGAATCTACATGATAACTCTTTTCTCCATCAGAAAGACTTCATAGCAAAGCGAGTTCTTGCCCTCTAGATTTTGAAATGTTTTACCCACGGTCTGCAATATCTGGTGGTATCTTTGAATCCCAAACTCCTGCAAAAACTGACTGTGGAATTCATGAAGGACCGAGCAATTCTAAATGACTTTTTTTCTATCAGGACCTCCTCAAGCTCGTCTCCATCATTTATATAGAGCTTCACAAAATCGAATCCATTTGCTCTGTCCGCAAGATTCTCTTCAAAGTAATCATCGATTTTGGGGTAAAGATACCTTTAATCGGGGTGTATCTACATCCATGCTTCACTAGGCTCCTCGTTTTCTGAGTAAGCCACCGCAGTAATTCAACCTTCTGCGATTTCCCGTACTCCGATTGAATCTTGCCAAAACGGCAGATCGTCTCTATGATTTAAGTGAGGCCTTGTAGGTAAATTGAAATAATTCGTCGAAAAATATCTTTGAAGAGACAGGACGTGAAATCTGCAAAGAATCCATCTGTCAATTAGCCAGTTGAATGGACCCCTGTGAAGAGAAAACGTTTCAATAATTAGCTCTCTAATTCTCATGAAGTTCCTCTCCAGCGCACACTTTCTGAGAGTTAAAATCTTGCTCAACGTGATCCCTCCATTAAGATTATAGGAGTCTGATCATCAAATTACTTAGAATTATAACACCGTCAACTGTTCATCAAAATCTCCATGCTTACTACATAGAGATTAACCAAAACAAAGTGCCCGGGACAAACCGGGCACCTTTAATTGGCCTAACTTGACGAACCTGTTTAAAAGCTCAGTAATTAATTGCCCTTGGAAGCTTTTTTGCCTGTTCTATCCAGTTGAGTATCTGCTTTTTGGTTGGAAGCTTTCGAACGAGTTTCTTTTCGTCATTCACTTCTACGATCTTCTGGTAAAGGTTGTCGCCGTTTCTCTTTGAAAGCTCTGGAACTGTATCAACTCCCGCGGCCTCTAGAAGTTCGGAGTATTCCCCCCCGATTCCTTTGATTCTCATCAGATCAGCATGGTTTACCCAGGTAAGTATGTTGTCCTCACTAATATCCGCTTTCTTCGCCAGCTCGGTCCTTGCTTTCTTTGTCTCACATGTCTTCAACAAAGACTCGATTGAGGTGATTCCAGCTTCCTTCAGTTTTTTCTCATAGACAGGTCCAATTCCTTCGACGATTGTAAGTCTTGCCATCCAAATTCCTCCCTTCTATTAGTGGTGTCCATAAAATTCCATGTCGCGTGCTTAAGGAATTGCCAGTGGAAATTGTAGAGCTACTTCTTAAAGAACTTTCCAAAGAAACTACCGGCGTCATCGAGAAAACTGCCGTCCTTGTCCTTGTCCAACAAATCGGATGCCTTTTCCATCATGCCGCTGCTACTGCTACTCGATACAATGTTGCTCAGGAAACCTGCAATTCCCGATGAATCAACACTATTTCCCTTCTTCTCATTTCCCAGTGCGGCCATTAGAAGAGGAGCAATCTGTGAAAGGATACCGGTAACCTGGTCTTTCTTTAGCCCTGCTTGAGCTGCAATGTTCTTCTCAACTCTCTCCTCGTTTTCTGGAAAGATGTGGCTAAGAATCTTCTGTCCTCCGCTTCTGTCAGCATTTGAAATGAAGGACTTCACGTCATCAACACTTTCATCTTTATGCTGATCAAGAGCTCTGTTAAGCGATTCGGCGCCTTCTTTGGTGGAGGCGTTTCGCGCTAGACCTTGCATGAGTGCTGGTAGTCCCAATTGAGTTACCTTCTGTACCTTATCTGGAGTAGTTCCAACGGACTTCGCAAGCTCTGAAGATACTTCCACGTTATTCAATTTTTCTGAGATTTGATCAAATAGACTCATTGGTCTCCTCCTTTGAAAGTTCTGTAACATCTACTTTATTATACTTCTTCATTTCAAAAAGCAAAATCATAAGTGAGACTCAATCTAGTGAACGAAATAACTATTCTCAATTCTCAATGCATTAACGGTTGAAACCACTTTCAGAATAAACTTGTTATTATTGGTGAAACGGATGGTCCCGCAAAAAAGAGACCGTATTCTCTATTAACTGATAATCGGTTAGGACGGTGGAAATCGTGGAGCACTTCCGAGCAGTTGATTTCACTCCTAGGAGGGATTTGCTTTGAAGGCGAAAAAGGCAAGGCTAATTTCGGAATTATCAGTACTCAGCCTTTCCCTTTTGGGAGTAGTGTTGCAGCTATCACTTTCTAAGAGCCCTTCTGATGCCATCGCGCAGTTCAGTTACTACACGTTGCAGACTAACCTTATCGTCTTTGCAGTTGCATTCGCAAATGTCGTATTCGATGGAAGACGCCAAGAGTCACCTAGAGTCGATGGAACATTAAGAATCTTGACCGGTGGGTCTGTGTTGTGGATAACGGTCACGATGACTGTCTTCCATTTCCTTCTTTCGGGCTATTATCGACCCGAGGGACTGGCTTTGATCGCAAATAGTCTGCTGCACTATATTACGCCGACTGCTGCAGTAATTGGCTGGTTACTGTTTGAAGAGAAGAGTTCATACAAATCTTTCTATCCAATTTTGTGGACGATGTATCCTCTTGCTTATGCAGTGGTCGCCATCATACGGGGAAGTTTCACAGGTTTTTATCCTTACTGGTTTCTAAATCCTGCAGATGAATATCCTCAAGGAATCGGTTCGTTTGCTAATCTGATTATCTTCATTTTGGTTGTTGGCGTGGCTTTTGTCCTGGCAGGTTATCTAATGATTCTAATTAACCGTCTTTCTCTTCACAGAAAGCGTTGAGACACTTAGCATGATCATGATGCCACACGCAGGAATACCCAGCTTAAACGTTTTAGTATGAATTACTCTTGGCACTTGTCGAAAGCAAGTCTGAGCATGCAAAAAGAGGAGGGCATAAGCCCCCTCCTTAAGATGCATATTCTCACGCTTAGCGGTTGCCCGGGCCTCTTCGTTGCCCTATTCCTCGGCCAAAGGCCTTTTCATTTTCGCAAGTGCCATCCCTCAAGCGTTTGCGAAACATCTCCCCTTCGTTGGGGCAAAGGTCATTGACGTTGTCTCCATCCTCGTCAACAAAACGCTGACACTCTTCAGGAGCAAGCTGAGAACCTTTGTTTCCTCTGAGTCGCTGGCCAACAGCATACGTGAGAGTTGCTATAAGAAGAAGTATAAGTGCGATTATGACTACTTTCTTCATCCCTGTGCACCTCCCTTCATCCAAGCAGTACAAGAGATTTTACAATTCGTTCCTTAGAGTTTCCTTAGATTCTGGATGTGAAGATAAAGTATTGTCTACGTACTTTTGCCAGGAAAATTGGAAAGTCATATGCAGTTTCTCAATTTCGTTAAAAAGCAATTGCTGTTTGATACGCGCATGTCTCCCGGTTCTTGCAGAAGGAAAAGTGTGGATTTTGCTTGGGATCCAGAAGACCGTGAAGAACCTCTACCTGAATGGCAATACCTTTCCTGATAAAACATGGCGCTAGATTCGTATCAAGTAAAAGGCTTGCGATTTCTCAGTACTGTGTCGTACTCACGCTTAATTGTCTTTGTGCAGCCCCGTCTAAAGAAAATGGTCTTGCAGAATCTTTCCCGTTATCAACAACAACTGATGGCTAATTGCATTTTTGGTGAGAGAGCAGAGTCATGAGGAAAAATCGGCTTTGAGGAACGGATAGAGACCCTATCCTCCCAAACTACACGACTGTATTCTACTACTAGAGCCAAATGGCGAAATGCTCATCCGAAATTCTGGAGAGATTGTTTCGCTTCTCCTCTAAATCGAAGTCAGAAACTCCAATTATTTACTGAAACTCAATCTTAAGCTCAGTCATTGACAAGGTAGCCGACTTCTGTAGCATGTTGGAGTAGCTCGATCGCTGAATCATATTCTTCATTACTCAGCTCTGCTCCAGAGTCTAGTACCCAGAGTTCCAAATCGGAGACATCGAACACTGTCCCGTCGTATGCTACGTACCTCTTGTCTTCAGCCATCCCGTTGAATCGAGCGAGCTGTTCGCGAGTAAATATCAGTAGCCCTACCAGATAGGCTTTGTCGAGTTTGGAAATCCCATGAGGAGATTCGTCTAGAATTTCCTTTGTGAGATCGTTGCCGGCGAGATGGAGATCGCCCTGATGAGAACCGTTCCGCCAGAAGGCTAATTCGGAGACGTCATAGACTTTACCTTCCACGGACACGTATGCTTTTCGGCCATCATGCCCGTCCATTTCCTTAAGTTCATCAATTGTGATTCCAAGTACTGCAATCGCTTCGATTCCAGAAATATTACGGACACCATGTGGAGAGTCTTTCAGCAATTCGGAGGTTAACTCGTTTCCGGCGAGATGCATACCGCGTTGATGGGAGCCGCCAGGCCACCTGCCGAGTCTAGAGAAGTCATAGACCTTACCCCCTACTGCTACGTAGCTCTTTTTCCCGTCCTTGCCGTTGTAATTCTTAAGCTCTTCAAGTGTTACGACCAGCAATCCTACCGGTTTGATATCGGCGGTTTTAGCCTCCTTATGAGGAGAGAGTGTCTTGAGCTCATACGTCAGTTCCTGGCCAGAAGTATGGAGTGCCATGTGGTTACCGCTAGACCAGAGACGCAAAGATGACAGGTCAAAGATTTCTCCTTCTACCGAAACGTAAGCTGAATTGCCGGACTTTCCATCGAATCTCGATAATGCTGTGATTGTAAACATCGGCTCCGTTGTCGAAAACGTTTGAAGGTCAAGATCATTAAGAGAAACGTCGTCAAGTCCGGCTAAGGCGTTCGATCCTAAAGTGAGAAAGATCAGAAATGAAATTGCGCAAACCAAAAAACCCTTTCTCATAGTAAACCTCCTCTTCAATCTGTAGCGGTGGCTGAGTGGAAACTAAAGAGTGTTATCTTTTCATGAGACCGCCAGGATATGCTAGAAAGTACAAGATCAGCGATTGTTTGTCTGGGAAATGCCATAATGAGTGTTCAGTCGAAGAGATGAACTCGAGCGAGACAGTTGACTTTAGTTCTGTTTGTACGTAACGTTGTACAATGAGAGAGATTTCCCGAGTAGTCAGTAAAAAATAGAAGGCCCGTTAGGGCCTCCTATACTAGAGTATCAATAGTAAATTAGTTCGAGAAGCAAATAGAATGCATTCACGCTTTCATAGTATCCGTCGATTTCCCAGTAATAGAGGTCGAAGCTTCCATCATCATACACTTCAAATTGGACGAATACTTCTGCAGGAATACCTCCGAGATCGAAACTCCCGCTAAACTCCACGATGTCAAGATCATCGGTAGAGATGAAGTAGTTCCAGTATGCGTCATAGAAGAAGCCATCGAAAGCTTCTCCCAGAGTCATCCAGTTGTAGTAGACGTCGAAATAAGAATTCTTTACTTCTGCGATCTTGGTTGCGAAGATCGAATTAAGCATAGCGTCAATCATTGTCTCATCCTGAGTAACATCATCGATTCCCAAGTACTCGATTTCGAATGTTCTTTGATCGACATCGACCACAAACTGAAAAACCGCTTCTGCCAATCCATTTTCTTTGTAGTAAGATCCCACGAATTCTACAACATCTAGATTATCTGATGAAACGAAGTAATCCCAGTAACCATCGATGAAAAAGACGCTGAATGTTTCTCCGATAAACTTGTCAGGAAAGTCATAGAAGTACCCATCCTTCACGACTGAAATCGCTACGTCAGCTCTTTCAGGAAGGAAGATCTTCTCAAGGAATGCAAATTGATTTGCGTTGTCTTGTGGGATTCCATTAATCTCCCAGTAGTCCATTAGGAAAGTCGAGTCCTCTTCCTTAACAGAGAAACGCATAGTAACTGAAGTCGTTACGTTATTTTCATCGGCGAAGCTTCCGGTGAACTCCACGAAGTTCTCGTTCCCTACTCTTGAGTACTTCCATCTCGTTACTTCGAAGAATGATTCGAATGACTCTCCGATAAGTTTGTCCGGGAAGTTGTTGAAAGTACCTTCTGTCACGATACTGATGAATCTGGCGCTGTCTTGCGGCAAAAGCCTCTGGGAAAGTGAAAAACTAGTAATTAACACAGCTAGTAGCAGTATACCCATAAATTTCTTCATAAATCAGCCTCCTTTTCTGCTCCACCTTGATTTCTTGAACTTAGTTGTCATGAGTAGTTTCAGTTAGCTATCCTGAATCTCTGAATCCTATTGCCCGACTGCTCAAGAACAAAAACATGTCCAACGGTGTCGAGAGATATGTCAATTGGTTTCGAAAATTGACCGTCGGTTGCTCCGGAGCAGCCCCATTCATAAAGAAAGTTCCCTTGTGGATCCAAGACGACAATCATGCTTGTCGTCTTATTTATGTACATGAGGTTTCCGAGGTGGTCGACTACCGATTCTCCTGGCTGCCCCCATTTTCCAGCATGGCTTGTGGCCCATTCGGCCAAATAATTTCCTTTGGCATCATACTTCTGAATTCTTCTCAATATGTCATCGGAAATGTAGACGTTTCCCTCTCTGTCTACGCAGACGCCCGATACCGAGGAGAGATTGCCGGGATTCATTGCATCGAACATGTTCATCTTTGCCCCTATTGTCATCAAAAGGGTTCCTTCTTTGTCAAAAACTTGAACTCTTTGATTAAACGCATCCCCGACGTATATATTGTCGAAATCGTCGATTGCCATAAACATCGGACCATCGAACTGACTCGGCTCAGGTCCTTTAGTGCCCCAGGCTTTCACGAATTCGTTCCGGCTGTCGAATTTCTGAATTCTTCCATTCTGGGAGTCTGCAACATATATGTATCCATAAGAATCTACTACAACATCATGTGGAAAAAGGAACTCGCCGTTTGCGCTTCCATAATTGCCGAAGGAAGCCTTATGCTTTCCATTGCTGTCGAATATCTGGACACGATGGTTCAGAGTGTCGGCCACATAGATCATGCCTTTGCTATCTGCGGTGAGACCCTGCGGATCACTCAACTGACCATTATTATGGCCCTGATCACCCCAGGTTACCTCATGAATTGCTGAAACCCCAAAGAGCGAAAGAGCTACGGAAAGACAGACTGCTAAGAGAACCAGATTCTTCAAATGATTCACCCCTTCGAGTTCTATTTTGCTTACTTCTCTCATCTTAGCATTGTGAGTACATAAAACGCTCCCATCAAGGACAGTGGTACGTCAATTGCTCTTCTTAACGCTTCAATAAATGGGGACGGCAATCTGAAGGGCGCAAACCAAAGTAAGAGAGTGATGCAATGCTTTTACCAATCATCATTGCCTTTTTTTGAAGATTCCGGGCATTGCGATAGAAACGTTCGTGTTCTAAACTATAGATGAGAAACCAACCATTCTCAGTGCCTCAGTAATTTTCCGGTAGTAAGACAAAAGGATTATTTCGATACAGGGATTAAACCAAACCAGATTGAATTGGAGGTGTCAGAATTGGCAAAGATGATTAAGAAGAACTATTTACTTGCTCCTGGGCCCACGCCGGTTCCTATCGATGTACTTCTTGAAGGTGCTAGGGACACGATTCACCACAGGACTCCACAGTTCAAGAAGATCTATGAAGCCGCGGTAAGCGGTACCAAGAAGGTTTTCAAGACTGAAAACGATCTGTTCATTCTTGCTTCCTCCGGAACCGGAGCGATGGAAATGGCAGTAGCAAACATTGTAAATTCTGGAGAGAAGTTGATCGTTTGCAGTGTTGGAAAGTTCGGTGAAAGATGGCTTGAGCTAGCAAAAACTTTCGGAGCAGAGATTGTCTTAATTGAGAGGGAGTATGGGGATTTCTACACACCTGAAATGGTTGAAAAGGCTCTTAATGATAATCCCGATGCAGTTGCTGTTCTAACCACGCTTAGTGAGACGTCTACAGGTACCGTAATGGACATTGAAGGTATTAGCAAAGTAGTCAAGAGGGCAGGAAAGTTGATTGCCGTTGATGGTATAAGCGGTCTGGTTGCCGAGCCCTTGCTCACTGACGAATGGGGGTTGGATATAGTACTTTCCGGTTCTCAAAAGGGCTTTATGCTGCCTCCTGGACTGGCTTTCATATCTTTCAGCGAAGATGCCGTTGAAAAGGCGAAGAATACTAAATCAACAAGCTTCTATTTCAATCTCAAGAAATATCTTAAAGACCCTCTTCCATGGACGCCTGCGGTTAATCTGATTTATCAGCAGAGTCTCGCAGTAAAAATGCTCCTTGAAGAAGGAATGGAAAATGTGTGGGCAAGACACGAACTCATGGGAAAGGCAACAAGAGAAGCTTTAAAGGCCATGGGACTGGAGCTGTTTTCCAAGAGACCGGGAAACGTTCTAACTTCTGTGAAAGTGCCGGAAGGAGTAGACGGAGGCAAGATCGTTTCTATCATGAGAGATGAATATGGCGTTACGATCGCCGGTGGACAAGGGACAATGAAAGGCAACATCTTCAGAATTGCTCATCTGGGCTATATGTCGGACTATGATGTTGTGACTGCGCTTACTTCTCTTGAGAAGGTCTTGAGAAGACTTGGATTCAAGGTAGAGTATGGCACTGGAGCAAGGGTGGCTATGGAGATATTTGAAGAGGAGGGTGCGTAATGCTCAGACTTCATGCTAACGATCCTCTGGACAAAACAGCTATGAAGATACTCGAAGAAAGCCATCTCTTCCAGATATCTGCAGAGCATCTCGACAAAGATCAGTTGCTAGCGTTAATGCCCGAGATTGAAGTGCTTGTTGTAAGAAGTGCTACAAAGGTCACATCTGATGTCATTGAGGCGGGAAAGAAGCTTAAGCTAATTGCTAGAGCCGGCGTTGGACTGGACAACGTTGATGTCGAGTCGGCAAGGAAACACAATATCCTTGTTAGAAATACACCGGGTGCGAATGCGATATCAGTGGCTGAGCTGACTTTCGGATTGCTTCTTGGACTCGTCAGACATATTCCAAGAGGTACATATGGAATCAAGGAAGGAAAGTGGGAGAAGAAGGAGCTCAAAGGTGCCGAAATCTTTGGCAAGACTATTGGGCTTATAGGGTTTGGAGCTATTGGACGGGAAGTTGCGAAGAGAGCGATAGCCTTTGGTATGAATGTCTGTGCTTTCGATCCATTTGTCAAGGAAACGGACATGGAAGTTGAGCTTATGACCACAGTTAACTCCTTAATAGAGAAGGTTGATGTGATTTCTCTCCACATTCCCCTGACACTGGAAACGAAACATATAATTGGTGAAAAAGAGATCTCCCTGATGAAGGACGGCGTTATTATTATCAATGCAAGCCGAGGCGGGACAATAGATGAACAGGCGCTCTACAATGGATTGGTTTCGGGTAAGGTTTCTGGAGCCGCCCTTGATGTTTTTGAGGTGGAGCCGCCGTCCGATGAGCTGAGAAGGAAACTAATCGGCCTCGGGAACGTCATCTGTGTTCCTCATGTAGGAGCGAGTACATCGGAGGGTCAGAAGAGAGTTGGCCTGGAGATGGCAAAGATAATCGTAGAAGAATGCAAGATCATGATATAATGCACATGATTTTTCTGGTGGAGGTGTGAGTGTGAAAGTATACGTAGACAAAGATACTTGTATTGGATGCGGAGTATGCGAAGGAATTTGTCCCGACGTTTTCAAGATGAATGATGACGGAAAAGCAGAAGCGATTGTCCCCGAAACGGAAGCCGCTTGTGCACAGGATGCCGCTGATTCCTGTCCAGTTCAGGCAATAAAAGTAGAATAGTTTCCAATTCTTAACGATCACATGTAGGGGCAGACAAATGGTCTGCCCCTTTCTATAGTGGAACACAAAATTTGTCTATTTTTTCTAAGTGTTAAGTCTGGTATAGTAGTAATTGCTTCGGTACTACTTGTTATTCATTAATTTCCTATTATGCGGTTTGCTTCAGGGTTACAGCTAATATTCCGTGGAGGTAGTTGTGTCTAATTCAATCATAAGCACTCTGAAGAAGAAGGTCTCAAAGAAAACTTGGGACAACTGGTTCTCCACATTCGAATTGAAGGAAGTTGAAGATGAGAAGGTCGTTTTCTCTGTTGCAAATCTATTCATAAAGGACTGGCTTCAAACGAAGTATGGGGGGGCCATCTCCGATTCTATAGTTGAGCTCCTGGGGAAGAGAATCCCCTTTGAAATAATTTACAAGAACAAGGCAATGCCCACAGAGGATTCCACCGGTCCACAGACTTCAGGCTCATTGTTGAAGAGAAAGCCGCTAATGATCTCAAATCTGAATCCTGAATATACTTTTGGCAATTTCGTCGTCGGTAGTGAAAATAAAGCTCTCTATGAAGTTGCACTTGATGTAGCTCAAAGTCCTGGAAAGTACAACCCATTCTTCGTTTACGGAGGCGTAGGTCTAGGCAAGACACACCTTCTTCAGGCAATCGCTCAAGAGACCATGAACAATTTTCCCGATAAGAAGGTTTTATATATAACTAGCGAGCAGTTCATGAACGATATGATTCAGTCGATAAAAGAAAACAACATTCAGAAGTTCAGAGACCACTACCGAAAGAAGTCCGATATTCTTCTGATTGACGATATTCAGTTTCTCATTGGTAAGAAGGGGGTTCAGAATGAGTTTTTCCACTCATTTAATGAGCTTCACGATTCTGGAAAGCAGCTGATAATCTGCTCTGACAGAAATCCTGAGGAGTTGGATACCTTTCACAGCAGGCTTAAATCAAGATTCCAGATGGGTATGCTTATGTCGATCCAGGAGCCCCAACCTTCTACGAGATTCCATATTGCCAAACAACTAGCGCAGAGAGAATCGGTTTCACTGCCTGACGATGTTGCGAAAGTCCTAGCAGACAACATTGACGGAAACTTGAGAAGATTGCGGGGGGCGATTATAAAGCTCATTGTTCATAGTAGCGTTTTCAGATCACAGATTGACCTTTCACTTGCGACTCAAATACTTCAGTCGTTTACAGGATCGGTGAATGTTCCTGTTTCTCAGAGACCAATTGACCAGATCTACTCCGCAATCGAGAAAATGATGAAAGTGACGAGAAAAGAGATTGAGTCGGGAAGCAGAAGTAAAGACATTGTTCTGGCAAGACAGCTGACAATGTACATCCTTAAGAATCATTTTGGAAAACAAGTTACTGAGATAGCTAGAGAAACCGGGAAACAGCATTCGACTGTGATTCATTCGGTGAAGAAGATAGATAAGAGCGTTATGATGGGTAAGGGTGCGACTAAGCTACTGTTTGACGATATCATCGGGATCATTTCTTCCAATTCCGCTGCGGTATAGAGCCTTGAGGATCTCTCCCTCTTTGATGCTTCAATTAAGACAATAAATCCGACTCTGTTAATCTGAATATTTCATTCAGGAAATCTTCTCGGGTAAGATGAAAGAGATAATTCTAGTGTTCTAACCTATTGTGCGGGAGGCGGAAATGAAATACGCAATCAGTGTTTCGATTTTTCTTGTTTTGGCTATTGCAATGATCGTGATGGTGTTCGATTGGCAGGCAAAGAGTCCTGAAAGAGTAAATCAACTTCCAACAGAGCCATTTGGGAGTTTTTCGGATGGGGTTTACGCTGGAAGGGAAGGTTACATCAGTCTGGAAGTCGAGGTGGCTGGCGGAAAAATTATTGACATAAGAATTCTTCAGAACCGGACGGATCGATATGCAAAGAGTGCCGAAGCTACTGCCGATAGAATCGTTGAAGCCCAGAGTCTTGAAGTTGATCTCGTAACCGGAGCAACAGCATCAAGTGAATCGATTGTCTCTGCTGTTAAGAACGCCCTAGGCGTTGCTGATCTGTCGAGCAGCAATTGAATGTGCTTCATAAGCTGGAAACAAGGTTTGTTGGCGGTTTAGTTGCGAAGGTGAAGGACTGATAAGTCCGATGAAAACTGAAGCTCGAGTGACAACTCTCTTCGATTGTTTACATAGTGGCCGGCTCGAAGAAACTGACTATTGGATTGTTGTATTCTCTGCTGATTTTCCACTGCCTCTCTACGCCATTCAGAGAGATCACGCTTTCTCCGCTATCATAGAAGTCTTTCCCACCATGTGAATACTCGAGCGAAAAAGAGACTGTGATGGTCGCTTCCCTTGAATCTCTAACTACGTCTTTCACATTCAACGAGAAGTTAATGTCATCGTATAGGCCAAAAAAATCTGAATAGAACAATGCTATGCTTTCCTTTGGGAGCATCCTTCCCGAAGGACCTCCGGGAGTTTCGATCCACACCTCATCACTGTATAGCTCTAGAATCGAATCTTCTCGGCCTCTATTTATTTCTCGCTCAAGTCTTGTTACCACACTGTCCGGCTTCGCGAGTATGTACCCAATGCAACCAGAAGTAAGCATTATCAAGAATCCGATAGCTACTACGGCAAATAGAGCGCTTTTCTTTCGCAAATCGTCACCTCCCGGTTCTCTTCTGCTCTAATAATAACAGATTAACAAAGCCGATTTTCCATTCTTCAATGAGATGTAAAGACATAGGAGAGGAACGATTATCTTTCCAGAGATGATTCTCGAACCAAAAAACCTTCCTTCAGTCTTATAGATGTCTAGTCGTGTCTAAGGGATTTCTGAGGGGAGATACTTTTGAAAAGGATCAACATCGTCTATCTTTTTTTGGTTGCCTTAACAACTATTGCTATCTCTGCAACTTATCTGAATTTCAAAGGTGATTACACTGCAATAACGGCTGTTCCAAGTCTCGTTAGACGAGGTGAGTCTTTCTCTGTTTCAGTACCTAGTTCGAATTATGAGAGGCCAATTCTCTCATACGTTAGAGGCGCTACTCTTGAACGGTTCTCAAGTGAAAGTAACTCTTCAGTCTTTACTTTTCGTGCTGATGACGAAGATGCAGTGATAGTTATTTCATTCTCGGGGCTCTTTAGAGCTCGTAAGAGTCTTTCCCTGGATTTCGAAGAGTTTATCGATAGTGATTCTGACGGCTTTCCTGACAATCTGGTCCTGGATTTAGAAGACGCCGAAAACTTCAGAGCATGGTTCGTGAACATTTCAGCCTATCAGGTCATTGAGTTTTCAAAAAGATGGAGCGATGAAGAAAGAGATTGTAGTGGATTGATAAGATTTGCAGCCAGAGAGGCTCTCAAAAATCACAAAGAGGAATGGTTCTTGGAGACTGCAATCGATTATGAACTCTGGCACGAGAAAACCGGTATTGACCTTCGAGCGATTCCGGATGTAAAAAAATACAACTATCCGGATATTCCCATACTCAAAGGGAAGATTTTCTTAAGTAATGCCGGGGAGTTCACTTACTTCGCCGATGCATATAACCTAGTACGTAGTAGTATGATATTTAAGGGCAGGGATCTCAGCGTCGCAAGGCCAGGAGACATAATCTTTTTTCACCACCCCTCTCCATCAACTTTTCACTCGATGATATACACTGGTGATGGGCTGATCTATCATACCGGACCCCTTTCCGAAAAAGATTCAGGTGTTCTGAAGCTCTGGAGAATGGAAGATTATCTGAGAACAATGCCTTATCAGTGGTTACCGATACATAATAACGAAAACTATCTCGGGGTATACGCTTTCAAGTTTCTACCCCGGCAATAATGGAGGGTGAACGCGATGAGAAAGGCCTCAGTGGTTCTTCTAATAATTTTGTTTACTGGATTGACGGCAATTGCTTTCCAGATTCAGCAGTATGGATACAAGCTTGAATCATCTTTCCTCGAGCTGTATTCACTCGATTATCTACCAACTGTATATACTGACAGCAAAGACAGCTATATCGACATCAAGATATATGATCTTGATGAACAAGATCTAACCGGGGCTATAACAATAGGAGACGTTGGAATCTCAGGCGATCCTTTGTACGCTTTGAGACAGACGGTCAGTGAGAAGCAGAGAGTTCACTTTCCCGATGAAGCTCTCAAGGGCCTCAGACTGATTGTTGTTTCATCGCAGTCAGGTAGCGCTAAGCTCATGACAAGCTATCGGATGGTTGGTGCACAGCTACTTGCTCATGAAAATGGTGCTATGCTCAGACTCTGGAAGAAAGATGATTCAAACTTTATTGAGAGGTTTGCCCTTTACAGACTTAAAGATGGCGAGCTGATTGGACGGACAGAAAATGGAGTATTTGTCTTTGATTATCTACCCACTGTCGATGATGCAGTTCTTGTTCAGTCAGCAGAAGGTTCGATTCTCTGGAGACCTGGAGAGTATGATTACTACTTCTCATCGAAAGACATTTGTTTGACTTTTACTGATCGTCCTGCATATAAAGCAGGGGAAGTAGTGAACTTCAGGTCTTTCATAAGAGAGATTACTCCTGCGGGTTATAAAGTACCCGAAATTGACTCTGTCGAAGTCGAGATAGTTGATCCTTTGAATAGAGGTGTTTACAGTGAATTGTTAGAACCTGACAATTCGGGTTCCGTACGCGGGACGTTCCGAACTTATCCGGAGATTACGAGAGGTTCTTACAGGATTATTATCCGATGGGAAGGAAACGAGGACTACTATTACTTCCAGATTGCCGACTACAAGAAACCTACGTTCTTCACCACAGCAGAACCTACGATCGAGGCCTTCAGAAAAGGTGAGCCCATAACAATTAATGTCTCGTCTCAATATTATTTTGGAGACCCAGTCTCTCTAGGCAAGGTTGATTACACGATTTACAAGGGAAATCAGTATATTGACAACGGCTCGGCCCGGCTTGACGGTTTGGGAAATACGGTGATCGGATATGTCGAAGAGCTTGAGAGTGGATCATACTACGCAATTGTCACTGTATCGGACGATACCGGTATGCAATCGAGAAGTATGGTTGAGTTCAAGGTAGTTCAGGGGACTTTCGACTTCTATGTAGACTACAGATTCACGGACACAGAAGCCGTCGTGAAAATTGAAACGAAGCTGAACGACGAAACTCCGGTTTCAAAAGCATGCGAAATAAAGGTCTGGTACGAAGAACCCGTAATTCTTATGGTCAAGGATAAGCAGATTGAGAAGAAGTTGAGAATCAACATCTTCAACAAAGAACTTTCAACCGATAGTGGAGGAAAGGCTGAGGTGTTGATTGATCTTAGAGACGTACCGTCAGACACGGTTGTTTATTTCGAGATAAATGGATCGCCTTCGGGTGAGCCGGAAGTAGTGAACAGCTATTCGGTTTACACTAGCGGTTATTATGACTACTACGGATCTATACTGATAGATTCTATCGAGTCTGCTGTTCCTGGAGCTAAGGCGAAAGTCTCATTCTATACATCATCACCCATGGATTTATGGATTATTGCCGACTTCTCAGGTGATTTCGAACAGTTTCCGTTCAATTCGAGCGAAGGAAAGAACACTGTTGAAATTGAAATCCCCGAGAACTATGCATACGACAATTTCATGCTCTTTATTGTCGGATACAAGAACTATCAGATTGTACAGTCACAACTGATTGAAGTCCAGACGGCTTCGAGAGATCTGAAAATTGATTTACTAACCCAAGATAGGTATGGACCCGGAGATACTGTAAATATGAAGGTCCATGTAAGCGATGCTGAAGGAGATCCCGCCAGCGTTGGGCTTACTGTTGCTGTGGTTTCTCAGGCGATGCTTTCGCTATTTGAAGGTGACTACGATCAGTGGAAAGCGTCCTTGGGCAGTCCTTTCAATAGAGGGTTTAACACAGTTAGCATCAATGATCTATACTATTCTGCCTACCCTTCTATTGCTAAACTTGGTGACCTGCTTGAATCTCAGCCGCCTGCCGCTGAATCCAAGGTAACGGGAGGCGCCCCTCTTGGGATGGGCGATCTTGGTAGAGAAGACGAGAGCTTGACTTCAGACGTAAGGGCAAGAAAACTTTTCAGCGATAGTGCTTTCTGGTCAGTAGGAACTTTCACTGACGAAAATGGGATTGCTGAACTGTCATTTGTTGTGCCCGAGGACCTCGACACCTGGACAATCAGGGCTCTAGCTTCCGATCTGGACGGTGATTTCAGCTACGAGAAATCTAGCTTCGAAACCTGGAAGCCCATGACTGTCAGCAGCTTTCTTCCAGAGTTCCTAATTGCAGGTGACAAGGTTAATCTGGTTTTTTCGGTTAAAAACAATCTTGACTCGAGAATGCCCGTGATCACAGGATTCTATCTAGATGGAGAAGTAATAGAGGAGAAGGGGTCAACGATTGATGCTTTTGGAAGTCGATCTTTCACTTACGAGGTAGAGCTGCGAGATCTGCTGCCTTCGGAGAAAGGCGAGAAGCTGAAGGTCAAATTCGTTGTTGAAGGAAGTCGCGGGTCCGACGGAGTTGAATATGAAATACCTTTGAAACCAAGGTTTACGTATCTTCGGTTTGGAAATCTGGAGTTTCTCGATGGTAATAAGAACCTTGAATTTGCTGAAAACTCCATTGGAACTATCACCATCTCTTCCACAATCGATCCGATTCTTCTTGAGGCAATCAGATACCTGGTTGACTATCCGTATGGTTGTGTAGAACAGACAATGAGCAGGCTTCTTCCTGCACTGGCTGCTTCAAAGCTTCTTGAGGGCGCAGACGAGCCTTTCGTAAAAAAGGTATCAGTCGTGGTCAGTGAGGGACTCGAAAGGCTTTACGGATATCAGCATTACGACGGCGGATGGGGTTGGTGGAAAGATGATCGTTCGACGCCATTCATGACCGCTTATGTGATGCTGGGACTATATTTGGCTACGGAGAACGGTTATGACATAAATCGAGATGTGATTACAATGGGCTACTCGGCGATGAAAAGCTTGAACAAAGAGAACCCTGACCCCTTCCTGCAGTATGTAACAGTGCTCTTCAGCAGGAAACTAAGAGATCCAATAGGCTCTATTGTCGATTACAAAGAGGATGTAGCTTCTATTGTCTTGACCGCACTTTCCTATGAGACTCTCAATATGAGTGAAAAAGCATCTGCTCTTGTCGAAGAAGCAATGGAATATGTTAATCTCAATGCAGATGATGCGATACTTGGGGACAGTTTCAGCTATTTCTTCGACGATACTGTGGTTCTATCCTTGCTCTTGAAGGCATCCGTCGATCTGAAAATGCCTTCTACGACGATTGCAGAAATTTCCAAGAGACTGTTGAAAATGGGAAACGGTAGCTACTGGTATAGAACCTCATCAACTGCTATGGCAGTTCTTTCACTTTCATCCGTGAGCAATGTGCTTTCTGAAGAGGCCGAAGTGAAAGTGCTTTCGGAGAAAGGAGAAGTGATTTTCGAGGGTGATGTCTCCGATTCGATAACTATTCCCTTTGCAGGCAAGAACATCTTGGTCGAGAGTACGGATATGGTTGTTGTCTCAACAAATGGCGAGACAACGGTAGGGACTGAAGTGCTCGAGGCTGAAAACACTGGTCTGACTATCGAAAGGGTCCTTAGAAGGAAACTCGCTGTACCAATGGATGATACGCATGTCCTAACGACTCCTCAGATAGATTCGCCTTACGTGGTCTCTTCAATAAAAACGCTCTCTCCAGATGAAGTGGGTTCTCTTGAGATAAGTGTCTCAAAGAGCATAGAAGGGATGAAACTCGCAATTACTGAAGGGGAATTGAAGCTAGGCGAATACGGACTCGGGTTGAGGATTTACGAAGGTGATGTTCTAGGTATTAGCAATGGAGAGATAATCATTAGAACATTGGAATACGGCTACTATGATGCAGCGACTGCAGAGATTCACTCGGTCAAATTGGGAATACCCGAACCTATCTCTGTTGGTGAAACAATAATCTCTGAAATCCACATTGTGATACCAGATGACGTTCCGTATGTGGTTTTGGAAGACATGTTACCATCCACCGGCATTTCAGTCGAAGAGAATCTCGAGGCCGACATTCTGGGATACACGAAGTTCTACTACTATGACTACTATTGGTGGGGTTACACGTTTAAGGATGCAAGGTTCGATCGGATTTCCTTCTTCTTCAGAGATGGTGGAGAGTTTGTGACAAAAAGCAATTGGAGGATACTAACTAAGGGCGAATTCATTATCCCGGCAGTCCAGGCATGGGCGATGTACGATGGAGATGTTAGAGCCAATACGGAATCGGTAAAACTGATTGTTGAATGAAATTACTAATATTAGCGTCAGTCCTGCTACTTCAAATAACGGCTCTCTGCTTTACCAGCACATATGTGTCATGGGAAATGCCCGAGCTTGAAGATTACAGGAGTGCACTCGAAGAACTAACTGGAATGCACGTTGGCGGAACGTATCTTCTTCTAATTTCTTCTTCTGCCGGAGAGTTCTCTGAACTCTCCGGCATTGGCTACTGGTTTATTGCGGCAGCAGAAGGAAACACAATAATTGTGCAACCGCTAAGTTTGGTTCCCAATCTCTCACAGACACTTGCTCATGAAATGACTCATCTCTTTTTAAGAAAGTATCAACTGCCCTACTGGTTGGAAGAAGGGATGGTCTGCTGTATCACTGGTGAATGGATTGGCAGAGAAGAAATGCGACTCGATGAAGTGGAGTCCCTCGATTACACGAAAATGGATTTCATGACGTATCGTTCATACAGTTTCACATGTTGGATCAAAGTGTCCGGACTTCTTCGCAACCGCTCTTTTGGCGAGCTGATTTTGGAGTATGGAGAAGGAGGTATTGACTAAATTGAGTGAAGGACCGTTTATTGAGTGGGATCTAGCAAAGCTCTATTCTTCATCGGATGATCCTGCCCTGATTAACGACCTGCGGTACGTGATCTTGAAAAAGGACGAACTGATGAAGGAATTCAAGGGAAGAATCGCAGCCGAAAGTATAGAAGCGTGCGAACTAAGGCTGGTTTTTGAAAAAATCGAAGAGGTAATGAGTAAATTCGCAAAGCCGTCAATGTTCGCATATTTGAGTCACTCAGTAACACCGGCCTTACCGACAATCCAGAAGCTGATCCGCAAGATCGACGATCTTGAGTCGCAGCTTGAAAGCGACCTCCTCTTTCTTAAACTGGAACTGTCGAAAGTCTCCGAAAATTACTTCTCAGTGTTGTTGGATTCACCAGAGTTAGCAAATTACAGCCATTATCTCGAGCTCATCCGTACTAATCGAGTTCATCTGCTCAGCGAATCGGAAGAAAAGATGCTTACTCTGAAAGAACTGACGGGGAAGAGAGCCCTGCTTAATCTCTACGATGAATTTACCTCAAGCTTCATATATAGATTGAAAATCGGCGAAGGCGAAGATGAGAAAAACTTTACGGAAAGCGAAGTCGAGACTATGAGAAGGGAAGAGGATCCCGAATTGAGAAGGAAGGCGTTTGTCAGTCTTTTCAAGAAATCAGAGGAAAACAGCATCGTCTTGACCAATGTTTACAACTCTCTCGCGAAGGATTGGGACTTGGAAGCAGCCAAGAGAGGTTATTCTTCTCCAATCTCTATGAGGAATCGAGAGAACGAAATCCCGGATGGGGCAGTGCAGTCTCTAGTCGATGTAACTACGAATGGGTACGCTCTTGTGCAGGATTACTACCGACTCAAGGCAAGGATTCTGAATAAGGAATCGCTTCTCCATAGTGATATTTATGCACCGATTGGCGATTTCAAAGATCTTTTCAGCTGGCAGGAAGCAAAGAGCATGATCCTCGAGGTAACAGGAAATTTCGATCCACGACTAAAAAGAACAATCGCCGAATTCTTTGAAGGAAACTTCATACATGGATCAATCATGCCGGGCAAAAGAAGTGGAGCTTATTGTTCATATGCATCACCGGAAATTCATCCGTACGTTCTCTTGAATTTTGGAGGCAAGATGAATGACGTCCTGACGTTAGCTCACGAGCTGGGTCATGGTCTCCATGCAGTGCTGTCCTCGAAGCAGACTATGTTGAACTACGAGACTCCTCTCACTATGGCAGAGACTGCATCTATCTTCTCAGAAATGCTGATGACCGACCATCTACTAAACACAACTTCAGGAAGAGAGGAAAAGATCTCCTTCATTACCGGTAGAATCGAGGAGATATTTGCGACTACTGCAAGGCAGAATATGTTTACGAGATTCGAAATAGAGGCCCACAAAAGAATATCGAGCGAATATCTCTCATTTGAGGAACTTGGAGAGCTATATTTTGACGAACTGAAGCATATGTTTGGTGAGACGATCGATTTTCTTCCCGAGAGTAAATATGAATGGGCACGGATACCACATTTCTTTCACACTCCATTTTATTGTTATGCATACAACTTCGCTCAGCTATTAGTAATTTCACTGTACAGGAAGTACCTTGAGGATGGAGATGTTTTCAAGAGAAAGTATGTGGCCTTGCTCGAGAGCGGTGGATCTGATTCGCCGGAAATTCTCTTGGGAAAAGCCGGAATAGACATCTCTAGTCCTCGTTTCTGGGAAAATGGAATCGACTTCATTCAGGAGAACTTTCTGGATAGACTGAGGGCAATGATTTAGGTCTGGCTTGAAGAAAAGAAAAGGTGTATAATTCCTGTGTTCATTATGATACAGGTTTTCTTTCGCATCTCTTCACGAGGGCTACTTAGGGGGCAAGAATGGCAAGAGATCTCACTCAGGGGAATATTCTGAAGAATCTTCTCGTGATGTCGGTTCCTACAATGATAGGATTCAGCGCCCAGATGATCTACGACATAGTGGATATCTTCTGGATTGGCCGCATCTCTGGCGAAGCAATTGCCGGGGTGACCATCTTCACCACTCTCTTCTGGATTGTCGACATTCTGAATTCGATTATTGGCCAAAGTTCAATTTCACTGATTTCTCAGAGCTATGGAAAGCGAGACCTTGAAGGATCAAGCAATGCAATCGAACAGACCATTACTTTCAAATTCATTGTGGCTTTGATTTCCGCTTTGCTGGTTGCGGCATTTCTAAAACCCTCACTTGGTTTTTTCACTACCGATCCGAAGGTCGTGACATCTGCGCTCGACTACGGTTATATTCGTTTGTTCTTCCTGCCGATGATGTTCTCTTCGTATTCTGTAAATACTGCGCTTAGGTGTATAGGCGATGCGAAAAGCCCCATGTACATAATGATGGTCGCAAGTGTACTAAATATTGTCCTTGATCCAATCATGATGTTTGATAGAGTACCTGGGACAGGGATTCCTGGATTTGGCCTTGGCGTCTTCGGCGCAGCAGTCGCAACGGTAATCGCGCAGACGGCATCGTTTTTGTTTGGCTTCTACATTCTCTTCTCTGGTAGAGAGGGAGTCAAGCCCAAATTGTCGAGGCTATTTCGGCTGGATCGAAACATAGACAAAAAGCTTCTGACAATTGGCCTCCCGACAGGCCTTGAAGGTTTTTTTAGGAATCTTGCAGCCGTTGTGGTCTTAAAATTCGTGGCGGTTTACGGTACCACGGCTGTGGCTGCAGTAGGTGTAACGGGCAGATTGTTTGGACTCGCTTTCATGCCTCTGGTGGGACTGAGTATGGGGGGATCCGCCATGGTGGGGCAGAACCTCGGAGCAGACAACGTCGGCCGGGCAAGGGCGACCGCCAAGACTGCTGCCCTGATTGGATTCTTTTTTATGTTTGCTTTTGCCCTAATCGCTTTTTTTGCCGGCGAGCTTGTGATCAGCATTTTTAACAGTGACCCAGAGATAATTAGCTATGGAGCAAGTTTCCTGAAGTATGGAGCTCTTGGCATTTCGGTTCTGGCCTATGGTTTCGGCCTTTCAGCTGTCTTTGGAGGATCTGGATACAATTTTCCCTTTGTCGTGGGTAGCGTTGTTTCAAGGTGGCTTATTCAGGTCCCGATCTTGATTATTGCCGTAACGGTAATGAAAGCAAGTATAGTGTGGGTTTGGCTTTCATATGTTTTTTCCGACATAGCCGAAGCAGCCATAATGATTCTCTATTACCTGAGAGGAAAATGGGAGAAGAGAAGAGTCTATTAGCCGGTTTTACAGATCTCATTTGCGTTGGTGAAGAGAAAAGTTAGTTAAGCATTTCACTAACTTTTTTTGAGTGTTCTCTTTTCTCCCAAACAAACTTCGGGCAATCTGCTATAATTCAGATGAACGGGTGATTAAGATGTCTGAAGTTTTGTATAGGAAATATAGACCGAGAAATTTCAGTGAATTGATTGGACAGGATCAAGTGAAAGAGATCCTGGGAAAGGCAATAGAAAACGATACAGTGTCCCATGCTTACATATTCTCAGGTTCGAGGGGCACAGGAAAGACTACGACTGCCCGAATTCTTGCCAAGATGCTCAATTGCCTCTCGGAAGGATCCTTAAAACCGTGTGGTGTCTGTGACTCGTGCAGGGCTATTGATTCTTCTTCCCATATGGATGTTGTTGAACTTGACGCAGCTTCTTACAGAGGCATAGACGAGATCAGGAAGATACGGGATGCCGTATCTTACAGGCCTGTTATGGGCAGGTTCAAAGTCTATATTATTGATGAATTTCACATGCTGACAAGAGAAGCTTTCAATGCACTTTTGAAGACTCTTGAAGAACCTCCCGAAAGAGTTGTTTTTGTTCTTGCTACCACCAATCTTGAGAAGGTCCCGGAGACAGTACTTTCTCGTTGTCAGATCTTCAACTTCAAGCCTCTTGACGAAAAAGACATTATGACTTATCTTGAGAAAATTGCCAAGGCAGAAGGGTTAGAATTCGATGAAAGGGCGCTTCGCTACATATCCAAGGCAGCTCACGGAGGTATGAGAGACGCAGTTAATCTTATGGAGAGAGTTATCGCTTTTGCTGATGATGTCAGCGAAGAGTCTGTTAGAACTACTCTAGGTATTCTTCCTGAAGAGGTCGTTAAGGAGTTTATTTCGGCCTTTTCATCTGGAGATCCGTCAATGATATTGAAGATGTCTGAAGATATTCAGTCCGGAGGATTCACTTACGAAGTCTTTCTTGAACAAGTAATAGATGAGGTAAAAGATCAACTTATACGAGAAACCAGCGGCGAGAGTTTCAATCTTCTATCATCTCTCTGGGAGATAAATCGTGAACTTAGATATGCCGAAGACAAGCGAGGCACTTTTGAAGTGATGACGCTCCTTAAGAGCGGATTAGGGAGAGTGCGAATCAATCTCACCACTTCAGATGAACCGGCTTCGACAGACTCGATCGCTGTCAAGGCTGATTCAAAGAAATCTGAAGATTCTGATATGGTCGATGGCAAAGAGCTTACAGAGATACTGGAGCACCTTCGAAGGAACAGTTATATTCTCTTGTGGACTCTTCTAAGCCTTGCAAAAGTAAGACACACCAAAGAAGGAGAAGACTTTGTAATCGACACGGACAGTGATTACTCACAAGTGCTTCTTGAAGAAAGGCTTGAATCACTAAATCAAATTTCGACGGATCTTGTTGGAAAGAAGTTCTTTCTAGCCGATGATTCGGTCCGAAAGGATCCTTTTGGAAATCTCGATAAAGATTCTAGAGAGTACGTTGATGCAGTAATTGCCGGACTTGGTTTGAAGGATGATATTGACAAAGGAAAGATAAAGATAGAGCTTGAGGAGGAGTAATGATGGCAAAGAAATTTAGGGGCCTCGGTGGTAGGAACTATGGTGGTTCGAAAAAGGGTTCCAATATGGGCGAACTTCTGAAACAAGCCCAGAAGGCACAGGAAGAAATGGAAAGCCTTGAAGATACATTCAAGACAATTGAGGTCGCTGCTTCAGCCGGCGGCGGGGCAATAAATGTTGTTGCGACTTGCGATTATCGTATCAAATCGATCGAAGTCGAGCCGGAGATAAGGGAAGAGGATTATGAGATCATTCAAGATTTGATAATCGCGGGGATAAATGAAGCATTGGCCGAGGTAACAAAGAAGAGAGACGAAGAAACAGCTCGAATCACGGGAGGACTCAATCTACCGGACAATATACTTTAGGAGGTGTAACAGATGCACAGAGTAGCAATCAACGGTTTTGGGAGAATTGGCAGACTTGTTTTTAGAGAGATGGTGAAGCGCGGGGAATTTGAAATAGTTGCAATCAATGATCTGACAGATGCCGCAACTCTTGCTCATCTTCTCAAATATGATTCAGTTCACGGAAGGTTTGAAGGTTCAGTCGAGGCTAAAGAAGGAGCTATTGTAGTAAATGGCAAAGAAGTGAAAGTCTTCTCCGAAAAGAACCCTGCGAATCTTCCCTGGAAAGATCTCGGTGTCGAACTGGTAATTGAGGCTACCGGAGTTTTCAGAAATAGAGAGAAAACCATGCCTCACATCGAAGCTGGAGCGAAGAAGGTCTTGATCACTGCACCTGCAAAGGGTGAAGTGGATGCCACAATAGTACTCGGAGTTAACGACGATGTACTTAAGCCAGAAATGAAAATCGTATCCAATGCTTCCTGTACGACCAACTCGATAGCTCCAATCATCAAGATTCTAAACGACAATTTCAAGATTCAGAAAGGTTACCTTACCACCGTTCACGCATATACAAACGACCAGAAAATTCTGGATCTTCCGCACAGCGATTTGAGGAGGGCAAGAGCGGCTGCCGCCAATACAATTCCGACCTCGACTGGAGCCGCAAAGGCTGTAGGCTTAGTTATCCCGGAGCTTAAGGGCAAGCTGGATGGAATCGCCATGAGAGTTCCCGTGACGGACGGTTCAATAACAGATCTTACGGTGGTCCTGGAGAAGGAAACCACCGCCCAGGAAGTCAATGCCCTTGTAAAGAATGCCGCAGAAACCGGGCTCAAGGGAATTGTCGAATACACCGAAGAAGAACTGGTTTCTTCAGACATCGTGGGGACGACCGTTTCCTCGGTATTCGACAGCAAATTGACAGCGGCGATGGGCAACTTGCTGAAAGTCTGCGCCTGGTACGACAACGAATATGGCTATTCTTGCAGAGTAGTCGATCTAGCCAAGATAATGATGGAGATGTAATTCTGAGGATAATTCGACGGGGCCTTCTGGCCCCGTTTTACTGAGCAAAGGAGGATTAAGAATGTCTAAGACCCTAACTCTTAGAGATGTTGATTTGAGTGGAAAAAGGGTACTTGTCAGAGTGGATTTCAATGTGCCTCTGAATAAAGAAACTGGCGAAGTAAGTGACGATACTAGAATCATGGCCGCTATACCCACCGTCGAATACATTGTAGAAAGAGGTGGGAAGGCAATTCTCGTTTCTCATTTGGGCAGACCCAAAGGAAAGAAAGATCCGAAGTATTCGCTGGAAAGAGTAGCCGAGAGGCTTAGTTCACTGATTGGCAAACCAGTCCGATTTGTTCCCGATTGTGTCGGGGAAGCTGTGGAGAGAGCCGTTTCTGAGATGAGTGATGGTGAGATACTACTTCTGGAGAACGTTAGATTCTACCCCGAAGAAGAGAAGAACGACCCTGACTTCTCGAAAAAGCTCTCTTCGATTGCTGATATTCACGTAAACGATGCTTTTGGCACCGCACACAGGGGTCATGCGTCAAACGTTGGTGTGGCACGAAACTTGATCAGTGTACCCGGATTTCTTATGCAAAAAGAAATCGAGATGCTTGGAATGGCAATCGAAAGCCCGGAGCACCCCTATGTCGTAATTCTTGGAGGCGCGAAGGTATCCGACAAGATAGGAGTGATAAGCAATCTTCTTGAGAAGGCCGACAGGATTCTCATTGGCGGTGCGATGATGTTTACATTCCTAAAAGCTTTAGGCAAGAGCGTTGGCGACTCTCTAGTTGAAGAGGACAAGATAGATCTTGCTAAAGAGATTTTGGAGAAGGCCGAAAAGAAGAGTGTGGAGTTTGTTCTTCCTGTCGATACGATAATTTCCAGAGAAATCGCGGCCGGTAGTGAATCTAAAGTTGTCAGCCTGGAAGAAGGTGTACCGTCAGGTTGGAAAGGTCTTGACATTGGCCCATCCACAATTGAGCTCTTTGAAGGAAAGCTAGGCGATGCGAAGACCGTTGTCTGGAACGGACCCATGGGTGTCTTCGAAATTGACGATTTTGCGAAGGGTACGGAGTCAATTGCGAAGGCGCTGGCCTCTCTTAATGACGCAGTCACGATAATCGGGGGAGGCGACAGTGCTGCAGCAATTAACAAGTTCGGACTTGCCGACAAGGTCTCCCATGTGTCTACTGGAGGAGGGGCGTCCCTTGAGATGCTTGAGGGAAAGGATATGCCAGGAATAATGAGCCTCTCAACTGAGGCCCACAAAAAAAAACGTAGAATAATGGTCGCGGGGAACTGGAAGATGAACAAATCCCCCGATGAGTCACGGATGTTTGCGGGATTCCTTGCCTCCTCAATAGGAAATGAAAAAGTCGTGGATGTCGTTGTTTTTCCGGCGACTATATCGGTTCCCGGTGTGGCCGATATCCTGAAAGATACTGCTATAAAGTTTGGAGTACAGAATGTTTATCCGGCTGACAGCGGGGCCTTCACGGGAGAAATCTCAGTGCCGATGCTCCCAGATCTGGGAGTAGAATACGTGCTTGTCGGACACTCCGAACGCAGGCATATCTTCGGCGAAACCAGTGAGATGACCAACGAAAAGATCAAAGCGGTTCTTAAAGGCGGCCTAATTCCGGTCTTCTGTGTGGGAGAAACGCTGGAAGAAAGAGAATCAGGCAGAACAAATGAAGTTCTAAAGGAGCAGATCAGCAAGGGCTTTTCGGGACTTGATAAGAACGAAGCAGAAAGATTAATTATTGCCTACGAACCGGTTTGGGCTATCGGAACTGGAGTTGTGGCCACACCTGAACAGGCCGAAGACACTATGAAATTTGTAAGGGATCTCGTCTCTTCTCTTTACGACAATGATCTGTCGGAGGAAATTCGGATTCTTTATGGTGGGAGCATCAAGCCTGATAACTTCGAGCCTCTAATTGCCATGGAGAATATTGACGGTGGGTTAGTTGGGGGAGCCAGTCTGCTTGAAAGCTTCGTTCAACTGGTTGCCATCGCCAAGAATCACGCTTGATTACATTGATTTGACGGCCGCCCGACGGGCGGCTGTTTCGTTTTCTTTCTAAGCCGAGGTGTTATAATCTCAAAATAGGAGGTGTCGTTCTTGGATAGCTATCAGGAGCTTGAACTTGTCGTAGACAAGATGGTAGAGGAATTCAACCGTCTTAGAAAGGAAAACGAACAGCTCTGGAAGCAGGTTGAAGCAGAACAGAGAAAATCTGAAGAGTCTGAGCTCAGAATCCGGGAACTTGAACTCCGTCTTGAAAGTGAATCAAGGACAATCTCCTCACTTATAAAGAGAGTCAGAGGCAGCCTCGTTGAAGACAGCAAAAAAGCATAAGGAGTCGAGCTATGAAGCGATCAGTCTCACTTGACCTTGGAGAAAAGAAGTACACTTTTATTACCAGTGATCCACAAGAACTTGTGGATCAAGTCTTTTCTAAGATCACGGAAATGTACGATTCGTTAAAAAAGAACGAAGAAGAGATCGGCTATGAAAAAGTACTTGTGGGGATTTCGGTGAATCTTGCGCACGACCTTGTGAGAAGTCAGAATGAACTGCTAAGGCTTAAAGCAAAATACGAAGAGGTTCTTTCAGAATACTTCCAGGGACGTGACGGGGTTGAGAAGTAGGTTAAGGATAGGGATTTTCGATTCGGGGATAGGTGGCCTTACAGTTCTGAAAAGGTTATTGGAGGCTTTCCCTGAAGGAGTGAATTTTCACTATTTTGCTGATACTGCAAGGGTTCCGTACGGTTCAAAGCCAATTGAAACACTTCAAAGATACTTAAGAGAGATCTTCGATTTTTTTTCGCAGCTGAATGTCGATGCAATTCTTACTGCCTGTAACACCTCCGATTCCATACTCTCTCAAAGAGAAAAGTCAGAGCTCGGCGTTCCTTACTTCAGTATAATTGATCCCACAGTGAGAACTCTTGGAGAATCAGCCCCGAAAGAATCGACAGTCGCAGTTATTGCAACTGAGAATACTGTAAAGAGATCGCTTTATTTGAGACGGCTCTTCCACTATGAGAATCTTACTACCATTGTTCAGAGGGCCTGCCCACTTTTCGTCCCCTTAATAGAAGAGGGTATCTGGGAAGGCGAAATTGTTGATTCCATCGTAAAGTATTACTTGACTGATCTGGCTAGAACCGAACCAGACTTTCTGATACTTGGATGCACTCACTATCCGCTAATTAGAAAATCGATCGAAGCATTTCTGCCTTCAAAAACAAGAGTTGTAGATCCTGCGGAGTATATTGTCAGTGATTTCACTGATTGGGCGGAAATCTCATCAACCGAACCATCTACGGTAGACTATTACGTTAGTGGGAATATTCGGTTTTTTCAGGAAATTCTGAAGAGGTATCTTCGAAAAGAAGAGAATGTGAGAGGTGTTGGTCTAACCTTTGCGGGGATAACTCTGAAGGAAAGCGTTTGAAGTGAGTAGAACAGTTCTGATAGGAGGAGGTACGGGCCTATCAACTTTCGCTAGAGTGATTAAGGATTTCGACTCTTCTCTTACTCTGGTTGTTGCAGTGACCGACGATGGAGGAAGTTCGGGGATTATAAGAGAAGCTATGTTGATTCCTCCGCCGGGTGATGTCAGGAACAACATAATTGCTCTGGCCGATGACGAAGAGCTTCTGACCAAGGTCTTTTCTTACAGATTCAGGGCGCCTGCAATGGACGGGCATTCTATTGGAAATATAATAATCGCCGGTCTTACTGAGATGTATGGGAGTTTTCCAGAGGCAGTTGTTGCGGCATCAAATATGCTCAGCATAAAGGGCAGGGTTTTGCCTGTCGCCAATGATTTCGTTCATCTCGTGGCGGAGCTCGACGATGGATCAGTTATCAAGGGAGAGTCAAAAATATCGTCAGTAGGAAAAAGAGTGAGAAGACTATCCCTTGACAAGCCAGCTAAGGCTCTTCCAGAAGTAATCGATGCAATAGTATCTGCAGATACGATAATTGTGGGCCCCGGAAGCATTTTTACCAGTGTAGTTCCAAATTTTCTTGTTTCCGGTGTTCGAGAAGCATTCAGAGAATCGAGAGGCAGAAAGATTTATATCTGCAATATCATGACTCAACCCGGTGAGTCCGAAGGTTTCTCACTGGGCGATCACGTAGAGGTTGTTGAGGATTATTGCGGAGAAGCCTTTGATATGATTTTTTGGACGGAAGTGAGAGGTGTCGAGGCTTCGGTCTTGAAAAGATATAGGGAGAAGGGCTCCTCACCGGTCGAGAACGACATGCTTTTCGACAGACGGGTTAAGGTAATCGATGGAGCTACGACAGAGCTAATAGATGACGGAAGAACACGTCTCGTCGTGCGGCACTCGAGAAACAGTATTTTGTCTATTCTTCATGAATTGTGCTTGTTGGGAGAGAGCAGGATTTGAGTTATGCCGATAAACTCAAGGAAGAGCTATGCCATCTTCCTTTAGATGATCCGTCAGAATGCAGGTCTGAATACCTCGGTTTTGTCAAGTCAAGAGGGACTCTAAGACTTAGAGGCAGCACAGCTTTTCTCGTTATACCTCTTACGTCGATCACGAGTCTTAAAAGGCTATTCCAGATAGCAAAAAAGCTTTCTATACCAATTTTCGAGACTCAATTAATCGAAGAAATGCGTCTAGGTCGGAAAAGGGGTGGAGAGCTTAGCTTTCGCTTTGAAGAAGTCGAGGAGTTCCTTCGCAGAAGTGGGATTTCGGTCAGAGACGATTCCATCCCGAAACCGGTGAGAGAAGATCCGGTTTACTTCGGTGCGTTCCTCAGAGGTTTGTATCTGGCCGGTGGGTCCGTAGTTGACCCTTCAAAAGAGTATCATCTAGAGATAACTCTAGACACGACAGAAGCTTTCGTGAATTCTCTGAGAATTTATATCGCCGAGAATTTCAATATAAAGATCGGTGTTGTAAAGGTCAGGGAAAAATTCAAAGCGTATGTGAAATCATCACTTGATTTGATTGAGTTGCTGTCCCTGATGGGTGGCAAGAAGACCGTAACGAGGCTTTCGAGCGCTGTAGAAGTTAGGAAGATCAGAAGCGATGTGAGCAGAACCCTGAATTTTCTTACGGCGAATGCAAATAAATCAGGGCAGGCAATGGCGAAACACGTGAAGGCAATAAGGATTATAGACAAGAAACTCGGTATTGACAGACTAGACGAAGATCTTCGACAGATAGCCATTCTCCGAATAGAGAACGAAGACCTCAATCTAAGAGAACTTGGGGAAATAATGAATCCGCCAATGAGTAAGTCAGCAGTATATAATAGGTTGAAAAAGCTTATGGCATTGGCCGAAGAGTTGGGAGATATTTAGATGAAATGTCCTTTTTGTGGTGGAGATTCTACAAGGGTTCTGGATTCTAGACCGACCGATGAATCCACTTCCATTCGGAGAAGAAGGGAGTGCGAGAAGTGTGGTGCAAGATTCACTACCTATGAGAGGTATGAGAAACTCCCCTTCTTGGTGGTAAAAAAAGACGGCAGAAGGGAGAAATTCAGCAGGGAGAAACTTCTTAATGGATTGCTGAAAGCCTGTGAGAAGAGGCCAATATCTGTTGATACGGTCAATGGTATCGTTGAAACCGTAGAAAATGGGATTGTGAAAGCGGGGAAACACGAAGTGATCTCAAGTGAGATCGGCGAGATGATAATGACTGAACTTAAGTCTCTGGACAGAGTTGCGTACGTTAGATTTGCATCTGTTTACAAAGAATTCAGGGACATAGACCATTTCATGGATATAATTGAGGAACTCAGGAACGACAGAGATCGTTGAATGGAGGGATCCAGGTCGTGAAGAAGAAAGTAATTTACCTTACACAGGAAGGCTTCGACAGAATGAAAGAGGAGCTCGAGAGTCTTAGAAAGAAACTCATGTATGAAATTGCTGAAAGGATCAAGGAAGCCAGAGAGCTTGGGGATCTAAGTGAAAATAGCGAATACGATGAAGCCAAGAACGAACAGGGAAGAATCGATAGCAGAATAAAGCAGCTGGAAGAGATACTAAATAACGCTGAAATAATCGAGGACGACGGTGACTTGAGTACAGTGAAATTGGGTTATGTCGTTGAACTCCAGAACGCTGAGACAGGTGAGAAATCTCAATTTAGAATCGTCAACGCTCAGGAGGCCAACATTTTTGAGGGAAAAATCAGTTCCGATTCTCCTATTGGACGCGGAGTTTTAACTCACAAAGTGGATGAATTGGTAAGGGTAAAAACCCCTGCAGGTTGGGCGAAGTACAAGATTCTTACTATCGGCAAGTGATGGGGGTATTTTATGAGTGAAGAAGCAAGGAAACAGAGAATTGAAGAGATAAATCAAATGCGCAGCGAGGGAATTGAGCCGTACCCATACCGTTTTGAGAAAACTCACTGGGCCGGCCAGATTAAGACGGATTTTTCCGATTTAAAGGATTCCGAGACTAGAGAAGATATTACCTTAAGAATTGCCGGAAGAGTGGTTGCGATGAGAAACCACGGGAAATCCACTTTCTTTGTTCTTAGGGATAATACGGACCGGATTCAGGCTTATATCAGGCTCGACGGTGTAGGGGTGGAGAATTTCGAGGTCTTCAAGAAATTTGTAAACATTGGCGATTTCCTGGGGGTCACTGGATTCCCTTTCAAGACGCATACAGGAGAGATATCGGTCTTCGTAAAGCATTTCGAGATACTCTCGAAGGCAATAAGAATGATGCCTGAAAAGTGGCATGGAGTGAAGGATAAGGAGATAATCTACAGACAGAGATACGTTGAGATGCTTTCGAGCGACGAAGCTCTTGAGAGGTTTCGGATTCGCTCTGAACTGTTTCGATTGGTCAGAGAGTTTCTTCAGTCCAGGGGTTTTATAGAAGTAGATACGCCCATGCTTCATTATCTGACTGGAGGAGCATCGGCAAGGCCCTTCAAAACTCATATCAATGTCTTCGAGTCGGAAATGTATCTGAGGATTGCAGAAGAACTATTCCTTAAGAGATTCCTGGTGGGAGGCTTTGAAAGGATTTTCGAAATCGGAAAGAACTTCCGCAATGAAGGGGTCTCCTTCAAACACCACCCTGAGTTCACAATGATGGAGCTATACTGGGCGTACGCAGATTACAACGATATAATGGATATCACTGAAGAGATGATCAACTACGTAGTCAGCAAAATAACAGGTTCAGAAATTATTACTTATCAGGGAAAGAAGATCGATTTTTCGAGGCCTTGGCGCAGAGTAAAGATGGCTAGCTTTATAGAAGAGAATCTTGGAGTCGATATCTTGGAAGATTCAAGTGATGAACTGATAGCCGTTCTGAAGAAGCATAATGCTGAACCTGATATCAAGGAAAGAGGACACTTGATCGAGAAATTGTGGGATCTTGTGGAGCACAACCTTGTGAACCCCACTTTTGTTACCGAGCATCCAGTAATAATCTCTCCATTGTCGAAAATTCATAGAGAAGATCCGAGAGTTACAGAGAGGTTCGAGCTGATAATAAGCTCTATGGAGATGGCAAATGCTTTCAGTGAGTTGAACGATCCGATTGAACAGTATGATCGTTTCCTTCATCAAGCGGGTTTGAGGGACATCGGAGATGAAGAGGCTCAGATGATGGATCAGGATTTCATCAGGGCTCTTGAATATGGGATGCCCCCCACGGGAGGATTGGGAGTGGGTTGGGATAGAATAATCATGCTTGTGACAGATGCACCTTCTATAAGGGATATTATTCCCTTTCCGCTCGTAAGACCAATCTCTTTTGATGAAGAAGAGGCTTTGAGTAATAGCGAGGAATAGTAGAGGTGATTCAATGACGCTTTATGAGCAGATTCAACAGGAAATGAAGGAAGCGATGAAGTCCCGAGATTCTCTTAAAACGAATACTTTGAGGAGTGTAATCGCTTCCGTAAAAAACTACCTTGTATCTTCAGAAGAGGCCAGAGCTCGAGAGGTCAACGATGAGCTTTTGATAGATCTTATTGCGAAGGAAGCAAAGAAACGAGAAGAATCAATTGAAGCCTACAAGAAGGTAGGGAGAGATGATCTGGTTTCCAGCGAATCCAAAGAGCTTGAGATACTGAGTAAGTACCTCCCAGAAGAACTATCGGCGGATGAAATAAGGGCGATCGCCTTGCAGACGATTGACGATTTGAAGGCCAACAATCCTTCAGATCTAGGGAAAGTCATGAGAGAGCTGATGGCAAGAGTAAAGGGAAGAGCAGATGGAAAACTTGTCAACAAAATTGTCAGGGAGCTTCTTGAGAGTAGATGAGAGTTGAGTTCCTGACCGCAGAAATCGGGAGCACCACTACGGTGCTCTCTGCTTTTTCATGTGATGCATCGGGAAAAATGAAATTCGTTGGGCAGGGTGAATCTTACACAACCATAGATGAAAATGATGTCACTGTCGGTATAGAAAAGGCTATGAAAGCATTGAAAAAAAACCTTGGAACTGAGAGGCTCGAATGGGATGTCTTGGTTGCATCGTCTAGTGCTGCTGGGGGACTGAGAATGACGGTGCACGGTCTCGTTTACGATATGACTGTCAAAGCTGCAAGGGAAGCGGCTCTTGGGGCTGGTGGGGTTATTAAGTTAGTTACTGCCGGCAAGTTGGCCCACAGAGACTTGAAAAGAATCGAGGAAGCCACTCCAAAGTTAATACTTCTTGCTGGTGGAGTTGATTATGGCGAAAGGGAGACGGTTATTCATAATGCAGAGATCCTCAAGAATGCAGATCCCGAGATTCCTATAGTCTATGCGGGCAATGTTGTCGCAGCGGACGAAGTCTGTGAAATTGTCTCGGTCAATGGAAGAGATGTTCACGTAGTGGAAAATGTGTATCCAAGAATCGATGAGCTCAATGTCGAACCTACCAGGAAGATTATCAGGGACGTCTTTTCGAAAAACATAGTGAAGGGTCCCGGAATGGAGAAGATTTATTCGTTAGTTGACAAGCCCGTTATCCCGACACCGGCCGCAGTTATGCTTGCGGCTGAAATTTTTTCTGATACTAAAGGTGATGTGCTCGCAGTAGATATCGGGGGTGCAACTACGGACGTTGATTCAGTTACTGATGGAGATCCCGAGATCGAGTCTATACTGGTATCACCGGAACCAAGAGCAAAGAGGACCGTCGAAGGAGATCTCGGAATCTACGTGAATGCCCGTCACGTTATCGAGCACATTGGGAGAAGTGAGTTGGAAAGAGAATTCCCCGATCTGGAAAGCATCGTTGAAAATCTTACGCCTTACCCAAAGAATTCACTCGACGAAGCCTTCTCTGTAAGACTTGCCAAATACTGTTTCGAGTCTTCGATAAGAAGACATGCGGGAAGCATCAAACAGTTTTATGGGCCCACCGGAAGAATAGAAGTTGCTCATGGAAAGGATCTTACGGCTGTCAGATCGATAGTTGGTACTGGTGGAATCTTAAGCAGATCGAAATTTTGCTCTAAAATCATGGAAGGTATTAGAACTCTTTCCGAGAAACATGAAAAGGAATTGCTGCCAAAAGCTATTGTAAAGCTTTACAGAGATAAGCACTACATTTTCGGTGCTATTGGTCTAATATCGACCGTCGACTTCTCCTCTGCAAAGGATCTTCTGGAGAACTCTTTTGAAGAGCTTAGAAATTTCTGAACCACACAAAGCTAGTTTTCTCGCAATTGACAAGCGTTTCCTTTGGATGATAGAATCTCCATGAATGCGGGTGTAGCTCAGTTGGTAGAGCATCAGCTTCCCAAGCTGAGGGTCGCGGGTTCGAGTCCCGTCGCCCGCTCCATTGGTATGACGTCGTAGATCAGCAGACTCGCTTGACCCAGTTCTCGAAACTCCCTATACTTCAGTTGCACTTCGCTCTCCAGGTTTTCTCCCAGACCTTTGATTCCCTTTCTGATAGTTGGTTCGAAGGTAATATGGAGTTCATTCACCAACCCTTTATCTGCAAACTGGTCGAATGTATCTGCTCCTCCAATGAGACAGACTTCCTCATAACCTTTTTTTTCAAGTTCTTCGAGGATTTCTTCCGGAGTCGATGACGTAAAAAACAGATTGTCGGAGCCTTCGAAATTGTATGGAGTTCTCGTCAGAACGATATTGAGCCTTCCGGGAAGCGCCTTTCCAATAGCATCGTAAGTTTTTCTGCCCATAATGACTACTCCGACCCTTGAAGTAAGGGATTTGAAGTAACTCTTGTCTTCTTTTGATGTCCACTCAGTTTTGTCTTCTTTAGAGAGCGATATTTTACCGTTGACCGTACTTGCAAACACAGCTATTACCTTCAGCTCTCGCACCTCCCTCTACTTTGTCCTTCAATTTCTTACAGTTGATTCTATCTTTTTTTTGCCTCTCCTGGCAACATTTAGGAGTCAGTTTAGTCAGGATATGTTATTCTTCTTAAGATAGGAGTGTGAAGGACATCAAGAGGATTTTTGGGATTATTTTTGTTTCTCTTTTGTTCATTTTGGTAGCTGCCTGCAGTGACGGCGGAAATTACTCTGTTTCTGTAAGACAAATAGACTGCAAAGGCTCGATCTGCAACATAGATTTGAACATATCGGCACCGGGCAGGGATCTTCCGCCGTTTCTTGTGACAATCGGTCGTCCTCCGGTTGATGGGAATGACGGCTTGAAATTCAGAGGAACTGAAGCTTCGTTTGAATTGAAGGAGCAGGGTGCTCACTTAATATATGTGACTTTGATTGAGGGCAAGAGATTTTTAACGACTCCGGTCTCGGCTAAGGTAACGATCAATCTTGAACCCCCGGAAAGGCCCGCTGTCCGATGGAGCCTTGCGCAAGGATTTCTGACCCTTGTTGTCAGGGCAGAGGATTCCAAAGAAGTGACTGACTATCGAATCCTAGTTAATGGTGAATCTTTCAGATCATCTAGTGGCGTGTTTTCGGTCCCTGTAGAGAGAGATAGGAAGTATATCGTCCAGGCGTTCTCAATGTCTGATGCGATAAGCTCTGAACCTGCAATTGTTGATCTCGAGCTTTCGGAAGACTTTGCTCCAGAAGTGAAGCTCTTCTTCACCTTCCCATATAGAGGAGAGGCGATTCAAGTTGAGATTAGTGACGACTGGGACAGTCCTGAAGAGCTTGAGATAGAGGCCTTCGCTCAAGAGAGTGGAATTTCACTTCTCTTTGATGGAGCAAGGCTGATACCTGAGATACCTATTCCGGAGCACAAAAACACTCTAGTTGTTAGAGTAAGCGATTCTTCTGGCAACACTACCGAAGTGACGAAACAGTTGACGGTTGTAAGAAGTACTTCTCCTGATCTTCCCGAACTCTATATTGAGGAAGGCACAATAAGAAACGCAAGGTGGACTACTTCAGAAGGTTCAGTTGAACTTCAGAGATACAGAGACGGGGAGTGGATTACTCTCTCCAGCCATGATTCTGAAGAGAAATCGTCGATAATTTCGAAGGATAGTATATCTGAGAATGGAGATCTTTACAGAATCGTCTTCACTTCCGAGAGCGAGATCTACATGCCTTCTGTCCCAGTTTTCGCTAAAGAGAGTTTCTTCAGGCGGTTCAGTACGGAGTACATCTCATCTTTCCTGGGAATGGATGCGCTGCTGGTAGGAGGAAATGATTACAGATTCTATGGGAATATAGTTGTGAGAGATAATTCGGTCATGAGAGTCGAGTCGGGTTCTTCTCTCACGATTCCAAAGGGAAATACTTTGCTCGTGAGCGGAGTCCTTGATCTAGAAGGTTGGAAGGACAGGATTGCAGTAAATCCGGGAGGTTCTTCTGGAACTATAGAAGTTACGAACAACGGCGTCTTGATTGCTAGAAGCGTGGATTTCAACAATTCGAGGGTCGTTGTAGAAGGAGCGGCCGTAGTAGTATTTGAAGATTGCACATTTTACGGTGGTTTGAAGATCAGTGGAGCCAGAACCGTCCAGATATACAAGAGCCAGATCGATGGAGAAATCAGCGTTGAAAATGTTAGAGAGCTCCTAGTTCATCTCAGTGAACTCTCCGGAACAGAGCTGACATACAGCAATTTGGGTTCAGCCTTACTCTCAAGAAGTACATTTAGTTCACAGTCAATGGAAGTCATGGACTCTCGTGTTGAAGTGGTTGGCTCGGTTTTCGAATACGGAGATATTGAAATCAATAAGACGTCTCGTCTGTTACTGACAGGAAGTTCACTGATAGATACTGGAATCGAAATTTCTGGAGCATCCTCGTTGCATATTGAAGAACTGGAAATAAGGGGACAGGTTAAGATAGACCTTAAGGGACTTTCGCGACTTAGTATTCAAGAGGACGCCAAAGAAATGATTGAGATTATCTCGGACGAAAAATCTGCCATTAAGGTTTACTGAGCATGGGTATGAAATTTCGTGATTTTGATCCCAGAATTCTTGGGTGTCTTGATCTTGACCTTACTTATCTTCATGCTCGTGTCAATCACGGAACTCTATTGCTATCGTGGTTTATTGATCCTCCAAAAGGTTCAAGGAAAGCACTCGAATTGGGTTCGGGCAGCGGTGTGATTTCAATCTATCTGGCAAAGGCCTTCGGACTGTCAGTAACTGGTTTGGAAATTGACAGCGAGCTTTACAACGTGTCCATTAAGAACGCTCGCGCCAACTGCACCGAAGATCTTACCAATTTCATAAACTGTGACATCAGGACATATTCTAGTGAGAACAGAGGAGAGGTCTTCGATCTAGTTGTAGCTAATCCACCTCACTACGTCCATTCCGGTCTCGATAGTCCTGACGAAAGAAGAAACACTGCAAGACGAATCGACCGAGATTCTGCAAGAGTGTTTGCCTCTGCAGCTGGTAGTCTTCTAAAAAACAGAGGTGCTTTCTATTTTATATTGCATCCGAGGGACTTGACAAAATGGGCACATCTCCTGGAGGATGAAGGACTGGGAATTCATAGATTGAGATTTGCGTACGGGTCTTTCGAAAAACAGGCTCAGCTGGTACTCTTAAGCGGGAGAAAGGGCTCATCATCTGAGATCGTTGTGGAACCGCCGATAAAAATGAGGTGAAAACTTTGTTTATAAGTATAGAAGGAATTGACGGATGTGGAAAAACTACTCAGATCAAACTTTTGGCCGAGTATCTCAGTCAATTAGGTGTGGAGTTCACCATAGTCAGGGAACCCGGTGGAACAAGGGCAGGCGAAGAGATCCGGCAGATACTGCTGCATAAGGACTTCCAGTTGTGTGCGGAATCAGAGCTGCTTCTATTCATGGCGGCACGTGCACAAATAGTTAGGGAGGTTATACGGCCAGCACTGGAGAGTGGTAGACTGGTGATTGCAGATCGATTCATGGATTCATCAGTTGCCTATCAGGGAGTCGGAAGGGATCTAGGACAAAAGGTAGTCCAGTTCATGAATTCATTTGCTGTGGGGAATACGGTCCCGGATATTACGCTATACATTGATGTGCCGGCAGATGTAGCAATGTCGCGGATGAGAAAAGAAAAGAAAAATGATAAAATAGAAGTGGA
>Ga0172377_10000339_pt1 | contig 43109 bp, 47 predicted proteins | sample Pumphouse3metaG_FD_119749 | JGI IMG/M metagenome (GOLD analysis project Ga0172377, IMG submission 119749) | Leachate microbial communities from a municipal landfill in Southern Ontario, Canada - Pumphouse #3 metaG | ecosystem: Engineered > Solid waste > Landfill > Unclassified | place: Canada... | reverse complement strand
GCTCAAACCGTCCAAGGATGTTCCGTTGGGGACCAAGATCAACTGCGGTCTCGATAACCAGTCGGACATGATCGAATACAAGGATTTCCAGAAGACCGTGATGAAGGTGTCCCGTGTCGAGAACGGAAAGTTCCTTTCTCCCGAGGGAAAGATCGAACTGCCTCCCGGTGCGCCTTCACGTGTTGCGGCCGTCATCGACGGAGATAAGATCATTACTCTCGGAGATGGAAAGGACTGTGTTGCTACCGTCGAAAGTGACATTCTCGACGGAGCCGGTGTGAGATGAGGGCCGATCTTCACGTTCATTCAAGTTACTCCAATGATGGAGTCTCAACGCCTCAGCAGATCGTCGACAGAGCGATAGAGGTAGGTTTGGGATGTGTTGCGATCACGGATCACAACAGTTTCAAGGCTTATTATGACGTGAAGGACAACGGAAAGATAATCATCATACCGGGCGAGGAGGTCTCCTCGAAAGAGGGACATATCCTTGCCTACGGCATCAATAAGGAGATCCCGCGCGGAATGAGTATCCAGGATACCATTGATGCGATCCACGAGGCCGGCGGAGTGGCCTTTGCCGCCCATCCGTACAGGTGGTGGTCCGGTCTCGGGGAGAAAAATACCTTACAGTACGATTTTGACGGTACCGAAGCAAGGAATGCAAGGTCCGTACCGCGTGCCAACAGAAGGTCCGAGGCATTGGCAAAGAAGATCGGAAAACCGATATCTGCCGGCAGCGATGCCCACTCGCCTCCGAGGATCGGTTCCGGTTCGGTAGACCTTCCCGACGGTCTTACCACCTGGCAGGAGGTATTAGATCACATCATGAATTATGATGTCAAGGTAGACAGTACCAGCCGCGGAAGGACAGCATCGCTGAGATACGGTATCAAATCCATCGGTCAATGGATGTTCCGCGGTTTCAGGAAGATGTGACCAGGTAGATGCCGCAGCCATCATCGTCGAGGTGATCGGAGTACCATTCGGTATTGGACATCTTCGTCATTATTCCGAGGGCTATGGCCCTGTCAAAGGTGGTCTCTCCGATGTAGTATGTCTTGTGATAGACCGTGTCCTTCAATATCTCGTAATTCAGCCTGTCGTAATAAGGTTCCACATACGAGCTCAAAGCGACAGCTACGGTTGCATGGCTGGGCAGAAGACATATGCCCGTACTGTATCCTAATTCGCAGTATATCGTTGCGGCAAGCAATGAAGTGTCCTCACAGTCTCCCGCTCCGTAGAATATCGTCTCCATCGGGTATGCGTAATATTCTGAGTTGCCTTTGCCGTAAATGTACTGGTCAGCATTGATGTAATCGTTGAACGGAGGGTATTCGTAACAGCATTGTACGAATGCGAGTATGAAATCCGCGAAATCCTGACCTTCCGTGTCTGCATTGGAACCGTATTCGGAAAGGTACAGATCGGTCAGCTGTTCGCATATCGATGATACCGTTCCCGTGTTATCTGTGGCAAAATCCGTCATGTTGTCATGATTCCATGTGCCTCTGTAGTTGACATCGGAATCACGATATGCCTTGTATTCGGAATATTCGAAATCGATCGACAGCCCATAATTCACGGAATCATAGGTCCAGGCATAATCCCTTTCCAGCGTGCCGTCGATCATCAAATATCCGGAGTAAAAGGTTCCGCCGGTGTCGCCTTCGTTCTCATAACACATGACACTGACAACTGAAGATGAGGGGCCGTAACTGCCCCAATACAGGACAGGTTCTTCTTTTTCGATAGTGGTCCCGTTATTTTCAGTAAATTTGTATCCGCCGAGTTCACTTTTGATCGTATACGCAGTATCGTCCGGGTCCGAAAGATGCCATTCGTAATAGCCGTATTTCGATGATACGTCATCGTTCAGAGTGAACAGTATACTGTTTTTCTCGACATCTTCGAACTCGTGCACGCCTTCCGAAAGGACGATGGTCCCGTCGCTGAGCGCATTGGTGGCATAATATTCGTAATCGTAGATCTCGCCCGTGGTCTCGGAGTAGATGCCGTCATCCGTGATGATCTTGAATCCGTAGTATCCGCCGACCGCTGTGAGTATCAATATTGCCGCAACGGCAACGGCCAAGACCTTGGTTCCGCTGACGCGGGGTTTGGAATTGTATGCGCTCTGATGGTCCGGTGCAGGAGTGCTCTGAATGTAAGGCTGCCGGACATTCTCCAATGAGCAGCCGCATTTGGTGCAGAACCTTGAATCCTCGGGAATTATGAGGCTCCCGCATTGCGGACAGTACATGCTCGTGCATTCTCCTCGGAAGGTAATATGCTTTCGGAAAAAATGGGGGAAAAGGTTTGGAAGGGGTTTATCGGTGAGCTTTTTCTACAGGGTAGAATCCGTACTGGCCTTTTCCGAGGTAATCGGAGTACCACGAATAGGAGCCGTGTTCGGACGAGTAGTAGCTCATTATTCCGAGTGCGATGAAGTATGTCGCAGTCGTCTCACCGGCGTAGTATGTCTCACCGTCAACGGTCTGCGACAGGATCTCCTGTGCGTTGCTGTATGTAGGCATATCATAATCGCTTAGCGCGACACCGACTATTGCGTGTCCGGGAAGGAGACCGACAGCCGCATCGTATCCTGCAGCTTCGTAGACAGCCGCCGCAAGTATGGATGTGTCCTCGCAGTCTCCGCCGCTCTGATAGATCGTCTCCATCGGGTAGGCGAAGTATTCGTCCTGTCCGTAAGTCACTGAATCGTACATGTATGTGTAACAGTACTGCACGAATGCCACTATGAAGTTGGTGAAATCCTGTCCTGTGATATCCGCATTCGATCCGTATTTCTCCTGGTAGAGGGAGATTAGATTGTTTGCGATTTCCTGAACAGTTCCGGACGAGTCGGTCACGAAGTTGGTAACTAGCGAGTAGTTGGTCACCGCTCTCGAATCCGTATCGAGGGTTGCGTAGTACTTGTAATCCCCATAGTCATAGGTGACGGAGAATTCATATGAATTTCCGCTGTATGTCCATGAGTACTCGGTCGTTATATCTCCGTCCACGGAGAAGTCTCCGCTGTAGACCGTTCCGCTTCCGTTCGCGTTCACAGTGGTGTAACAGGCGACTTTGACGGTGTAATCTCCGGGTTCGCAGCTTGACCAATACAGTACGGCTTCTTCTTTTGCGACACGCGACGACGTACCGCTGTCATTGTCGTAAAGGGTCCAAACGAAGTACGTATATTGCGAGGCGACGTCCTCATTGAGGATGAATTCGACGCATTACTTTTCTTCTCCGTTGAATTCGTGTGTTGTGTAATCCCATGAAAAGATGCCTTCCGAGAAGGCACCGTTCACGGTGTAAGTGTATTCTCCGACGACGGTAGTGGTCTCTCCGGAACCGTCATCGGTCCCATTGCCGGAATTACCAAAGGCTACGAATGCGCAGCTCATGATCATGATGGCGGCTACCAATGCGGCCGCTATCTTCATTCCATTCTTTTTCTTATTGTTGGCTTTAGGCGCGGTGTAGATAGGCGCCATATAGTATGGAGCATCGTAACGACGGTCCTCCATAATGGGCTGAACTGTTTCGGGATAGTAGACATGGGTCTGACCCTGGTCCTCTTCCTGGCAGTTTCCGTTCTGTATGTGCTCCGTATCCGATATCGTGCGGCCGGGAAGAGCGCTTCCGCAGCTAGGGCAGTAGCAGGCCTCCTCTTCATCGATCTGATAACCGCATTTCGGGCAGAACATGGGCTCTTCATTTCATTTCATGGATTTAAATGTATTTGCTCAAAATAGAAAATATTATACAATTAGGATAATATAAGTTTTTGGGTGTATATTTGTACATGGTTTTGGCAGGATATTCATACTGCGTTCAAAAACAAAGATCCAAAAGAAGAAGGTTTAAGAAAAAGGTTTTTGAGGGTCCGATCATGCCATAAGGCTTGCGGACCTGAGTTCTGCTGCGATCTTGTCGACAGCACGGACGACGTCTTCGGGTACTTTGGCGCCGGTACAGACCATCTTACCGGATCCGAAGAGAAGAACGACGACCTTGGGTTCATCGAGCCTGTAGACCAGACCGGGGAACTGTTCAGGTTCGTATTCGACCTTCTCGAGTCCGAGTGTGATAGCAACTGTGTTAAGATTGATCTCCTGCTCGAGGTCTGAAGATGCGACGATGTTCTGGACCTCGATCTTGGGCTCGATCATGATCTTGATCTTGGCCTTCTCAAGATCCTTTGCGACCTTGCTGATCGCGACCTTGACATCATCGAGGCTCTTTGCACCCGTACAGACGACCTTTCCGCTTCTGAAGAGAAGGGTCGCGGTCTTGGGTTCTTTGAGCCTGTAGACGAGTCCGGGGAATTGCTGAGGGTTGTACTCTGCACCGTCAAGGGCATCCTCAATGTCATTAAGATTGAGCTCCTGTCCAAGGGATGTGGACGCTACAACATTCTCGATATTCATTTTAGCCAACTTTTCACCACTATTGCCCTATTTAAATATCCTTTATATACTTTTTGAGAAGAAGCCTATTTTTTGCTCACTGTCGATGTAAAATCGGAATAAAGAGTGCTCTGTAGTTCGGAAGAATGAGAATGGAGTCGGGAGAGGGGATCGAACCCCCGTATCAGGATCTGCAGTCCCGCACATAGCCGCTGTGTTATCCCGACTTGATTCTCCCGATAGAATTACCGTATAAAAGGGTTGTTGATGATTTGGACCGCCAGAATTAATACGCAGGCCTGCAATGGAGGTGTATGCACTGCAAGGATGTCTCGATACACGATGTCGATATCGATCTAGATCTTTCCAACATCTGTGCCCTCATGGACAATTGGAAGGCCTATAAGAGGACCGAATACATCGTTTTCCGCAACAGGGAACAGCTTGCGGTGGTGAGGATAGAGAGGGAAAAGGGAAAGGACCTTTTCCAAGACCTTTCCGCATACGAGATAGTATCCCTTCCCGAGGAGACGGTGTACTACGAGGATCCTCACTTGGACATACTCAATCCTTCCGCTTTGGCCAGGGTCCAGGTGAAATATCCCGGCAAGACCGTTGTCGTTAAGGGGATGTTCTCGCACATCAACTTCGTAAAGGACCTCAAACCCCTCAGGCTGCGCGTGATCGATAATATCCCTCCGGCGCCTTCCAAGCTCGGCGTATTGGTCAAGATGGGATTGGCATCCGGTTTCGTAGACCATCCGATCATAGAAGAGGATGTGGACATCTCCATGGCGGCATGCGTCAAGGACGTAAGGACCGAGGCCGTCATGTTCCCTTGCAAGGTTTCCGGACTCAGCGCGGATATGCCGTATTATTTTCTGGATGAAGCTCCGGAACTGAAGCACAAGGTGACCCTTATCGGATGCAATCTCTCAAAGAGGATCTACGAGTCCCTGTATCACTCGGATGTGCCTTTCATCAATGTCTGTCCCATGGACAATGTTCCCGATGACGGTGTGCCCACGATAGTGAAGTGCTGTAAGGTCAAAGAAGGTCACACGAGAGAGGGCAATACGGTAATGGTGCCTTGGGGGGCAACGGTGCCCGAGGTGGTCGGGGCGATCAACGACCTCTTTTCAGAATAAGTCGCGTCCGCGGGCGTATGCCTTGTATCCTTCGTCGGCCTTTCCCATTTTGCAGAGGATATCTCCCAACGCATACCAGGAATCCGCATCTTCCGGATTTTTCTCCAGATGTCTCTTCAAATGGGCCACGGCATCTTCGTACATGCCTTTGTCGGCAAGTTCCTTCGCCACCGTGCGTCCGTTGGATTCGTCGTCCACGATACGGACGTATTCCCTCTTTGCCTTTCTGAGAAGTACATCCAGGGAATTCTCGGTAAGCCATGGATACCTCTCTCTGAGGGTCTTTCTGAATTTGAGTTCCTCGGCGGTATCGGTATCGCCCCTGGTCCCTTTGAAGATACTGAACGGTACTTTCACGGTCAGTTTGCCGTGATCGATGACGATGTACCTCGCTGAGGATACGATGGAGATCACCTGAACTTGACCAAACGTCCGCATTCGTCCCTTTTGCAGGTTCCGAAGTCCTTCATCTTCGAGATCTGTTCCCTTGTGAACACAGGTCCGTCCTTGCAGACGCGCTGGTCGTCTATGACGCAGCATCCACATACGCCGGCCCCGCATTTCATGTGTCTCTCGAGCGAGAGCTGGCAGTCGAGATCGAGTTCCTCGCATGCCTTGTACAGATAGTAGAGCATGACCTCGGGTCCGCATGCGATGACGCAGTCGTACTGGTTCTCGGCGCATTTCTCCTTCATGAGCTGGACGGCATTTCCGTGGAAGCCCCTGCTTCCGTCATTCGTGGATATCCACAGGTTCGAGGAGTATTTCGTTGCCAGATCGTCCATTATGATGTCCTTGTCGGTGCGTGCACCGATGATCGTATCGGCTCCTGTCTCCTTGACCGCAGGTATTATCGAAGCGACTCCGACGCCGCCTCCGACGATGAGATATCTCCTTCCCTTCTTCAGGTCGTATCCGTTACCGTAAGGGCCTCTGAGCCTGAGGGTGTCGTTGATGGTGAGTTCGTGAAGCCTCTTGGTCGATTCGCCGATGGCCTTCACCGTGATGCTCTTGATCCTTCCTGTTTTCGACAGGGACATGGGGATCTCTTCCATTCCGGGGACCCAGATCATAGCGAACTGTCCGGGCTGTGCCTTCGCGTCCCATTGGAACTCGAAGGTCTTTGTATCATAACATTCGTTGTGGACCCCGATGATCTTTCCGTAATCAGTCATTGGCAACACCTACCATTTCTCCGATAGAGGAGTAATTGTTGTCGAACATGAAGGCCTCCAGACCCTTGTTTATCATGTTGAATACATCGGGGCCGTTCTTCGCTACCACGCTTCCAACCTGGAAAGCGCATGCGCCGGCCATGATATATTGAAGTGCATCGTGGGCATCGGATATCCCTCCGACACCGATGACGGGTATGTCGAGTGCGGCGTAGAGGTCGTATACCGCCCTCACTCCGACAGCTCTGACGGCCGGTCCCGAGAGTCCGCCGAACTTGTTGCTGAGGACGGGTCTTCTGAGTTCGGGGGAGATCACCATGGCTTTGAGCGTATTGATGGCCACCACCGCGTCGCCGCCTGCTTCCTGGACCGCGACACCTATGTCTGCGACAGAATCCGTATTGGGCGTGAGCTTTGCCCAGACGGGGATCTTGACGGCATCTTTCACCGCGCCGACGATCTTCTTGACGGTCGCAGGATCGGTACCGAGCTCCATTCCGTATCCTTTGGCGTGAGGGCATGAGAGGTTGAGTTCCACAGCGCACGCGCCGTAGTCCTCCATCTTACCTGCGAGTTTGGCGAATTCATCTGCATTCGCACCGTAGATAGAACCGATGATGGGTCCTGCCTTAACAGCGACATCCATTTCGTCTTTGAACAGGTCGATGCCGGGATTCGGAAGTCCCATAGCGTTGACGAATCCGCCCTTGACCTCCGTGAAACATGGATTCTGATGACCCGCTTTAGGCTCCAGACCGATCGATTTGGTTACCACAGCACCAGCGCCGCTGGATAACATACGGACCATAGACGGTCCCGTCTCATCCATAATACCGGAAGCGACCATGCCCGGTCCCTTCAGCTTCACCTTTCCAATCGAGGTCTCTAGAGTCATACTGCCCCTTATATCGCGTAACCCATTAAAATACTTCCAATGTATGGCGGCGTATTATGAACGTATCGGATGTCCGCAACGATTTCCCGACGATGAGGAAAGGCAAAGGTGTCTACTTGGACAGCGCATGCCAATCGCTTAGGCCGGACAGGGTCATCGACGCGGTCATGGAGTACTATACCGAATGCCCTTCGTGCGGAGGCCGCAGCGTACACAGCATGTCTACGGCAGTTTCCGTCAGAACGGATGAGACCAGGGAGGCCTTGGCCGGATTCTTCGGTACGGACGATCCCGATTGTTACATATTTACCAAGAATTGCACCGAAGGCATCAACACCGTCGCATACGGTTTGGATATCAAAAAGGGCGATGTTGTGGTCACCACCGATACCGAGCACAACTCCAATCACGTTCCCTGGCTTGTCCTGGCCGATGAACGCGGCGTGAAGAGGAGATTCTCGGTTTCCAAAGAGGATGGCGAGTTCGATATGGATTCGTTCCTCGAGCAGATGTGCCGTGATGTGAGACTTGTATCCGTTCAGCACTGCAGCAATGTTACCGGATGCGTCACGCCCGTCAGGGAGATCGCGGAGATCGCCCACGACTGCGGCGCCTTGGTCCTTGTGGACGGTTCCCAGGCGGCCCCTCATTTCAAAGTCGATCTGGAAAAACTCGATGTGGATTTCTATTCAGCTTCGATACACAAGATGCTGGGCCCTTCCGGTATGGGTTTCCTGTACGGAAAGAAGGACCTGCTGAAGCAGCTGCGCCCTCTCGTGTACGGCGGAGGAGCTGTAGGCCGTACGACATATTCGGACGTCCAGCTCGCCCCGGTACCGGATAAGTTCGAGGCAGGTCTTCAGAATTATGCGGGCATCTTCGGTACCAAGGCCGCTTTGGAATACATTTCCGATATCGGTTTCGATGACATCGTGAAACATGAGAGATCATTGATGAAGAAGATCTTCGAAGGACTGGAAGACGTCAAAGGTCTGAGCATAGTAGGTCCCGACAGGCCCGAAAGAAGATGCGGGATCTTCGCCTTTAACATCAACGGTCTGCTTTCCCATGATATCGCCATGATGCTCGATAATATGGACGGTATAATGATAAGGTCGGGAATGCATTGTTCGCATCCCCTTTACGAATCCAGAGGACTCGTCGGAAGTGCACGTGCCTCAACGTACATCTACAATAACGACGAGGACATCTCAAGGTTCGTGACCGCAGTAAGGAAGATCGCAGAAGAGTTCGGCGATCATTGAATCGTTATCGTGAGCGAATCATTCTCGCGCACGATATCGACTATATCGTTGTATGTCAGTTCGAAATATCCTGTGCTGTGTTCTGTCAGCGACAGATAGTCCTTCTCACCGCCTGTTATGATCACTTTATGGCCGTCCAATACCAGGCCGTAATCCGCACCGGGAAGGATGTCCCAACCGCGCAGGTGCATGGTATCGGTCTCGGAGTCCCAGAACGAATCCAGCATGGAGGCTATACTGTCCGAGACCTCTGTCATGTTCTCTTCTTCCATGCTGTCGTAGATGCCGTTCACGGGAACTATCACCGCCGCAAGCAGGATCGCACCGCACGCGATGAGTGCGACACGGGAAAGGGTGAACTCCATCATACCAGACTCACCCCCACGCCGTACTTGCCGTTTTGATCCTGGCACTCTATCAGTATGGTGCAATTTCCGCTTACTTCCAGACCGTCTCCGAATATGCAGACGGAAGGTCTTTGGAGGTAGATGCGTCCGGTCTCTTTATCGCCGTGATAGATGCCTATCGTGTATGCGTCGGCACCTTCGCCGCCCAGTTTGATATAGCATTCCCTGTCGATATCCACTTCCACCGTAACACAGCCTCCGACGCCGGAATAATAGACCTTTGATATAGCCTCGGAGACCTTTTCAGCCTCTGATTCAGCGGCCATAGAAGTATTGTCGTCTTCGAGGGAAGTGACCATCCCGGAAAGGACCGGGATGGAAATAGAAAGGATTAGGAAGGCTATTGTCAGTCTCAGGGGGAAACCGATCATTGCCATCCTGTTCATCTTCATGAGATCACCGCGATCCTCGCAGAGTTGTTCGATCCGTAATCGGACTGGTTGACCTCGACAGAGATGAATCCCACATTGCTTCCTCTTAATGTGATATGGAGGTTGTCAAAGTGTGCGTTCCCTGTGCTGTCTGTGATGGCGTATGCGGTCGATCCGTCGCTGTACATGACACCGAGGCCGTTAAGCGAAACGAGTGCGTTTGCGATGGGATTTCCGTCCTGGTCTGCGACATAGATGTCAACGGTAGCGTCATTGGTCATCGTATTGCCGTTCAGGGTGATCTGTCCCGGGACGATGTCTACCGTGTCTATCGAATTAGGCGTATCGATATTGCCCATCCATCCGAGCAGGATAGCTGTTCCCATAGTTGCGATTATGATCACGATCATAAGCTGAAGAGGAAGACCTTCTATGCTTCCCTTCTTGTTCTTGTTGAGTTTCATGAGTCTCTTTATTTGTCTCATGAATGATGATTCGTCATGAATCACTATAAAAGACGGATTCTACAGTTAGCATACCGCGATACTAACTCAGGATCACGTATCGTTTTTCAGTTCGGATGAGTGTATGACGGAATGTTTTGCACCTGAAGGCAGCAGTTCGCTTTTCATAACCCTTATCTCTGTGCATGGGGTGGTCAGGAACACGGTATCGGAATATCTGCCGAGGATATCGGACAGATCGGTGCGTCCGTTCACTCTGCCGACGGTGAGATGGGGTTTGAACGGTTTCTTGTCATGGTATATTCCTGCGGCATCAAGGTTAAGGCTGATCCTTTCGGCTATGGTCTTGAGCGGGATATCAGTCTCTATTCCCGTCCACACGATGCGCGGATCTCCTTTTTCGGGAAATGTGCTTATGCCTTTGACGGTTATCTCGGAAGGTCCGATGTCTGCTACGGCATTGTCGACGCATCTCTCGATATCCCTGATCTTTCTTTCTTCCACATCTCCGATGAAACAAAGGGTCAGATGCATTTGGGCCTTGGAGGGGGTCCGTATCTTTCCTGTCTTCCTCAGATCGGAAAATAATCCGTCCATCTCGTCTTTGACGGGGATCGGTACCGAAATGAATACTCTGACAGTCATATGTCCGAGAATGCAACTCAAACGTTTATATTCTCGTCAGCTATCCATGTATCATGGCAGACAAGGTCAAAGCACATACAGACAGGACCCCGACGGACAAGTTCGTTGCGGCATTCCCTGCTATCGCATTCGTGATCGTAGCGGCAATGATAGCAGTCGTCTATATTCTGAAATAAACCGCTTAAAAGGGATATTTCGGCCCCTTCGCGGGGCCGGGTATTATTTCATTCCGATGAATGTTTCTGATTTCTCAGGCGCAGGAGGGCTTTCTTTGCACCGAAGTGTCCGACCGTAGCGGCTTTGTTGTACCACTTCTTTGCTTCCTGAAGATTCTTTTCGGTTCCGATGCCCTCTTCGTAATACCTTCCGATGATGAACATAGATTCCGGATCGCCGTTCTCTGCGGAGAACATGTACGAGTCGAAGGGACTTCCCTCTCCTTTGACAATGACCTTCTTTCCGGTGTATCCTTCGACGATCTGTTTGGAAAGCGTGTGTCCTTTCTCTGCCGCTCTGGTATACCAGACAAGCGCCTTCTGTTCGTCGGCCTTTGTTCCGACGCCGTTGGCGTAACAGTATCCCACGTAGTACTGGCAGATCGCGTTGTCGTTCTCTGCGCCTTTCATGTACCACTCGAATGCCTTCTTGTCGTTCCTGTCGACCGCTCCGGTATCGCCTTCCATGTAGCAGTTGGCGACGAACAGCTGTGATTTGGCATAGTTCCTCTCGCCGAGGAGGCTGTGAAGTTCGAAGGCCTTTTTCATGTCCCTCTTGACCCCTCTTCCTCTGGCGTAGCATTCCGCGACTATGTAGATGGATTTGTTGAATCCGTCTTCTGCGGACCTTTTGCAATAGTTGAATCCTTTGGTCTCGTCCTTCTCCACGCCGGTGCCGGAAATGTACATGTTTCCGATCATGTGGCATGCGAGAGAGTAACCGTGATCGGCAGACCTTTCGTAGTAATATGCGGCCTTTGCGGGATTCTTCTTGTATCCTGTGCCGTAATTGTAATTCTCGGCGGTCATGAACTCGCCGTACGGGTCTCCGAGGTCTGCTGCCTTCTTGTACCATTCGACAGCTTTCTTCTCATCCTTCTTGACCGTCTTGCCTTTGATGTAGAGCTGTGCAAGCATGATCATGGCATCGGTGCAGCCTTTCTCTGCGGCATCGTTGGCGAGTTCGAGACCTTTTTCCTTATCCCTTTCGACGCCTACTCCGCCCATGTAACATCTTGAGAGCCCGTATTCGGCATAGACGCAACCGTTGTTGTAGGAAACCGAATACCAGCTGTTCGCGAATATGGGGTCGGTATTTACTCCGACTCCGTCCATGTAACATCTGCCGACATGATACTGGCCCATGCAGATCCCTTTGTCCGCCATTGCGCTGTATATGCCGAAAGCCTTTTCGGGGTCCTTGTTCACGCCGTTGCCGTATTCATAGCATCTGCCGAGTTCGCATTTTGCTTTGACGGATCCTCTGTCGGCGGCCTCTTTGAGTATTGCCGCTCCCTCTGTCCTGTTCCTGTCGGTACCTGTTCCCCTGAGGGTGCAGAGTCCCTTCATGCAGAGGGCATCGACATTGCCCTGATCTGCCGAAAGACAGAACATGCGATAGGCCTCGGATGCGTTGAATTCCGTGCCTATTCCGATGTTGTAGAACGCTCCCAGCATGTATTCTGAGCTGGGGCAGCCCTCATCGGCCTTTTTCTTGTAATATGCAAATATCTTCCTGTCCGTAGGCACCGATGAATCTTCGAAGATCCTTTCGAGTGCCTCATGCGATTCGGTGTTTCCCTTGAGGGCAGCCTTGGAATACCAGACAATGGATTCGTGGGGGTCTTTCTTGACCGCGATACCATTTTCATAGCAGTTTCCAATGACGTATTCTGCCAAGGTGTGGCCGAGTGCGGCGGCCTTCATATACCAATCGAAAGCCTGCTTCTCGTCGACCTCTACATCGTTTGATCCCATAGCGTAGATCTGACCAAGTTCAAAGCACGAATTGATGTCCCCTGCTTTCGCTTTGTCAATGATGTCTTGTGGTACGGACATGAGATTTCCGTATTCAGCCTGTTATTATAATATCTTCTATGTAGAAAAAGAAAAGACAGTCCTGATACGGACTGAGATAGAGCGGGGATCTGCCGGAATCGGCAGAAAAGTTGGAGGTATTCTCCAATTATGCGATCATTCCTTAGGCTTGTAAAGACCGGCGATCTTCGCATGTGCGAGGACATGGCCGTCCATTGCACGCTTCAGATCGTTCAGGTAGAAACCGTCCTTGAGTCCCGTCTTTCTGTCCAGGGCGAATACTTTCAGCGTATACAGGTGTTCCTTGTCCGGCGGTGCGGGACCCCCGTATCCGGATGCTTCCTGTACCGTGCTGTTGCCTGCACAGCTGTGGCAGCTGTTCACGCCCTGTGAGAAATCTTTGGCACTGACGGATTCGTTCTCTTCGACCTTCGTTCTCTTCAGGTCTGCGATGAGCCAATGGACCCACGTGAATCCGCATACGCGGACCGCATCGTCGTCATCGAAGATCACAGCAAAGGATCCGGTCCCCTCGGGGGCATCATGTATCTCGAAAGACATCGAGTATGTCGGCATTCCTTTTGCATCGAACTGCGTCCCTCTCGATCCGTATCTGTCGAGTATCCTGCCGTTCTCTATCGCTGAGCTTGTCACATACATTTTGCTTTTTCCTCCATTATTTGATCCAATCTGTGGTTCCTGAACCACAGTGCGACGTCCGTAGACACCAGAATGATGTTTATTACGTAGAATACGACAACGTAGTTCACGCTGTCGATCGCGAACTTGTTCGCTATACCGAAGAGGTATCCGATTATCAGTATAAGCATGAATCCCAGGCTTTTACCTTTGGATGTTCTGGCCCTTATGGATTTCAATATGGATACCGGCCATGCGGCCGCGAAACACAGCAGCATGACGACTTCCAGGATTCCTGTTTCCAATATCATTTGATCTTCACCATCTCGTAGCTGCCGTCGCCCATTCCGAGCTCTTTCGAATGTTCGAAGTGGGACTGCCAGTGGGTGTTCGGATTTGTTACCGCGAATATATCATCGGGTTTCACATGATCGCAGGCAATATCCAATCTGCTTCCCTGGATCATAGGCTGTTCCTGGGAGAGTTCCGTACATGCCCTGTCGATGGCTACGGGATCGAACGAAGCGAAGAATCCGAGGTTGGGGATGATCGGCATATCGTTCTCCGCATGACAGTCGCAGTAGGGAGATACGTCGGTAACGATCGATATATGGAAATTGGGCTTTCCCGCGATGACCGCTTTGGAATACTCCACGATCTTCTTGTTGATGATATCCATTTTCTCATCGAACTGGGCCCCTATCGCATCGAAAGGACACATTCCTATGCATCTTCCGCATCCGGCACATTTGTCCTGATCGATGAATGCCTTTTTGTCGCTGACCGAGATCGCATCCTGTGCACAGACGCTCATGCATCTCTTGCATCCTTTGCATTTATCGGTATTCACCTTGGGTTTGCCGGAGGTGTGGAGTTCCATCTTTCCCCTGCGCGAGGCGCATCCCATTCCCAGATTCTTCAGGGCGCCGCCGATCCCGGTGAGTTCGTGGCATTTAAAATGGTTGAGTGTTATGATCATATCCGCGTCTGCTACTGCACGGCCTATCTTCGCAGTTTGGGTGTATACGCCGCCTTCGACGGGGAGTTCTACATCGTCCGTTCCTTTCAGTCCGTCTCCGATGATGGTTTGACATCCGGTCGTGACGGAGTTGAATCCGTTGAGCTCCGCGTTTTGAAGGTGTTCGACGGCATTCTTCCTCATACCTACGTACAGGGTGTTGCAGTCGACCATGAAAGGTATTCCGCCTTTAGATCTCACGATGTCGGATATGACCTTCACATAATTGGGTCTGAGGAAGGCCAGATTGCCGTATTCTCCGAAATGGATCTTGATGGCAACGAATTTTTTCTCCATATCGATATCTTCGATGCCTGCGGCCCTTATGAGTCTGTCCAACTTCTTCAGAAGACTGTCCTGCGGCTTTGCCTGCATATCCGTAAAATACACCTTAGATGTCATTTCAATTGATTTCTGCGATGTTTTTTCAGTATAAAATTAGTATCTCGAAACGCATTTTCTGGAGTGTCCGCCGTACATCAACCTATATAAATTATCTCATTTCGGACATTTGCAGACCGCATGTATTTCAAATGAGACAAACGCATCCTTTATAAAGGGAATGATTGAAATACTGGAATTAATTCGACCGCTCTGCAAGATAATTCTTGCGAGGTGGAATTCAATGTACACAATGAGTCCCTTTGCAGGTTCCTTCATGTCCGATGAGGAAGCAATGAAGAAATATGTAGACGAGAAACACTGGGGTCTCGCCGTCAGTATTGATCTCGGAGAGTGCGATCACGATAAGATCTCCTCCAAAGAGCACATTACTCAGTTCGCAATCGACATCTGTAAATACATCGACATGAAGAGATACGGTGAGCCTATGGTCGTCTTCTTCGGAGACGAGCCCAAGGTCCAGGGATATTCACTTGTCCAGCTTATCGAGACATCTCAGATCTCGGGACACTTCGCAGAAGATACCGACAGGGCATTCATCGATGTGTTCAGCTGCAAACAGTTCCCCCCTGAGAAGACCGCCGAGTACGTACAGAAATACTTTGGTGCGAAGAAGATGCAGTACGCCATCTGCTTCAGGGATATCTGAATAAATCATTTCGGTCCGGACCCCTGCGTCCGGACCGCCTTCAACTTCTATCATTCGTTATTTCTATCTGTTCGCATATTGCGTGTCTATGAGGACACTGATTCTGAACGGATCCCCCAGGAAAGAGGGCAATACTTCCGCGCTTGTCGATAAGATCGTTGAAAAACTCAGGGCCGGAGGCATCGAGCCCACGGTAGTTTCCCTGTATGATAAGGATATCAAAGGCTGCTGCAACTGCGGAGCATGTCAGAAGGCAGTGCTGAAGGACCATTGCACCATGAAGGATGATATGGCCCGCGTATACGAGGAGTTCCTGTATGCTGAGACCGTTATCCTGGCCAGTCCGATCTATATGTGGCAGATGACGCCCTGCGCACTGGCTGTACTGAACCGCCTCCATGCGTTATGTCAGGCAGGGGACTTCTCCTATAATGCCATGAAAGGCAAGAGAATGGCCTTCGTTTCCACTATGGGCGACGGAGTGGAATGCGCCGACAGCGCCGTGACCGGGGTCATGGACATGTGCGACTACTTCAAGATGGACTATCGCGGGACTGTGAGGATACCCTGTGCCAAGAGGGACGATATCCTGTCCGGTAAGTACGACGAAACGATCGATTCCTTTGTCTCGAAGCTCTGATCAGTCGTAGTTTCTCTTATCGGTAACGTGATTCGCCTTGCCTTCGAATCTCTCGAGGGTGCCCGGCAGCATGAGTTTGACCGTGGTCTTCAGGTTGAGGATGTCCTTCAGCCTGGCCTCGGTGATCTTCGTCATCTTGGCGAGCTCGGTCATGTTATCGGTAAGGGATCTTTCTTCGAGCTCTATCTCGACGACCATATCGTCCATGTAGTTCTCGTTTGTGAGTATGATGTGATAGAACGGACTGAGGAAATCGAATTCTCCGATGACCGCCTCTATCTGCGAGGGGAACACGTTGATACCTCTGACGACCAGCATGTCGTCGGACCTTCCCGTTATCCTTCCGAGCCTCGGGTGTGTCCTGCCGCATTCGCACTTCTCCCAGGTGAGGGAAGTGACATCTCCTATCTTGTATCTGATAAGGGGGAATGCCTCTTTCTGAAGCATTGTGATGACAAGGTCTCCCTCTTCGCCATCGGCGCAGGGTTCTCCGTCCTTGTCGAGGATCTCCATATAGCAGTAATCCGCCCAGACATGGGATCCGCATTGTTTGTCGCATTCCAGGAAACTGGGGCCGTAGATCTCGCTGGCCCCGTAGCAGTTGTGTACTTTGATACCTGTGCGGTCCTGCAGTTTTCTCCTCATGCTCTCCGACCATGGCTCTCCGCCGGCAATAGCCAGTCTGACCTTCGTATCCTTACGGAGATCGACCCCCTGGCTCTCGCAGACGTCGGCGATATGGAACATGTATGACGGGGTACCTGCGATAACGGTCACAGGCAGGTCCTGCATCATCTGGATCTGCCTTTTGGTATTTCCGGTACCAATCGGCAATACGGTGGCTCCGATACGTTCGGCCCCGTAATGGACACCAAGACCTCCGGTGAAAAGTCCGTATCCGTGGAAGTTCTGAAGCATATCCTTTCTGGACATTCCGAAAGCGACCATTCCCCTTGCGAGACACTCGCTCCAATCGTCGAGGTCCTTCTGAGTGTAGGAGACGACGGTAGGGCGTCCGGTCGTTCCGGACGATACGTGCACCCTCACGAGGTCTTCGTAGGGTTTGACGAACAGTTTGTCGGGATAATTGTCCCTGAGATCGGTCTTTTTCATCATAGGGACCTTTCTGAACGCTTCGAAGCTGTCAATGTCTTCGGGTGTCAGTCCCGCCTCCTTCATTTTGTCATGGAAGAATTTGGAGGAGTCGTACATTGTACGGACCTCTTTCTTGAGGAGGGAAAGCTGAAGCTTCTGAAGCTCCTCGCGGGGCATGGTCTCGATCTCTTTGTTCCTGAACGCCATTGTGTATCACCGGTCGTGCTAATCTATGACACGATAGCGTGACTAACTGTGACATGGCTTAAATATATTACTCAAAGAAAAGGGATGCTGAAAGAGGTTTACGGGAGGATGACGGACCCTGCAACTCTGAGCTTGCCGCCTTCGAGATACATGATCACGCACTTGTCCCCGGGTTTGTGGATGATGTCCGACTCGATGTCGAATGTGACGGTCGCGGACCTGAAGTCCGAACCGTTGTCCACTGCGGTGATTCTGCTGGGGACCATCTGCATCCAGTGACCGAGATGGACGACCATTCCTTCCTTGAGGGGAGATGCCCAGTATTTCACCAGCGAGACCTTTCCGGTCAGGCTGCGGGTCATCTTCACTGACGGGTCTGTGGTGGCGACGAATCCTCTGTCGAGTTCTTCGGAGTCAACGCCTCTGAGGGCGAGTCCGACGTGGTCTCCCTTGACTCCGTCGTCGGAATCGATATCATGCTTCTGGATGGATTTGAGGACGACCTCTTTCTTGAGAGGATAGATCATCATCTTGTCGTGTTTTTTGAAGTGTCCGTCGATGACGGAACCGAGCACGACCGTGCCCACTCCCTTGACGTTGAAATGACTGTCGATAGGACATGATCCGCAAGATCCCTCGCCGGCCTGCCTTCCTTCGGCGCACGCCATTGCTATGAGGTCTTCGCGTATCTTCACGGCGTCCTCTTCGATGTATTTGTATCCCTCCATGCATGTTCCGCTGAGAAGGGGAGCAAGCTGTTCCGGCTGGATGTAGTTCCTGAGGATGATCCACCCGTCTTTGATACCGAATTCGTCGACCATCACGATGGTCTCTCCGAGTTGGGCATCGATCTTGTCGACGACCATGATGACGAATTCCGACATTCCGACGGAATAGAACAGGGACGACAGTTTCTCCGGATATTTCGAAGGCTCGATGAGTGTGACCGAGTCGCTGCCTTTCTTCAGTTCGAAGAAGGTCATGTCGGTAACGGTGCCTTTCTTTCCGATCTGCCCGGCAAAGTCTTTGGCACCGACAACGGCAACATTGAGGTTTCCCATCAGATCTCCGACCCTTTGATGAGCTTGATGCCTGCCGCTTTGAGTGCGGTTACGGCCTTCTGGGGGTCATCGACCCTGATGAAGAGGCCTTCGCCGCCTTTTGCGGAGTAGGCGTATCCGTACTCGATGTTGATGTTGGCCTTTCCGAGGACATCTGCCGCTTCGAAGAGCGAGCCGGGGGCGTTCCCGATGGCTACGCCGATGATCTCGGTCTTCCTTACAATGGCGCCTTTGGCCCTGATCTTCTCGTATGATTCCTCGGGATCGTCGACGATGGCCCTGAGAATACCGAATTCGGTCGATTCGGCAAGGTTGCAGGCCTTCATGTTTATTTTGCAGTCTTTGAAGATGCTGGCCACCGCTGCAAGGCGGCCCGGTTCGTTGTTAACGAATATGGAAAGTTGTGTGATTATCTCATCTGTCATTCATATCACCCTGTTGTCTATTACCCTCTTGGCCTTGCCCTCGAATCTGGGAAGGTCTCCGGGTGCATTTAATTCTACTTCAACAGCGATGTTTAGATATTTCTTTAATTCGGACTCTATGTGAGACCTGAGTTTGATCATATCTTCGATCTTATCGCTGAATACTTCCGGTTTGATCTCGACCTGGAGGCGCATACGGTCAAGGGCGCCTTCCCTGGAGACGTAGATCATGTACTGGTTTTCGACCTCGGGTATCTGGAGAAGCGTGTACTCGATCTGCGATGGGAACACGTTGATACCGCGGATGATGAGCATATCGTCCGATCTTCCGGATATCCTTCCGATCCTCGGGGATGTCCTGCCGCATTCGCAGGGCTCGTGCGTGATGCTGGTGATATCCTTTATGCGGTATCTCACCAGAGGCATTGCCTCTTTCTTGAGCATGGTCACGACCATCTCTCCTTTGTCGTCGTCGTTACAGGGTTCTCCCGTCTCGGGGTCGATGATCTCGACATACATGATGTCTGCCGGGATGTGGATGCCTTCGCGTTTTTCGCATTCCGTGAACATGGGTCCGGCCATCTCGGATGTTCCGTAGATATCGTAGGCCTTGATGCCGGTCTCTTCCTCGATGTGCTGTCTCATGCTCTCGGACCAGGGTTCCGCTCCCAATGTGGCGACCCTGAGCTTTGTATCGTTCTTTATGCTGACGCCCATCTTCTTTGCGGTATCCATCAGGTGAATGAAGTACGACGGCGTGCAGGCGATGGCCGTTACTTCGAGGTCCTGCATGAGCTCTATCTGTCTCTCCGTGTTACCTGTGCTGGTGGGAAGTACGGTCGCTCCGACCTTCTCTGCACCGTAGTGGGCACCGAGACCGCCGGTGAAAAGTCCGTATCCGTATGACACCTGCATGGTATCTTCCGGTCCGATACCGATGGACGTAAAGGATCTGGCTAGCGCCTCGCTCCAATAATCGAGGTCGTCCCTCGTGTATCCTACGAGTGTGGGCTTACCGCTTGTACCGGACGATACATGGTATCTTACTATCTCGTTGTTGGGTACGGTGAACATCTTTGTGGGGTAGTTGTCCCTCAGGTCCTGTTTGTACATGAATGGCAGTTTTCTGATGTCAGACAGTGTCTTGATGTCGTCGGGATGTACTTTCTCCGCCTTCATCCTGTCGTGGTAGAACTGGTTGAAGCTGTACAGATTGTTGATGAGCTTCTTCAGTTCGATATACTGCATCTTCTCGAGGTCTTCCCTCGGCATGCATTCCATTCTCGGGTTCCAGAACATTTGATCATTCACCTTTTGGTTGCCCGGCAATCGGGGTTTTCATATATATGTCGTTCTTCCATACACCCACATGCGCGATGGCGGCCGTTGCAGAGAGGAACAGCGTGAATCCTGGGACAGATTTTATTCGGAGAATAAGCGCCCGTGGAGAGGCGTAGGCAAACTTCCCGGATTGGAGGTCTCCGAAGGCGACAGGGCATTGGACATAGGATGCGGCAACGGAAAGACCGCTTCCGCCCTGATACAGGCCGGCGTATCGGTAACTGGTATAGATTTCTCTCCCAATGCGATACATTATTGCGAGCAGTCATTCGGAGATCGTGCAAAGTTCATTACTTGCGATTCATCATCCCTTCCGTTCCCCGACAGCAGTTTCGAAATAGTGACGCTGGTACATGTGCTGGAACACTTGGACGATAAGCAGCTGTCCGATACAGTATCGGAGGTCTCGAGGGTCTTGGTACCGGGCGGGAAGGTGCTTGTGAGGGCATTCGAGGTCAGCGATATGAGGGCGGGCGGTTCGGACTCGAATGTCCGCGGCAACGGCATCTCTTACAGATATTTCACCGAAGAGCAGATACTGTCCCTTTTCGACGGATTCGAGGTCATTCATTCCGATACCGTCAGCGAGAAGATGAGGTTCGGCGGGGTCAGAGTGCGTGTAGAGGCGGTCTTGCGTAAACTATCTTAAATATCATCTCCTTTTACTGTTAAAGTGATAGGTATGGACAGTTTGGAAGACGACGTTCAGAAACAGCCCCGCGATCCCCTCATGTTGGGTATCGGAGCACTCATTCTCGGAGTGATCGCTATTGTATCCGATTTCGTATTGGGTCAGGCCATTGCAGGTCTGGGTATCGGTGCTGTCGGACTGGTGTTCGGAGGATACGCTGTCAACTATGCGAACCGCTCGATTGGCGATAAGAACAGGATGGTATCCATGGTCCTTTCCGCCGTCGGTCTCTTTGCATCGATGATCGGTTTCATCTACGGACTTGCAGGTCTTGTGTGATCGTATGGCCGTATACAGAGGAAAATACATACTCGAAGGTCTGGGAGACATCTCTCCGGAGATGATGAAGGACCTGGACCTTGCATACGGGATATGTATGGGATACCGTGACGAATTCGAATGTAAGATGTGCGGCAAATGCTGCCATCAGCCGAATATCATAATCCAGCCGCAGGAGGTCGACAGGATCTCCCATGCCGCTGGTATCCCGCTCTATGATTTTGTTTCAGGATATCTCAGGCGTACGCCGGACGGCAGGATGCTGTTCACCCACACCGCGCCCTGTGCTTTCTTGGGAAAGGATAACAAGTGCACGATATGGGAGGACAGGCCGGAGATCTGCGATGATTTCCCGTTCGCGGTGTCCATGTTCATGAGCCGCGTCTATCTGGCTATAACCAACCCGGGCGCAGACATCATGGACCTCATTTCCTATATGGACGATACATGGCCCTGCACAAAGGCCATCAAGTCCAGTATCGCCGAGAAGGTCGAATGTGCCAGAAAGGCACGTGCGGCCGGTCAGTGACGTTCAATGAAATCGATGACCTGCGGAATATAATCATCGGAAGGAACGAGGTGTCCTACGGCGGGTATCCTCAGACGTTCGCATCCCGCTATCATATCCGCAAGGGCATCCCCTTCTCTTACATCGACCATTATGTCGTCCATTCCGTGAACACAGAAGGTCGGAGCTTTGATCTCCGATGCGGTGTCTGTGGTATCGTGGCTGTTGATGGCAGCAAACTGGTCCTTGATCTTTTTCAGATCGGTATATTCGGCCATTTTGATCGGAGAATTCCTTTCCTCTTTCATTCTGAAGTAATCCTCTGTGTATCCCAATCCGTTGACCAGGCGGGAAAAGGTCTCGCAGGAGCCGGTCTTCTCCATCTCATCAACGCCGGTCCCCAAAATGTATGCTGTCCTAGAGGGTCTGCGCCTGTACGTCGAAACAAGGGTAAGGGTCCTGACACGCTTAGGATGTCTGATCGCGATGTTCTGCGCAACATGCGATCCCATGGACCATCCCAATATGTGCGCGCTTCCGAAATTCAAATGTTCCAGAAGTGCAACGACATCATCGGCCATGAGGTCGATGGTGACATCGCCGTCATACTCTGTCTTGCCCGAACCGCGGTTATCAACGGAGATCACTGTGAATCTGTCCGATAGTATCTCGGTAGCTCTTCTCCAGAATCTTGTATCTCCGCCGAATCCCGTTATCAGGACGATGGGATCCCCTTCTCCCGAGATCTCGTAATAGTAGCGGATGCCGTTGATGTCAGCTGTTGGCATGATTGACCTCTTCTGTTGAGTTAAATGTGTTTAACTATTTAATTCGAACAGGTTATATCCCTGCAGTACTTCGTGGGATTTAGTGGTTTCAATGAAGGTAGTAGCATTCAACTGCAGTCCGAGGAAGGACGGCAACACGGCTCATATGATAAAAGCGGTCTTGGACGTTCTTCAGTCCGAGGGTATCATCACCGAATTCGTGCAGGTCGGAGGTAACGACATACACGGATGCAGGGCATGCGGGGCGTGCAAGAAGAACAAGAACATGAAATGCGTGATGGATGACGATATCGTCAACGAATGCGCCAAGAAGATGGCTGAGGCAGACGGCATCATCATCGGTTCGCCTACTTATTTCGCAGACCTGACGCCGGAAGCAAAAGCACTCATCGACAGGTGCGGATATGTTCTCAGAGGAAACGGAAATCCTCTCAGGAGAAAGGTCGCCGCATCGGTATGTGCGGTCAGGCGCGCAGGTTCGATCCACGTTCTCGATTCGATCAATCACTTCTTCACGATCAACGAGATGGTTGTCGTCAGTTCATCATACTGGAACATGTCGACCTCACGCGATATCGGCGATTTTGAGAAGGACGAGGAAGGCGTCCGCACAATGAACGCCCTCGGTAAGAATATGGCCTGGGCCTTAAAGAAGCTTAACAGTTGAAAATGATATTCCGGGTCCGTGTTTCCGGACCCGGATATCTGATCAGTTTGATTTTTTACCCTGATTCGCAACGCCGTTGATCTTGGCGTTGATGGCATCCTGGTCCCCGAGATAGTATTTCGCGGTAACATTCATATCGTCATCGAATTCGTAGACGAGCGGTATCCCGGTAGGGATGTTGACACCGACGATATCTTTGTCGGACAGTCCGTCGAAATATTTCACCAGTGCACGGAGCGAATTGCCGTGAGCTGTGATCAGGACCCTCTTTCCCGCTTTGATCTGAGGTACGATCTCTCCTTCATAATAGGGGATGACGCGGGCTATCGTATCTTTCAAGCTCTCCGTGAGGGGGATGTCCTTCTTATCGACATCGCGGAACATGGGCGAAAGCGCTGAATTGCGGGGATCGTCCTCTTTGAGGCTCGGAGGCTGCACATCGAATGAGCGTCTCCAGATCTTTACCTGGTCCTCTCCGTATTTCAAAGCGGTCTCGGATTTGTTGAGTCCCTGAAGCGCTCCGTAGTGCCTTTCGTTGAGTTTCCAAGATTTGTACACAGGCAGCCACTCGCGGTCCATTTCCTCGAGTGCCAGATTGAGTGTGTGGATAGCTCTTTTGAGATATGACGTATAGCAGACATCGAAATCGTACCCGTTCTCCTTTAGCACCTTTCCCGCATCGGCAGCCTCTTTCCTTCCTTTGTCCGAAAGGTCTACGTCCGTCCATCCCGTGAAAAGGTTCTCCTTGTTCCAAACGCTCTCTCCGTGTCTGATAAGCACTAACTTCATTTCGATCCTCTGCGGCCTCAGTCCGCATTTCCCTGATACCGCTCGGGCTTTATTATTCTGATGCCTCAGAACAGTTCCAGGACCGTTATCAGTTGGTCTCCGTATGTGACCGTGGTGCTTTTTGTGCATTTTGAGACAGGGGTTCCGTCTCCGTTTCCTACAGTCATCGTGTGATCTTTGTAGGTCAATGTCATCTTGTATGAGCCCGGCAGTCCCGAAGCGGCATCCAATAGATCAGTCAGATATTCGATGGTAAGCTGATCGCCGCTTATTACTGAGGCCGCGAACAGATCGGGCGCGGAGACAAGTACGGTGTCTTCGGAATCCGTGATATCGCACAGACTGAATTTCGACGACAGGATCTGCTCGCTGATATCGGAGGCGTCAAGGCCTATGTCATCGTCATGGTCCGTATTAATAGCGTACATTCCCGCAAACACGATCATCATGATGGTGATGAAGATCATTGCGTCCATCACTCCGGTGATGCCTTTCCTGTCCTTTCTCAGACGCATACTGCCACCTCGAATAGCACGGGTATGGAACGTCCGTCATCGGCTTTTATCGTGACCAGGTATCTGTCGGAGAACATCGAACCGTCCAGTGTTCCGCAGGATACGGTCAGGTCGCAGTCTATGAATCCTCCCGGGACAGTACAGAGTATGGAAACGCCGGTATAGCCGTTCTTCTGTACGTAAGCTTCCGTATCGCCGTTGTATTTCAGTTCGCTGCATTCGATCGAAAAATCATTTATTATCTCTTCATTGAATGTCAGATCGTCACTGCTGTTGTTGGAATTGAGGACGAATGCTCCCAGGAAAAGGGTCAGTACGACGGTCACGATCATGACCGACATCATCGCCTCCGGGAAACCTATGTCCCCTTTCTTGTCGAATCTCATATAAAGAATAAATTCGGGAAAGGGGTTATAAACCGACAGATACAGTTAGTCAGTTAATTGATCGGTTTGAGGTATGTGCCGTAGTTGATACCGCCGCACATCTCGGTGATCTTTCCCTTCTTGGTGAGATCGTTCTCGGCATAGGCCTCGGCAACTATCTTGGCAAGCTGCGAGGGCCTCTTCCTGAGATCTATTCCCGCGGATTCTATTCCCATGCCGCCTATCTCTTTCATGTAAGGCAGAAGGAACAGATCGGATGAATTGATGATGTGGGAAAGTCCGAACTCGTCCCTGTATACGGGGAACTCGAATTCTTTCTCGTCCTTCAGTATGCCGTTGTGCATGTTGGGGTCCCTGGTACACATGAGTTCCGTCCTTCCGAAGACCATGAGTTCCAATCTTCCCGGAGTGTGCTGGGCAAGCCATTCCGCTTCGTTCTTGGAGATCTCCGCGGACAGGGTGGTCTGATAGAGTTCTGCCGTGAAACTGCTGTTGAGGCAGTTCATTATGTAGCTTCCGTATACGCGGTCGTCTTCTTCGCGGACGACCTCTCCCGGACCGTGTATCATGTATGTTCCGTCCGTGCGGATGCCGGAGGGATAGAATCTCGGCATGTTCGTCACGCATTCGACGTTGGCCTTATCGCACATCCTCTTGGCGATCTTCAGGTGTTCGCTCAGATCGAAGTATACGCGGTCTGCGTAAGGCAGGATCGTATCCAGCGTCTTGAGTGAATTGACGTAGAACGACAGTTCCGGTCTTCTTTTGGGGCGTTCGACCGTCTCCCTGCGTATCTTGACGGGATATCTGGACATGTCTCCCGTAAGCTTGGGTGCCTCTCCTACGAGGTTCTTTATGACATCGATCTCGGGATCGTAGGTCCTGTAGATGTCGTAGGTACCATCCGGTATACCGAACGGCGAGGTGATCTTACCGACGTTCGTAAGTTTGAAACCGCCGATCTTCTCGTCCCCTCTGAATATCGAGATGCCGTCCTTCACATGGACCTTGGCAATCAGGTCCGCGCTGTTGAATCTGCGGTCGGCGATCTCCACCGTTCCGAGGTAGTATCCGCGATTGTCTGCGAATTTGTATTGCACCGGAGAAACGACGCCGCCGAGATATCCGGGGCCGAATCCTCTGTTGAAGACTGTTTTCAGCAGATCATCGGTCTCCCTCATCTCTTCCGCGGTGGCGCCCCTGTTCGCCATGGAATAGACCTTGGTGGCAAGATATGCATAGGCCTGGCTTCTCATCCTTCCTTCGATCTTGGCCGATGTGACGCCGATGGATTCCAATTTCTTCAGCCAGTCCACTCCGTAGAGGTCGGCATTGCTCAGAAGATATCCTTCCCTGTCATCCATGAAGTATTTCTTTCTGCAGGGCTGGGCGCATTGACCTCTGTTGCCGCTCCTTCCGCCTACGATGCTGGAGAAGAGACAGCCTCCCGATATGCAGTAGCACATCGCACCCTGTACGAACACTTCGGTCTCGACCGGGGAGTCTTTGACCGCTTCCGCGATCTCTTCGAAGGTCATCTCCCTCGAAAGGACGGCACGGTCCATGCCATGTTTGGAGCACCATTCGAGTCCGGACGCGCTGTGTATGCCCATCTGCGTGGATGCGTGTTTGGAAATGTCGTATCTGGAGATATTTTTCAAAAGGCCGAGATCTTGGATCAGTATGGCATCGGCGCCTATGTCGGTAAGGAACTTGACGTAACCTACCGCGTCATACATTTCGGAGTCCTTCACGAGGGTGTTGACCGTTACGTATACCTTCACGCGATTGTCGTGGGCATAGTTTACCGCCCCTTGTAATTCCTGGTCCGAAAAGTTGTCGGCGAATGCCCTGGCCCCGAATGCTTTTCCTCCGAGGTAGACTGCATCGCATCCTCCTTTGATAGATGCTGCAAGTCCTTCGGGTGAGCCTGCCGGCGATAATATCTCCATATCACGGTGATTGTAGGGCTTATTTAAAGTCTTATGGCGCGGTCTCAACCTTGACGTTGTTTGCTTGGGTCTTGATCTTATTCATATCTTCGCAGGTCAGCACCAATAACGGGTTTCCATCGTTAATGAGGGATCTCGCTCTCGCGCGGCAAAAATTGGACGTGTTCGGATTGGATGCGGTTGCCATCGCCTTGAGCGCCCATATGTCGGGATTATCTTCGTACCTCTTGATGTATATATTGATGAATTTTATGCATTCATCGCAACGGTCATCATTATAGAGCTGTTTTATCATCTTGATCCTCGATATGACCTTGTCGTTGTCTGTTTCTTTCATGATCCCAGATATTGATATTATCCGTGTCCATGATATAAACAGATTTCTATGCAAACATAACAAAAAAATGTATTATCGATTATATTGGACATCTAGTTATAGTACAGTTAGCCCCCCGTTCATATACCGAATGCCTTCCGTGTTAGAAACATGGAATCATTAACAGTAATGTTAGGAAAGAAGCAGAAGTCCTCCCCCATCTCGGTCGAGGACGATGTTCTCTGTATAGACTGCAGGGGCTGCAGGGCAGTTCCCGAGATAAGATCGCCCGACTGCATCAGATGTATCGTCAGGTGCATATCGCAGAGCGGAAATGCAGAGAGGATAAAGCTCAGGACCAGCAGGGACCTGGAAATATCGGGCCCTGCGGCAGAGATACTCTGCGAACTTTCATTTTTGGACAGGACCGCAGACAATATGAACGGACACAACAAGCCGCGTTCCTGCGCAAACTGCGAATACAGCTGCGACAGGATCTTTGATATCGCATGGCAGGGATTCCCGGATCCGTATTTCGAGTCTGCCAGAGGCAAACTGATGAGATTCAGGGCCGAGGACCAGATGTGTTCGACATGTCTTCAGAAGACCTACCGCGCATTGGACCAGGCCGAGCTCGGCCTCAAGAACATAAAGAAGAAGGCGGCCCTCACAGCGGCAAGGGGGAGATGAGATGGCCCGTATACTTCCCGCTATCAGAGGTTTCATCTCTAAGGGATCGCAGCCCTATCCCGACGGCGATTATGTGAGTTCCAACGGAATGCTGATCCTCAATGATTACAGCGACGCAGATAATCTGAATTACCACAGGAACAAGAAGGATTCCCCTATCCTCAGACCCGGATTATGGAAGGCCGGAAATCGCGAACCCATCGACCGCGGAGGATTTGATGATGCATTTTACGATGAGGACATACGCGATGAGGAACCGTATCCCGAGCCGGAATCTGTCAGAGAGCCGGTCGGCAGAGGCCCCGTCATCATAAACCCCCGGGATACTCCGGAGAAAGTATCGGATGTAAGGACCAGGAATTACCTCAACCGTCAGTCCTCCGGATCGTTCATGGACGATTTCTACAGAATAGCCGAGAACAATACAAGGACGAAGCCGATCTATGCAGATTGTTGGCTTATTGGAAAGAGAACGGAATTGGAAAAGGTCGCGGAATATGACACTCCGAGCGGAAAGGTCCTCATCGGTATCGCACCGGACGGAGAGATGGAATACAATCTCCTTCCCAATGAATACCTCCATCCGGATTCCCTCAACGCCATCATCGGTGTGACCATCGACAGCGTCAGAGAGAGTTTCAGGAAGAACGGGGGAAGGCTTGACAGGTCCTCCATCACGAGTATGGCAAGAGGCATCCTCATGGATTCCTCGGATACGATCGAGGCCGTTTACGGAAGCGATACATGCAATCTTGAGGCCGCCATCGGTGAGATATGCGATATCGTTTACAGATACACCGTAGGTCTCGGCATATTCGATACGCTTTTGGCCGATTCCAAGCTGGAAGACATCTACATCGATGCTCCCTGCGACAAGAACCGTATTCATGTCACAATGAACGGCATCGCCGGTGTGAACTCCCATATCCGCTGCAGGACAAACCTCATCGTGGACAGGAAGGAGGTCATGAATCTGATCAACGTCCTGAAGAGGGAGAGCGGACTTCCTTTCTGTGAATCCAACCCTATTTTGGAGACCGATATGAGCATGCATGATGCAAGGGCGACCGTCGTGGGATTTCCTATGAGCCCCAACGGGGACGCGGTAGCCATCAGAAAGCATTCTTCCCGCCCCTGGACACTTACAAGGCTTATCGCCAACGGGACCATAGACGCAAAGACCGCCGGTCTTCTGTCATTCCTTGTGGACAACCGCGTAACCTTCCTGGTGTGCGGAGCAAGGGGAGCCGGAAAGAGTTCGCTTCTTTCCGCTTTGCTTTTCGAGTTCCCTCTTTCGCAGAGGATACTCACCATCGAGGATACGCTAGAGCTTCCCGGAGAGATGATGAGAAGGATGGGATACAAGGTGCAGTCCATGCTCATAGACGACAGGATGAGCGGCAGCGACCTTTCCAGGGCAGATGAGGCGCTCAGGGTATCTCTCAGGATGGGAGAATCCGCGATCATCCTCGGAGAGGTCAGGGGAGAAGAGGCGAAGACCCTCTATCAGAGCATGAGGACCGGCCGTGCGGGAAGTTCCATCATGGGAACGATCCACGGAGATTCCGCTCAGACCGTCTACGAACGTGTTGTACATGACATGAACATCTCTCCCGAGGCATTCATGGCGACCGAGGTCCTGATAACATTGGGAACGGTCCGCGACAGGAGGACGGGCAATCAGATAAGGAAGATGAACGAGGTCGTTGCCACCGACACGACCCCCGGGACCTTCATAGACATCACACAGAACGACAAGCTGTTCGGTTCCCCGATGATGTGCCGTGTGCTCTCGACATCCCAGCTTTCCAAGGCGGAGGCTGTGAAAGAGATGAGGGCCAGAGGAATGATCAGGGCATATCTCGCCGATGTCGGTAACAATTACGGCGAGGAATACTTCGATCCCGAATGGATAGCACTTTCAAACGATCTCATAGCCAAGAACAGAGGCGGAACGGCAGATGACATGCTCAGAGCATTCAAGGAAAGATTCCGTTCGATGACAGGAGTGGGTGAGTGAGATGTTCGCATCTTCCAAGAAGACGGTCAAGGATCCGAAGTATCTTCTGAACGAGGGACCGACGGTCATCGGAATGATGTCCGTCGTGATCGACAGCGGAGGTTCGCTGGACACTGCGGTAAGGAATGTCTCGCGTGACGGACCCCGCGGTGCAAGACCTCTGTTCAAGAGCGTCGTCTATGATGCGGATACAAGACAGATCCCGGATATCAAGGCAGGTCTCACATCCGCCATATCCTCGCTTCCGGAATCCCTGTCCGCGTTCAGGCGTTCACTTCACATGGTGATAGCCGCATCGGAATCCAACGATGCCAACGAAAGGGCCAGGATGCTGAAGGATGCATCCGATATCTCCATTGCCGGTCTCAAGGAGACGGGAGAGACATACAGTTCTTCGCTGAACACTCCCTGTATGGTGGTCTTCGCTTTGGGTATCATGGTCCCCATGGTCCTCATGTCCATCCTGCCGATGCTCAACATCGGAGGGATGTTCGGCGGAACACCGATAGATTCCAATCTGGTATCCATTCTGACCCTGGCAGGTATCCCCGCCGTCATCGTGACGACGATCCTCGGTGTGAAGGAGAAGAATCCCTTCATGCTGCCTGTGTCGGGTTCATTCGATATCAAGTACATCATCCCCTTTGTGATAGCGATCCCTGCCGCATTTGCCATCTACTCGTATACGGGAAAGGTCGATACGGCTGTCATCATCTCCACATCTGTCTCCGGACTTCTGGTGTTCGCATCGATGTATCCCGAGGTCAGAAAGGAGAAGCTGAGGGCCAAACAGGAAAGGTATCTGAAGGATTCGGTCTTCGAATTGGGAAACAGGCTGATCTCCGGCGAGAACTTCGAGACTGCATTGGTATCGGCTATCGCAGTAAGGTCCGAATGCGCATCGCTTGCCGAATCCATGAAGAGGGAGCTGATGATGTCCAGAGGCGACAACTGTGCCGCTATCAGGACTGCGATCGGAAACATATCCCCCTTCGTGGCAGACCTCCTCTGCGACATATGCAGGTGCTCGGTCAAGGATATCAGGGACGCGGGACGTCTTGCCATATCCGTCGGAAGACAGCTTCAGGACCAGGAAACGGTCAGGAAGAGCATCGGAAACAAGCTGAAGAGCATGGTCGATATGATGACCGGTACTGCAATGGTGTTCGCACCTCTGGTTCTCGGTATGAGTGTTTCCATGCTCGGTCCGCTTACCGAAATAATGGACGGGGCGGACATGAGCGGAACATCGATCACTCTTTCCGTGTATCTGGCGGAACTGTGCATACTGATCTCGTTCCTGACCGCTTACCTGAACGGAAAGCCGGAACCCAAGGAGATCGTCTACCGTATCGGTATGATGCTCCCGGTGGCAATGATGGTGTTCCTGGTGTGTACCAGGATATCATTTTGAAAAACGGGGGAGACCCCACCTTATTCATCTTTTATGTTTTCTGTCGAAACAAGGAATCTGTTGATGATCATCGGGATGTATTCGAGCGTGAGCTTGTTCACGGTGGCTTCCACAACGGCATCTATGTTCTCCATGGGGAGGTCGAACAGGGCACAGAATGTCTTCAGCAGGACCTTGAGCTCCTTAGAATATCCCTTATGGGGGTTGTAGCGGTAATCAGATGCGAAACTTCCAAGTTCACCGACGACGGCCAGCATGTTGCGTCTGACATCGTCCTTCTTGATGGGGATGGATGCGAAATCACTGAAGCTCATGATCCATTCGCATTTCATCCTGTGGATCTCCAGCATGATGTTCCTGGAGCGGTGTCCCTCATCGATAAGCTGTGCTATCTTCTTGTTGCTGGAGACAGCCAGAAGTTCGAGGGCCAGAGGGAACGCCAATGCGCTGACGACATCTGCATTCGAATCGAATTGTTCGCGGGACAGGTCGAAGGCCGATCCGTAGATCACAACAAAACACTCTCTGAGGATGTCATATTTGTCTTCGAAGAGATTGTAGATGCTGCCTACCTTCATTCCGGTGGCATTCTCTATGTCTTTGATCGTGGTATTGTCATATCCCTTTTCGAGAAAGATCGGGATGACCTCTGCCGCGATCGTCCTCTTTGCCTTGTCCCTTTTTGCAAGGACAAGGGAACTCGTATGCTTCGGCTCGGCTTCGTTAGTTGCCATACATATCAGATTGGATTATGTGATATCCTGCCTTAAAGGTTTTGATTTTTTGAATTAATTAAATAATATTCAATTTTTTTGTGGATCGCGCCATACATATGAAGTTATTGAGCATGGGATTTTATCGAAGGTTGACCATCGGGTATTGTGAATGTATACTCCCTGTACAGGATATTCCTTCTGCTGATGGTACTGACAGTTGCAGCATGCATATCGATCCCGGCGTTCTATCCGTACGGTACCTTTGTTCATCTCGACGGCATCGCGGGTGCGATCGATCACGCAGACCTTTGGATGTCTATGGATCCGCTGTCCGCCATAGTGTACGGGATGGGGGACCTGTTCTGCCATCAGGAGATGGCCAGATCATTCATCGTCAACGGTTCTCAGATGCCTTTCTGCATAAGGGACATCTCGATCTTCATAGGCATCATAATATCTATGGCGGCATGGGAGGTCATGCAGCTTTATGTCGATCCTCTAAGCAGGAAGGTCCTGATCACGGCGTTCATCCTGATATTCATAATGGCGGCGGATTGGGCCGTCGGACAGCATACGGACATGTCATCCGTGCTTCTCAGGGAGGCGACGGGCATTCTGGCAGGTCTCGGCATAGGTACCCTGATCAAGGCATATTGCGACCGCAGCTATCAGATCTCCATGGGGATAAGACGGTAACGCTATTATCTTAGATATCGATTTGAAATTATGTTCCTCAGATCCAAATATAAGGTTCCTTACAGGATCGCAGAATACGAGAGACACATTCCGGACCATGAAGAGTACATCAAGAGGGAGTTCAGGGTCGACTCCGAAGGATATGCGACGATCGACATGGTGGACTATGACGGAATGGAATGATCCCATGTCCTACGGGGATCAGAGATCCGTTAATTCGGAGATATTCGATTATCTCGGGAGGAAGGCATTCAGCATTCCGGTGGAATATCCCATCCGTATCAATGTCAAAGGATCCAAACTTCCGGAGATGGAAAAGGACAGGATCAAGTCCATGGTCCGCGAGCATTATACTCTCGATCTTTGGGAGCAGAAGATCAATGCAAGAAAGAATTGGCATATCGCCATAGGTCTGGCCGTTCTCGGCGCGGTGCTGCTGGTCATCGCATTCGGCATGGACAGGGCGGTCTACGGAGATGTTCTGTCGGAGATGCTGATGATCGTGGCCACATTCACCTTCTGGGAAGCCGCCGATTATTTCCTTCTTGTGCGTTCGGAGATACAGATACAGAGACTGTACGCAGGTCAGATGGCAACTGCGGACATAATCTTCGAAGAAGAAAAGGAATGAGTTTTTAAGTGGTTTGGCGAAGTGCGATCACTCGCACTTTGTCCATCCGCAGGCCTTGCAGATGTTGCAGCCGCCTTCGAACTGAAGCTCCTCGCCGCACTTGGGGCAGGGGTTCAGGACGACATTCTTGGGGGCGTTCTTGTCCTTGGGGACGAACGGAATTCCGTTGACCTCCCTCTGCATCTCCTGATACATGTCGATGAGGGCGTATCCGACCGCCATAGGGCAGCAGGATCCCTTGCTTGTATCGTGCTTGGTGAAGTTACGGACGGCGTACGAGGGACATGAACCGCAGCTCTTGAGCTGGTCCACGATGGCCTCGATATCACAGCCGCTCCTTGCGGCCAGCGAGATCATCCTTGACAGTCCGATCATGAAGTTGTTACATCCGCCGGTGGATCCCTTGTTGAGATAGGCCTCGAGAAGTTCGCCGGTGTGGGGATCGAAGAATGCGGTACAGTGAAGACTTCCGCATCCCGTCATGAGCTTTCTCTTCTTTCCGACGACATCGTCTGCGACGTTCTCGACGAATCCCCTCTTGGGTTTATCCTTGGGGAGCGAGGATGCGACCTCCTGCTTCTTCTTCTCTTCCTTCTCCTTGGGTGAAAGGATACCGAGACGCTTGCATCCGTCCCTGAACACGGTCACACCTTTGCAGCCTATCTCCCAGGCGTACATGTAAAGGTCGAAGACCTCGTTCTCGGGGAACGAATTGGGCAGGTTCACGGTGGAGCTGATGGACGCATCGATATGCATCTGCCAGGTTCCCTGCTGTTTAAGACGCTGTTTGTAGTCAAGGTTCTGAGCCGTTACGAAGAACGGAGGCAGCTCGGCATCATCGGTGATGTTGTGCGCTTCCATGTACTCTTTGACAACGGGTGTGTACACCTTGTAGAAATCATCATGTCCGGAGAGGGACACAGTTCTTCTCTCGTAGTAATTTGCGAATATGGGCTCTATTCCGCCGGAGATACCGAGCATTGTCGAGAGTGTTCCGGTAGGTGCGATGGTGAGCAGCTGCGAGTTCCTTATTCCGTACTTCTCGACGAGTTCTTTGGTCTCCGGGGACGCGTTGTAGATGAAGTAAGGTGAGGCCATCAGCTGTTCGATGTTGCACTTGGGGAACTTTCCGCGTTCCTTTGCGAGGAGGGCGGAGGTCTTGAGGGCCTCATCGGCCATGACGAATCCGATCTTGTCGCAGTAGTCCATCGCTTCTTTGGAACCGTATGTGAGTTCGAGTTTGATGAGCATGTCCGCAAGTCCCATGATTCCGAGTCCGATCTGCCTCCAGTCGTTGACGGAATCCCTCTGTTCCTGCAACGGGTGAAGCGGAAGTCCCTCTTCGAGGACATCATTGAGGCCTCTGACGCAGATGGCGACGGCCTCCCTGAATCCTTCCAGGTCGAACTCCTTTCCTTTGACGAAAGCGGCAAGGTTTATGCTTCCGAGGAGACAGCTTCCTCCTGCCGGAAGGGGTTCTTCCGCACAGGGGTTGGTCCCTGCATAATGATAGTTGGGGAATTCGCTAAGGAGATTCCAGGACTCGATCCTGTCCCAGAAAAGACATCCGGGCTCTCCGTAATCCCAGTTCGCATAGCACATCTTCTTGAAGAATTCGAATGCGCTGAGCTGTTTGACGACCTTGGAGTCCGTTTCGGGGCGCTGGAAGCTCTGTTCGAACGTTTTTTTGTTCTTCACAGCCTCCATGAATTTGTCGGTCATGCGGATCGACATGTTGGCCTTGGTGGCCCTTTCAACATCGGTCTTGACGGACATGAACTCTTCGAGGTCGGGGTGTTCGCATGAGATCGTGAGCATGAGCGCGCCTCTTCTTCCGTGCTGACCGATAAGGCCGGTGACCATAGAGTAGAGGTCTGTGAACGATACTGCACCGGAGGTTTCCGATGCGGTGTTGTTGATCTTGGCACCTCTCGGCGCAAGTTTGGAGAGATCGATACCGACGCCTCCGCCGTAACTGAATGTTCTGGCGAGTTTTCCGGCCGTTTCGAAAATGGATTCTATGGAATCTTCTGGCGGTGTGACAACGTAACAGTTGGACAATGTTACCTTGAGTCCTGTCTTCTGAAGTCCTCTGTTTGCGAGGATCCTTCCCCCGAACAGGAACTTCTTTTGTATGATCATATCTTTGATATCCGAATCTCCGCTGCTTACGCGGTCAAGCCACTGATCGAAGGTCTCTCCGCTGTAACAGTACTTCTTCTGCCAAATATCAATTCCCAGTTTATTGTCTTCGCCCAACCACTGTTCGACTTCCATTTTCTCACTGCTCAACGAGGCATGGAAAGGGCAGATTAAAAACTTTGGTTGGTAACTTTTTGGATGTTAAAATTGTCTATCTGGACAGTTTGTCGTAATATCATAACACTCGTATGAATCTCGTTTTTTATGGATGCATAAAAGCATCCATCTTTACTGCGGGCTCTGGGTCTTTTTAGCGGTATTCGCAGTTGGATGGATACATGTTTCGAACGGTCTGAAAAACCGCGCCTATCAAAAACACACATCATTTAATATGTTCCGCCCTTTCGCAGATTTTCATCCGAAAATAATGTTCCCGACATGTGAAATAACAGGGGAATGATATTCAACGATCTTGCAGAAACCCCCTTGCGCGACCGTCGGCAGATGATCCCGCATACGGGAATTTTCAACCAACGATGTTGTTGGATGTCCCTTTATTCCCACCATTTCCTGGTTGGTCGGTCATGACTTTAAACGCAGTATCATTCGCAGCTGCTATGTACTGCCCCAGCTGTAAAAAGGAGTTCTGCGCATGTCAATTGAGCATCTGCCAGCTCTGCGGCGGAGTGCCCATCTATACTGAATGATGCCGGTCTCCGGGGATGCCCGGGACCCGAACTTCAGTGTAGAAACCCTTATAACTGAGGAATCAATCATCTGTACTGCGTCTATTTTTGCAGGATGCATTTTAATCGATTTCGAAGGGAAGGACATGATTGACGAGAATGTTGTTAAGACAGGTACGACTACGATAGGGCTCAAATTAAAGGACGGAGTCATTTTGGCATCCGACCAGAGGGCCACGATGCAGAACCTTATTGCTTCAAGCACCGTACAGAAGGTCTACCCTCTTGCAGACAACCTCGGAATGACCATCGCAGGTGTCGTCGGAGACGCACAGCTCATGGTCAGGTACATGCAGAGCGAGATATCGATTTATTCAATGAAGAAAGGAGGTCAGATGTCTGTCAAGACCGCATCGACCCTTGTAGGATCCGTTATCCGCCAGGGCCTCTATCTCGGTCTTATTGTCGGAGGATTCGATACCACCGGCGGACATGTCTACAGCATCGACGGAGCAGGAGGGGTCATCGAGGACAACTATATCTCGGTCGGTTCCGGATCTGTCTTCGCACTCGGTGCCCTCGAGGCCGCATTCAGGCCAGACCTCGGAAAGAAAGAAGGCATCGATGTCGCCATCACTGCACTCAACTCCGCAAGGAGAAGAGACAACTGCACCGGTGACGGAATGCTTATCGCATACATCGGCCCCAAAGGATTCGAATGGATCCCTCAGGACCAGATCAAAGATCGCTGCGCCGAGATCGGTTTCAATTACCCGAACTGATCCAAGGCGTTTTTCAAACCTTTTCCCATAAACATTTCATACAGCTGGATTTCAAATGAACCCCGATAGATTATTCGACGGCCTCAGAGAGGACGTCAGAAAGAATGCACCGGAAGATATGGATATCACTGACATCGAGTTCGAAGCGTCGGTCATTGCCATATACACCAAGGATTACGAGAAGTATTCCGAGAACAACGATGTAGCGAAGAGCTTGGCCCAGGCACTGAGAAGAAGGGTGGACATCAGACCCGACCCCTCTATGTTGGAAGACGTCAACGAGGTGGACGAGAAGATCCGTTCCATGATCCCCTCTTCTGCAGAGCTATTCGATATCAATTTCATTCCCGAGACGGGAGAGGCCATAATCGAGGCTATCAACCCCAACGAGGTCGTAGGAAAGGAGGGAAAGCTCCTCGGAGACCTCAAGAAGGAGTCCGGATGGAATGTGAAGGTCATCCGTGCGCCTCCGATACCGTCCAAGACGGTCTCGGATGTGAGAGGATATCTCCGCCACGAGCAGGATGAGAGAAGAGCGATGCTGAAATCCGTCGCCCGCAGGCTGGCAAGGCCCACCCTTAACGGCGAGCAATGGGTCAGGATGACGACCATGGGAGGGTTCAGACAGGTCGGAAGGTCCGCCACGCTGCTTATGACCAGGGATTCCAAGATCCTCATCGATTGCGGACTCGATCCGGGGAGCGATGCAACACCTTATTTTGCGATCCCCGAGGCACAGCCCCTCAGCGATCTCGATGCAGTCGTTATCACACACGCACACCTGGATCACTGCGGAACGCTTCCCGCACTTTTCAAATACGGTTATGAAGGGCCTGTCTACTGCACTCCGCCCACCAGGGACCTGATGGCCCTTCTTCAGCTGGATAACATCAAACTGGGATTCGGCGAGGCCAAGAAGATCCTCTACGAGGCCCAGCATGTCAGGAAGGAGATCCTTCACACTATCACGCTCAAATACAACGAGACCACGGACATCACCCCCGATGTGAGACTCACATTCCACAACGCGGGACATATCCTCGGTTCCGCTATAGCCCATTTCCACATCGGAGACGGTCTGCACAATGTCGCTTTCACCGGCGATACCAAATACGAGAAGACCTGGCTTTTTAACCCGGCAAACAACAGGTTCCCCAGACTGGAGACGCTTGTCATCGAGTCCACGTACGGAGGACACAACGATTTCCAGCCTTCGCGTGTGGATGCTTCCGACGAGATGCGCGAGCTTCTGACAGAGGCATCGGCCCACAACGGAAAGGTCCTGATCCCCGTCTTCGCAGTGGGAAGGTCGCAGGAGGTCATGCTCGTCATAGAAGAGCTCATCCGTACCGGAAGGCTCCCCAACGTCCCCGTCTATCTGGACGGAATGATCTGGGAAGCAACGGCCATCCATACGGCATATCCCGAGTATCTCAACAGTCAGCTGAGGTCTCAGATCTTCCAGCAGAACGAGAACCCCTTCCTTTCGCCGATCTTCCACCGTGTGGAGACGTCTGCGATGAGAGAGGAGATATGCCATTCGCCCGATCCCTGCATCGTCCTCGCTACAAGCGGTATGATGTCCGGAGGTCCGGTCATGGAGTACTTCAAGGAATGGTGCGATGACCCCAACAACTCGCTTTTATTCGTTGGATATCAGTCCGAGGGAAGCATGGGACGTACGATCCAGAGGGGAAGGAAGGAGATCACACTCAATTCCAAGGGAAGGACCATGGACCTCCAGATCAAGATGAATGTCGTCACGGTTGACGGATTCTCCGGCCACTCCGACAGGAAGCAGCTGATGAAATACATCTCATCGCTCGAGCCCAGGCCGGACAGGATCGTCATCGGTCACGGAGAGGACAGGAAATGTACGGATCTGGCCTCCTCCATCTACAAGAAATTCAACATCGAGACCAAGGCCCCTCAGAACCTTGAGACCATCAGACTCAGGTGATACCATGAGGTCGGTCGTTGCAATATCCGGTGCATCCGGCAGCATCTACGGGATCAGGCTCCTTCAGGAGCTTCCCGGAGTGAAGATACTGGTGATGTCGGAGACGGCCAAGGCCATTGTTCCCGAGGAGACGGGTCTTTCCGTCGAGCAGGTGTATGCGATGGCGGACAAGGTGTACGAGGATACCGATCTCTTTGCCTCGATAGCATCGGGATCGTTCGAGTACGACTGCATGTTCGTCATTCCCTGCAGCGAATCCTCCGTAGCGAAATACGCCTGCGGAATAGCCGACACCCTGATCTCCAGGGCGGTGTCCGTATGCATCAAGGAGGGCAGGAAGCTCATCCTCGTTCCCAGAGAGACGCCCAAGAGCGCGATCATGCTTGAGAACGAACTCAAGCTGGCCAGACTCGGCGTTGTCATGATGGATGCCAATCCCGGATTCTATCCCGGACCCAAGACCGTCGACGATATGGTGAACTTCATCGTCGGCAGGTGTCTCGACCGTGCCGGCGTGAAGAACGCACTTTATAAAAAATGGGAATGACCCTTTCGGGTCTTAACAGGTTTATTCAATGAAGATCGCAGGCCTTCCTGGTACTGCGACCTTCGCTTTCTTCTGAGGATCGTACAGATCGGGTTCGTCCGCGCTGTAGACCCTGACCTTCGTACCGAGCTCATCGGAGAGGAATTCCTCGCACGACCTGAGAAGTGCGGTCTCGTCGAGTTCGACGATGGGTCTCTTCGCATCTGCGGTCGATCTCATGAATTCGGTGGCGGTCTTCTTCGCAAATTCGGAGACCGCTTTTCCGTTCTTCCTCATGTTCTCGTCTGCCATGCACTTCTTGGTAAGCGACGGAATGTCCAGCTTGCCCTCTTCCATCATGGAGAGTGCGAGTTTCATGACGTCCACCTTCCACGAGGGCGAGGTGTACAGGATGATCTGTTCAGGTTCGATCGCAGCCACTTTCCTGATCTGGGCGATGTCCGACATGACATCTCTGACAAGGTCCTCGCCGTATTCGGCCGCTGCGGATATCTGTCTGGGCTCGGGGAGCAGTGCTGCGGATACCATGCCTTCGAATCCGGCCTTGGACCAGAGTTCCTCCGCGATATGGGGTGTGATGGGCATCATGCTCATGATCCATATCCTGAGGGCCTCGTTGAGGGTCTCCCTGTTCTTTCCGCCCCTTCTGTTGTACCATCTGATGTCATTGAGCATCTCGTAGTACGCGACCGTGGCCATTGCCCTGAGGTCGTATTTCTCCATCGCCGTGCGGATCTCGGAGATGTGCGTGTTGAACCTCGAGAGGAGCCAATCGTCGATATCGGACTTGGGAGCATCGGATTCCGACGCGATCAGGTCCTCGACGGTACCCATGATCTTGTCAAGTCTCTGACGGTACGTCATGACGATGTCCTCATCCCATTCGACATCCACGAACATGGATGCCACATGGGCGTAATACAGCCTCATCGCGTCCACTCCGAATTTCTTCGCTGCGCCGGGGATAGGCTGTGCACCGCCTTTGGATTTCGAAATCTTGTTCTTCTTTCCGGTGATGTACCAATTGACGATGATGCCCTTGGGCTGCATATCATCGGGAAGGATGGCCCTGTGATTCATCAGGAACACCGGGAAGTGAACGGTCATGTGCTCTTTGCCGCCCAGGTTGATATCCAGGGGGTACCAGTAGTGGACGTCCTTTCTGATCTCCTCAAGAAGGTCTTCGGATATGCCCGTGGACTTGGACACGGAAGCGAGTTCGCCTTTGTCCAGAACGACATAATCGAAGAACTTCTCGGTCATGTTCTCGGGCTTGATCCTGCCTTCGTTGGCATAGAGCGATATCGTGTAGTAAAGAGGGTACAGGGTGGAATCGGAGATGGCCTCGATGATCCATTTGTCATCGAACGGGAACCTGGTACCGAGCCAGTTGCCCTGTCTGACGCATGCCCTTTCGCGGAACCAGTTAAGGACGCCGTGGACGTTCTCATAGTACTCGGGAGGGTTGATGTCCATGTCTTTGCAGTGTTCGGAGGTCTCGTCCGTAAGTTTCTGGTCCCCGTAGTTGATGAACCACTGGTCGTCGATCCTTCTGATGTGGACGGGCTGTCCGCATCTGCAGACGACCTCTTCGGTCAGATCGTAGAACAGTTCTGCCTCGCCGGCATCGATCATGGCCTGTTTCATCTTGTCTTTGGCCTCTTCGACGCGCATTCCGGCGAATTCTCCGCAGGTGTCCTTCATCTTACCCATGTGGTAGCCGTCCTTGTACACCTGTTTCTTGGCATCCACAAGTTTGGGATCTCCGGGCTGGGTGATGTTCAGTCTGTCGATCATATCCTTGGCGGGGAAGTCTCCGTATCCTTTCATGGTGATGATCGAGATAGGTACGACGGAATCGATGAGCTCCTGGGAAAGTCCGTATTCGGAGATCATCTTGGGATCCTTCTTCACCGCTTCCAGCGAGATCCAGTCGTCGGGAGCGTCTGACGGGACGGATGTCACAAGTCCGGTACCGACGGTCGGGTCGCAGAATGTTGCGGGGAACACGGGGATCTCGCGGTAGATCATGGGCGCTTCGCACTTCCAGCCGATCATCTCCTTACCGGGAATGGTGCCGACAACTTCTACACCGTCCTTCTGCAGCTGCAGTTTCTCGGCAGCCTGGGGAGATACGATCCATGTTTCGCCGTTCTTCGAGATCTTCTTGTATTCCACTTCGGGGTTCACCCAGAAACAGACCTGTCCGTAGACGGTCTCCGGCCTGAGTGTAGCGGCAACCAGGAATTCGCTGCCGTGTTTGAATTTGAGAAGCGTGTATTCTTGGGTCTCGGCATTTCCGCCCTTGGAGATATCTGTCTCCGAGGCATCGACGGCAACGGGACCGCAGTTGGGGCAGGCGGGGGCGTAATAGGGTTTCTGGATGAGAAGTCCCTGTTCCTTGAGCTTCCTGAACTGCCACTGGATGAATTTTCCGTAATCGGGGAAGAGAGTGCATGTGAATCTCCTCCAATCTGCGAGGAATCCGAATCTCTTCCAGTAATCCTCGACATAGACCTCGTTGAAGAATTTGACAACGCCCATGGGATCCTTGAGCTGTTCCAGTTTTTCTTCGTTACATCCGTTCCTTTCGAGATAGTCTATGAATTCCTCGTTATTGTTCCTGACCTTTGCGGACAGGCTGATCGCACCGTTTCCGGTGGCGTGCGTTCCGACCGGGAACAGCACGTTGAATCCTGTCATACGCTTGTACCTGCAGATGGCATCGGTATAGGTGTATCCTCTGAGGTGACCGACGTGAAGGTATCCGGTAACTCCCGGATACGCGAAGATCATCATGAATTTAGGTTTCTTCTCATCTCTGTTGGCAAGGTTCAGACCCTCATCGATCCATTTCTCTTGCCATTTCTTTTCCATCGCGGTATAATCGTATGCCATTAGATCCCTTCAATAGCTTATGGCGCTTGTATAAACACGCGCGATATATAATTTAGGGATAATAGAGGTCGATCATAACGGATCATCCATTTCCTCTTCTGTCAGACAGACAGATCATATGGTGCCTTCTTTCACCAGCAATCGAAGGAGATCTTTGTCGATTTTTGCTACCATTTATATACTGAATACATCATATACAAATTATCGAAGGGGAGAGCGATAATATCGTCTCTTCTCTGTCCGACAAAATCTGAAGTTTGTCTTACACTGTCGGACATTTTAAATACTATCATTGTGATGTAAGTAACAGCGCGAAGGGGTGGGACTCTGCGAGCTAAAAAAGAACAGTGATGAAATATGGCCGAAGAAGGAACCAAGGTTACCATCAGGATGGGACTTGAGGAAATCCAGAAAATGGAGGACTTCATGGCTGATAACGACATTGGCAACAGATCAGATTTCATCCGCGAAGCGATCAGCAGCTACATCGCCGATCAAAAGGTGAAGGCTGCTGGCGGATCGGAAGGTGGGATCTTCGTTCACCTGACCGATGAGCAGTTGGGTATCCTCAAAGGGATAGAGATGGATGGGACTTGCTCTATTTCTGCCGAGGAATTCGCAAGGAAGTGTATCACTGATGTGATCGTTCCGGCCGAGATCCAACAGGAAGTCATCATGAGGGCCGTAAGGGCCTCTCAGATGGCAAAGAACCTCAAATGAGGGTCAGAAGGG
>Ga0172377_10000338_pt1 | contig 43136 bp, 42 predicted proteins | sample Pumphouse3metaG_FD_119749 | JGI IMG/M metagenome (GOLD analysis project Ga0172377, IMG submission 119749) | Leachate microbial communities from a municipal landfill in Southern Ontario, Canada - Pumphouse #3 metaG | ecosystem: Engineered > Solid waste > Landfill > Unclassified | place: Canada... | reverse complement strand
TACCCCGTCTTCATATGCTTTGACAAATCCTTTAATGTTTGTAAATTTGCAATGGATTTTGTGGAAAAATGGCATACATTTATGGCCTCAGGGAGTCCAGGATGTATGTGAGGTTATGCAATTATCATTGACAAAAATTTTCACCAGATTAATATCTAAAAGGAAAGTAAAGTTCTTTGACAAAGGAGGATATATGATTTGGGGAATAATTTCAGATACCCATGGCGATAAAGGGAATGCAATCCCTCATATTGTCGCCGAATTTAAAAAAAGAAACGTTGAATTAATAATACACTGCGGAGACATTGAAACTCAACACTTAAATCCGGAACTCTTTGGTAATTTGCCGGTCTATTGCGCTCTTTTAGAAGAGCAATCAGACAAAATTGAGTTTAAAAATCCTCCCGAAAAATGGGTTTTTACAAGGCCAAAAAACAGAATTTTGGATATTAACGGTCAAAGAATATATTTGGGGCATAAAAGGTCTTTTGACTTTTTAATGAATTCTGAGATAGAGCTGATAAAAATTTTGGCTGAAATAAGAAAAACAAACGACAATTTAAGATGGCTGTTTTCGGGGCATACCCACCATCAAATTTACCAACAGGGAATTGTAAATTTCATTAACCCGGGCGCTATTGAAACAACAATTGACGGATATGAATTCGCAGTTATTGACACTAAAACCGGACAGGTTGTTTTTAGCAGAATTCATAAAACAAACCCTATCAAAGAAACTTTCTCTATCGGGGTTATTTCCGACACTCTTGACATATCGGAAATGAATCCCGTTTTCTGGGAAAAATTAGTTAAAGAACTAAATAACAGAGGAGTGAAATTTATTGTTCATTGCGGAAATATAGCGATAAATGATATAGGCAGAAAAGAGCTTTGCAATTTCGAGGTTTTTTACAATCTTAGAGAAGACCAAATCAGAAAATTGCTGAAAACTGAAAAACCACCGGAAAATTGGCATTTGATTGAACGTGAAAATCCGGTAGTTGAAATAAACGGCTATAAATTCTATGTTCAACTGGATTTAGGCATTGATCTTTTGGAAAAATCGGAAATTGCCATGCAAAAATTATGCAGAGAGCTTCGAAGAAAATATCCCGAAATAAGCTTTGTTCTTTGCGGCTTTACAAACGATGCTTTTTATGAAGAAGGAGAGCAAGTTCGTATTGTAAATCCGGGAGATGCAAATCAAAGCCAAAACATGGCAGTAATCTGCCTTCCAAGAGCGGAAATTACTTTTTCAAACGTTCCTTTCGACCCTTTACCATAAAAATCTTTCCTTTTAAAAAAGAGCGTCAAAAGCGCTCTTCTTTTTATTTTGAAATTTTAAAGCTTTCTCTGTGAATTTTAGAAAAGCCGTATTTTTTGATTTGCCTTATATGAAAATCCGTACCGTATCCCTTATTTCTATCAAAGCCATAATTAAGATATCTTCTGGAAAATTTAACCATTATCTTGTCGCGATAAACCTTGGCAAGAATAGAGGCGGCGGCACAAGAAAAAATCTTTTCGTCTCCTTTTATAACCGGCTCTTCTAAAATACCAGCGTCTATTTCAAAATTTCCGTCTAAAATTAAATAATCAATCTTCTCTCCCTTTAACTTATTATTAAGAGAAAAAAGAGCTCTTCTCATTGCCGCTTTGGTGGCCTCTAAAATATTAATTTTATCTATTATTTTATTTGAAGATATTCCTATCCCCCACTCAATACTTTTACTTTTTGTAATAAGGGAAAAAAGCTCTTTTCTTTTTTCAGCGGAAACTTTTTTTGAATCATTAATATTTCTCAAAAATCCTTTTATATCTCTAAAATCCTTAATAAAAACAGCGGAAGCACAAACGGGCCCGGCTAAAGCTCCTCTTCCAACTTCGTCAATTCCGGCAATAAAATTATATCCCTTTTTTTGAATGCTTTTTTCTTTTCTAAATCCTAAAAACTTCATAATAGGGTATTATAGAATAAGAACGGGTTATTGACTATAGCCCTCTTTAAAAGTAGAATAATAACTATGAAATTCACTCATTTGCACGTCCACAGCCATTATTCTCTCCTTGACGGGTTATCTAAGATAGGCGACCTTGTAGACCATGTCAAAAAATTAGGAATGGACTCTATTGCCCTTACTGACCATGGTGTTCTTTATGGAGCTGTTGAATTTTACAAGGAAGCAAAAAAGAAAGGAATAAAGCCGATAATCGGAGCCGAACTTTATCTTTCCCACGAAAAGATGGAGCAGAAAAGGCCGAATATAGACCATAAAAGATACCATGTAGTTCTTCTTGTAAAAAACAAAGAAGGATATAAAAACCTAGTCAATCTTATTACAAAAGCTCATCTTGACGGTTTTTATTATAAGCCAAGAATCGACGAAGACCTCTTAGAAAAACACAAAGAAGGGCTTATAGTTTTATCTGGATGCATTCAGGGAAAAATCGCCCGGCTGATTATTTCAAATAAGCATAAAGAAGCCAAAGAAATGGCGCTAAAATGGCAAAAAACATTTGGGAAAGATAATTTTTTCCTGGAAATACAGCACCATCCAAACATTCCGGAACAAAAAAAAGTTAATGATTTTCTGATTGATTTTTCAAAAGAATCAAAAATTCCAATAGTAGCAACGGCAGATAGTCATTATTTAAAAAAAGAAGACGCCGAAGCCCAAGATATTTTAATGCTTATAAACACTGGAGCGGATATAAACGATTCCGAGCGCCTCACGATGAAAAACGAGGACTTTTCTCTTAAATCCCCACAAGAAATGACAGAGGCGTTTAAAGATGTTCCCGAGGCAATTGAAAATACGGAAAAAATTAAAAATATGTGCGATTTTGAATTTGAGCTTGGCAATTCCCGCCTCCCTAAATTTGAAGTTCCAAACGGGAAAACAGAAGAGCAATATTTAGAAGAATTATGCTGCAACGGGCTTAAAAAACGCTACAAGGAAGAGATAACAAATGAAATAAAACAGCGGTTAAAATACGAACTTTCCGTTATAAAAGAATTAAAGTTTTCTTCTTACTTTCTTATTGTCCAAGACCTGGTTAACTGGGCAAAAAGTAAAAGAATAGTAGTAGGCCCAGGAAGAGGTTCTGCCGCCGGTTCTCTTGTTTCTTATGTCCTTGGCATTACAAATGTTGACCCAATAAAACACGGTCTTATTTTCGAAAGGTTTTTAAATCCGGGAAGAGTTGCAGGGCTTCCCGATATTGACCTTGATTTTACAGACAGAAGAAGAGACGAGGTAATAAACTATGCCGCGGAAAAATACGGAAGAGATAAAGTCGCCCAAATAATCACTTTTGGAACCATGGCGGCAAGAGCTGTTATAAGGGACGTAGGAAGAGTGTTGGGATATCCATATTTTTACTGCGACAAACTTGCAAAGATGATTCCTTTCGGATTTAATCTTGAGATGGCTCTTAAAAAAGTGGATGAGTTTAAAGAAATATATAATAGCGACGAGCAGGCAAAACGGCTTATAGATATCGCCAAAAAACTTGAAGGAGTAATAAGACATGCTTCAACCCATGCCTGCGGAGTAGTAATTTCCCCGGAACCTCTGACAAATTATGTTCCTCTCCAAAGGCCAACGCAAAATGAAAAAACAATAGTAACTCAGTATGAAATGCACTCTGTAGAATCACTAGGCCTGCTTAAAATGGATTTTTTAGGATTAAAAAATCTTACCATTATTGAAGATACGCTAGCCCGCATTTATGTTATAAGAAATGAAAAGATAGACATTGAAAAAATACCCGATGACGACAAAGAAACATACCAGATATTAAGAAACGCTGAAAGCACGGGAATTTTCCAGCTGGAAAGCGGAGGAATGAAAAGATACCTCAAGGAAATGGCTCCTACAAGATTTGAGGACATCGAAGTTTTAATAGCCCTTTATCGTCCAGGCCCGATGGAACTTATTCCTTCCTACATAAAAAGAAAAAATAAAGAAGAAGAAATAACTTATCTTCACTTAAAATTAAAGCCCATCTTGGAAAAAACCTATGGCATAATGGTTTATCAAGAGCAATTAATGAAAATTGCCCAGGAACTTGCGGGATTTTCCCTTTCAGAAGCAGACGTTTTAAGAAAAGCTGTCGGTAAAAAAATAAAAGAGCTTCTTGGAGCTCAAGAAGAAAAATTCATTAACGGCTGTGTTAAAAACAATATTCCGAAGAAAACAGCTGAAAAAATATGGCAGTGGATTTTACCTTTTGCAAGCTACGGCTTTAATAAAAGCCACAGCACGGCTTACGCTATGATTGCCTATCAGACCGCCTATCTTAAAGCCCACTACCCTGTTGAATTTATGGCTTCCCTTCTTACTTCTGAAAAAACAGATACGGAAAGAGTTGCAATACTTATAGACGAGTGCAAAAAAATGAGAATAGAAGTTCTTCCTCCCGACATCAACGAAAGCTTAAAAAACTTCACCGTCATACCGAAAGAAAAGAAAATAACTTTTGGCCTTTTGGCAATTAAAAATGTCGGAGAAGGGATTATAGATATAATAACGGAAGAAAGAAAAAAGAACGGCCCTTTCGAATCTATTGGAAATTTTATAGAAAGAACAAGTTCCCGCGAACTTAATAAAAAGTCATTTGAAAGCCTTATAAAAGCAGGAGCATTCGATAAATTTGCCGAAAGAAACCAGTTACTGTATAATTTAGAAAACCTCCTTGCTTGGGCCAGAGAAACTGCAAAAACAAAAACAAACGGGCAAATCGGCCTTTTTGGAGTTCAAAATTTAAAAAGCGAAATTACCCTTATTCCTTCAGAACCGGCAAAAGACCAAGAAAAGCTTGCTTGGGAAAAAGAATTACTTGGACTCTACATATCTTCTCATCCTCTCGACAGCATGAAAGAGTTCCTTAATAAAAATGCTTTTTCAATAGCGAAAATAGACGATTCCTTGATAAATAGAAAAGTAAAGCTAGCCGGAATAATTTTAAAGATAAAAAAAATAATCACTAAAAACGGAAAGCAAATGATGTTTCTAACACTAGAAGACCCTACTGGGAAAATAGATGTTACCCTTTTCCCATCCATTATTGAAAACAGCAAAGCGGCAATTGAAGAAAATAAAATAGTATTCGTCCTGGGAAAAATAGACAGCAGGAACGGAGAAATACAGGTTGTAGCGGACGAAATTCAAGAAATAATAGGCCAATAATTAAAAAAAACATGTCAAACATTAAAAATATCAGGCATTCCCTTGCGCATATAATGGCGCATGCGGTAAAAAATCTCTATCCAAAAGTAAAATTTGGAATGGGTCCTGCAATAGAAAACGGGTTCTATTACGATTTTGATCTTGGCACTTTGAAAGTAGACCTTTCTGAAATTGAAATGGAAATGGAAAAAATAATAAAGGAAAATATCCCCTTTAAAAAAGAGGTAATTTCAAAACAGAAAGCTAATGATCTCTTTAAAGGCCAAAAATATAAGCTGGAAATAATTAATGATATAAAAGGAAAAAACGTTTCTATTTTTACCGTTGGAAAATTTACCGACCTTTGCGAAGGCCCCCATATAAAAAATACAAAAGAAATAAACATTGAAAGTTTTAAGATTTCAAGAATTGCCGGTGCTTATTTTAAAGGAAACGAGAAAAACAAAATGCTTACTCGCATTTACGGACTTGCTTTTGAAACGAAAGAAGAACTGGAAAATCACATAAAAATGCAAGAGGAAGCTGAAAAAAGAAACCACAGAAAGCTAGGAAAAGAGCTTGATCTTTTTTGTTTTTCGGATATTGTAGGGCCTGGATTACCTCTTTTTACTCCCAAAGGAACAATAGTTAAAGAAGAGCTTCAGAAAGAAGTGGAGAAAATATGTAAAAATTACGGATTTCAGAAAGTTATTACTCCTCACCTTGCTAAGATTGATTTATACGAAATATCAGGCCATAAACAAAAATTCAAAGACGAGCTTTTTCATGTCTCTTCTGAAAAAGGACATAAATTTGTTATGAAGCCAGTCCAGTGTCCTCATCAAACTCAAATATACGCCTCAAGAATTCGTTCTTATAGAGACCTTCCCATAAGATATATGGAAAGCGAAAAACAATATAGAGCGGAAAAAACAGGAGAAGTCGCAGGATTAAATAGAGTATATGCCATAACAGTTGAAGACGGCCATTCTTTTTGCATGGTAGAACAAGTAAAAGAAGAAATTAAGATTATGGTAAATATAATAAAAGATTTTTACTCTTCCTTGGGACTATGGGGAAATCATTCCGTTTATCTTGCATTAAGAGATTATAAACATCCAGAAAAATACATAGGAGAAGAAAAAGATTGGAAAAAATGCGAAAAAATACTTGGAGAGGTTTGTAAGGAAATGAATTTAAAAGCAGAAAAACAAGAAGGAGAAGCAGCTCTTTACGGTCCAAAAATTGATTTCATGTTTAAAGACGCTCTCGGAAAAGAAATTCAAATCCCAACAGTTCAAATTGATTTTGCCACTCCAAAAAGATTTAATCTTTCCTATATCAGTGAAAAAGGTAAAGAGATCCCTCCTGTTATGGTTCATAGAGCAATACTCGGTTCCTATGAAAGATTTATTGCTTTAATCATAGAACATTTTGGCGGCGCGTTTCCTCTTTGGCTCTCCCCTGTTCAAGTAAAGATTTTAACAATAAACGATTCCTGTATGGATTATGCAAAGAAGGTAAAAGACGCTCTTTCAAGTAAGGACATACGCGTTGAAATAGATATTGAAAACAATACAATTTCAAAAAAAATAAGAGAAGCGGAGATGAACAAAATCCCCTATATTCTTGTCATAGGAGAAAAAGAAAAAAAAGAAAATTCAATAAGCGTAAGAAAAAGAACCGAAGGGAACAAAGGGGAAATGTCCTTAAATAGTTTTGTTGAAAAAATAGAAGAAGAGATAAAATCAAAAAAATAAATGGAACTGTCAAAAGACGCTCAAAATTTAATAGATATAAATGAAAGGTGGAGAAAAGGCCTTGAAGAGAAAAAAACAGGAACAATTCACGTTGATGAAGCGGCCTCAAGGGTTGCAAGTTTTTATGAAAAAATAAGAGGAATAATAGATTGGAAAGAAGAGCACCTCTTAAGAAGAAATGCAACAGAAAGAGCTTTAAAAAGAAGGGTCTTTGCGAACTTTGATATTATAAACGGAGAAATAGACGAGACGCCGATTGAAGCAGAACCATTGGTTCTGGAATTAATACGGGGAGGGCATTTTCCAAACGATACCATAAAAGAAAGTAAAATAGAGGAAGTCCAAATTGCCATAAATAAATATCTCTTCATACTTAAAAAATATAAAGAAGAAAATCTCCGTTTCTATAACTTTTTATTTTCAATAGCCGCTTGCGAAATAGAAGAAATTTTAATCCCGTCTATAAAAGAAAGAGCGTTGATTAATTATATGTTTTTGGCAATGAAAAGAAAAATTGTTCTTAACCAAGGAGTTATTGCCATAAATCCCATAACAAAGGAAGAAGAAAATATTCAGATATATATAGCCGTTCAAAGAGCTCTTTTTAATCTCGACAATCCGGTTATAAGCTATCATCTTTTAAATTATAAATATCCAAACTGGAAAAATTTAAATAAAAAGGAATTGGAAGAAATCAGGGAAAAAATACATTCGATAAAAGAGATGCTACTTGCTTCTTTGGAGCATCCACTGGGAGATAAATTTTATCGCGTTTGCAAAAAATACAATACTGTCTACCTTATAATTGGAGACATTATAAAATCAAACCCTTTGCAAATAAGAGAAGAAATTGAAAATCCGGAAAAATTAGAAACAATGATCAGAAAATCATATAACGAACGTTTTAAAACCTTAAAGTCAAGAATGAGAAGAGCTGCTTTTTATTCTACCTTATCCATATTTCTTACAAATATTGTCGTTCTCCTTGCAATAGAAATACCTCTTACCAAAATAATTGGAATATTCAATCCTTATGCAATAATAATAGATATTTTTGTTCCAACCTTTCTTATGGCCTTTTTGGTTTTAACAATAAAACTCCCTCCTAAAGAAAATTTAGATATAGTAATTTCAGAAGTAATAAAGGCGGTTTATAAAAAGGAAAAAGAAGATATTTACGAAATAAAATTCTTCAAAAAAAGAGGGGCCTTTTTCGGAGCAATAATAGATCTTGTTTATTTTGTAATATTTATTCTTATAGTCGGATTAATATTCTACGGCCTTTATAAAATAAGCTTCCCTCCCTTCTCTTATATCATATTTATAATATTCCTCTCGTTTATCGCTTTTGCAGGAGCAAAAATAAAAGAAAGAGCAAAAGAACTCCATATGATAGAAGAAAAAGAACAGCTTTATTTCGTATTTTTGGACTCCCTATCGGCTCCCATTATTCATCTTGGAAAATGGCTGGCGTCAAAATGGGAAAGATACAATGTAATATCTGTTTTCTTTAGCGCCTTAATAGACATGCCTTTCATGCTGTTTATTGAATTTGTCGAACAGTGGAGATATTTTATAAAAGAAAAAAAAGAAAAAATATACTAGTTTTTGAATCTTGAAGAAAATATGGAAAAATTTTTAGGAGAGAAATACAAAGACCTTGCTTTTTCAAAACCCGTAGAGCGCGCTGTCAGAAAAAAAGGAGAAAACCCTCTTGATAGTGAAAAAAGAATCGATATTTATCTTTCCCGGTTGGAAGAAATATCAAAAAAAGAAAGAGGATTTCATCTGTTAAAAGAAAAAATACTAGAAGAAAATATTACAAAATTTGAAGATATTCCTAAAGAATATCTTATTTTCCAAGAAAAAATAATAAGTCAAAGGGAAGGACTATCCAATTGGCAAAGAATTCCCAAAGAAGAAAGAGAAAAAATAAAAAGAGAAAAAATTGAAGAAGCATTGAAGGACCAAAGGGCTTCCCTTGAGCAATGGATTGATTATTTTATTTCAGATGATTCAATTTATATTCCCAAAGAATTAAAATACTGGATTTTTAGAAACATCATTCATATGCAGGAATATGATGGAAAAAGAAAAAAATTCCCGATTCGTTCCAAGGGAACCGTTAAGAAATTTCCCGATATCAATGAAAAAGCCCTAGAATTTATTGTAAACGCCCTGAATAAAAAAAAGCAGGGAAAGAATATAGAACTGAAATACGATATTTCTCCCGAAGAAGAAGAAAAATTTAAAAAATCCCTTCAAGGAGCTAATTTTAGAGAGCTTTATTCTTTTGCAAACGAACTTATAGCCCCGATACAAGAAGAGATTTTACTTACAAAAGAAGGAGTATGGAAAAAATATAAAAAAGACGATTTTGAAACATTGGCAAATTCAATAAGAGGAAAAGGAACAGGATGGTGCATTGCCGGAGAAAACACTGCCGCTCTTTATCTAAAAGACAGTGATTTGGATGTTTTTTATTCAAATGATGAAAAAGGCAATCCGACAATTCCTCGTATTGCGATCAGATTAAAGGGCAAAAAAATAGTGGAAATAAGGGGGAGAGGAGAAGAACAAAATCTTGATCCTTATATAGGAAATATTTTAAGTGAGAAATTAGAATCATCGGATTTTGAAAATAAAAAAGAGAATATTAAAAAAGAAAAAGATACAAGAAAGCTTGCTGATTTGCAAAGAAAAATCAAAGAAAATGTAGAATTAAATCAAGAAGATTTGATTTTTTTGTACGAAATAGAAAAAAAGATAGAAGGATTCGGACTTAGCGATGACCCTGCAATTGAGGAAATAAAATCAAAGAGAGATAAAATAAGCGACTACTGTACTATTTTCAACTGCAAAAAAGAACAAATAGTTGAAAAAATATCAGATATTAACGAGGATTCAAAAGTTTATACAGGAGATCTTCATCCTGAAAACTATAGAGTATTAAGCGAAAGAAAAAATCCCATAATGATAGACGGAAGAGTCATTCTTCAAAATGAAACCAAATTTAAATCAATTCCAGAAGGAACAATATTTAATAAAGATGTCAATTTCGATAACTGCATATCTTTGTCCTCAATCCCAAAAGGAACGATATTTAACGGAAATGCTTACTTTTTCGATGTTGCATTACTCTCTATTGATGACGATGTAAAATTTAACGGAGACGCTTATTTTGACGGTTTTAATCTTTCAAATGAAATAAGGGAAAAATTAAAAAAGATGAAAGAAGAGGGAAAAATAACAGGAAAACTTGTATTTGAAAGCCCTATGCTTGATTGATTTATGAAATATTCAATAATTACTTTCGGCTGCCAGATGAACATCTCCGATTCCCAAAGAATCGCTTCTCTTTTTGAAAAAGAAAAATACAGAAAAACCAAAGATATAACAAAAGCAGATTTAGTGATTATTAATATGTGCTCTGTAAGACAATCGGCCGTAACAAGAGTTTACGGACTTGTTCCTAAATTAAGGGAAATAAAAGGAAAAAGCATTTTAACCGGCTGTTTTTTAAAAAAAGACCAAAAAAAACTTGAAGAGCTTTTTGATTTTGTGATAAAGCCAAGCCAATTTCCGGAATTTTTAAAAAGCAAATCCGAATTTTTAAATATAGAACCGGCATATTCTTCATTCCCAATTGGATACATACCGATTATGACCGGATGCAATAACTTCTGCACTTACTGCGTCGTTCCATATACAAGAGGGAGGGAATACTCAAGATCGGTTGAAGAAATAGTTAAAGAGGCGAAAAATCTAATAAAAAAAGGGTATAAAGAAATTTGGCTTCTTGGCCAAAACGTCAATTCCTATTTTGATAAAAAAGAAAGAAATTTTCCTTCCTTGCTTAAGACGGTAAATAATTTAAAGGGAGATTTTTGGCTTAAATTTACATCTTCTCATCCTAAGGACTTTACGAAAGAATTAATTGAAGCAATGAAAAATTCAAAAAAAGTTTCAAAATATCTTAATCTTCCTCTTCAGTCGGGAAACGATAAAATTCTAAAAAAAATGAACAGGCCTTATACTTTTTCCCAATATGAAAAAACTGTTCAAATGATCAAAAAAGAAATAAAAGATATATCTCTTTCAACGGATATAATTGTCGGATTTCCTTCGGAAACAAAAAAACAGTTTCAGGATACCGCGGATGCTCTGAAAAAAATAAAGTTTGAAATGGCCTATATTTCAAGATATTCAGAAAGACCAGGAACAAAAGCGGCAGAATTAAAAGACAATGTCTCATTAAAAGAAAAAAAAAGGAGAGAGGAGATTCTCAATGAGATAATCAAAAAAAACAGCTTTATAAAAAATAAGAAATATCTTAATAAAGAAGTGACAGTGCTTATAAATTCAATACGAAACGGTCTTTATTTGGGAAAAACTGAAGATTATAAAACAGTAAAAATAGAATCATTAAAAAAAGACCTTATTGGGAAATTCATAAAAGTTAAAATTATAAAAAGTATGCCATGGGGACTTATTGGAAAAATAAAATAATTGCAATAGTCGGGCCAAACGCTTCGGGAAAAACTTCCCTTTCAATTGGAATCTGTCTTTATTTAAATTCGAAAAAAATAAAAAAGCATTTCAATATTAAGGGAGCGGAAATCATATCTGCCGATTCAAGGCAAGTATATAAAGGCCTTGATATCGGTTCTGGTAAAATAAAAAAGAAAGAGACAAAAGGAATTCCCCATCATTTAATAGACATTGTATCACCCAAAAAGATATTTACTGTTGCCGATTATAAGAAAAAAGCAATAAAAAAAATAGAAAATCTCCATAAAGAAAATAAGATTCCTATTATTGTCGGAGGAACTGGTTTTTATGTTGATGCAATAATAAAAAACACAACTATCCCGGAAGTTATGCCGGATTGGAAATTAAGAAAAAAATTGGAGCAAAAAACAAAAAAAGAGCTTTTTTTAATGCTTGAAAAAAAAGACAAAAGAAGAGCCAAAGAGATAGATAAGAACAATAAAAGGCGTATTATAAGAGCTCTTGAAATAATAGAAAGTACGGGGAAAAGAATTCCAAAGAAAGAAAACAATCCTCTTTTCGATTCTTTAATATTTGGAATAAAAAAAAGCCAAGAAAAGCAAAAAATATTAATAGCAAAACGCCTAAAAAAACGACTAAGAGAAGGGATGGTGAAAGAAGTAGAAAATCTTCACAAAAAAGGAATTTCGTGGAAGCGCCTTGAGGATTTGGGTCTTGAATACAGATACATCGCTTATTATTTACAAGGCAAGATGCCTTATGATGAAATGATAGAAAAACTGCAAAAAGAAATAGAACATTTTGCAAAAAGGCAAATGACCTGGTTTAAGAGAAACAAAGAAATTATTTGGATTGAAGGATTAAAAGAAGCCAAAAAAAATTTAGAGAAAATCTAATTTTTTTCTTTATTTTTTTATAGTTTTTGTTTCTACTTTGGCAACAGCAGAAATTTTTACTTCCAATACTTTCGATACCGCTTTAGGATCCGCCATTCCTTTTGTTTTTGCCATTACCTTGCCTGTCAGAAATTGCAAAGCATTTTCCTTCCCTTTTTTGTAATCATCAAACGCTTTTTCGTTTTCTAAAATTACCTCTTCTATCGTTTTTTCAATTTCTCCCCTGTTGGTAATTTTTTTAATCCCCTCTTCTTCTATAATATGAGAAGGATCAGCTCCTGTCTTGAACATCTTTTCCAAGATATTCTTTGCCATTTTTGATAAGATTTCTCCTTTATAGAGAAGAATTATAAATTCTGCAAAATTTTCAGGTGTAATTTTGCTTTTATCAACGGATAAAATTCCAAGTAATCCTTGGAAATCGCTTATAATATAGTTTGAAGCTAATTTTGAAAGATTTTCTTTTTCTTCTTTTGAAATTCCCTTCTTTATATCAATTTCTTTTTTCCAGTTATAAAGTTCGGAAATAACTTTTTCAAAATAGTTTCCAAGATCTTTGTTTTTCACAAAAACTTCAATATCTTTTTCTTTCAAAAAATATTCATTCCTAAATCTTTCCCTCTTTTGTTCTGGAAGCTCTGGAATAGTTATTTCTTTTATAAACTCTTCTGAAAAATTAAAAACAGGCAAATCCGGCTCTGGAAAATACCTATAATCATGAGCCTGTTCTTTTTCTCTTTGAGAAAAGGTTATCTCTTTTTTATCATGCCAACCTCTTGTTTCTTGAACTACCTTTTCCCCTTTTTCTAAAATATCCGTCTGTCTTTTTATTTCATAATCAATGGCTTTTTCAACAACTCTGAAAGAATTAAGATTTTTTATTTCCACTTTTGTTCCGAGATTATCGTCTTTACTAATACTAATATTTACCTCTACTCTCATCTGTCCTTTTTCCATATCTGCATCCGAAATATCAATATATCTGAAAATAAGCTGGAGTTCCTTTGCAAAATTAACTGCTTCTTTGCCAGTTCCAATGTCCGGCTCTGTTACAAGCTCCATCAAGGGCACTCCCGCCCTGTTAAAATCAATCAAAGAACTCTTCTCTTTTGGTAAATAGTTTATTCTTCCCGTATCTTCTTCAAGATGAATTCTTGTTATTCTTATCTTTTTGCCGTTTATAATAAGAAATCCTCCTTTGCAAATTGGCTTGTCATATTGGGAAATTTGGTATCCTTTTGGAAGGTCGGGATAGAAATAATTCTTTCTGTCAAATTTAGTCTCTCTTGCTATTTCACAATTCAATGAAAGTCCTGCTTTTATTACTTTTTTTATCGCTTCTTTATTTGCAACAGGAAGAGTTCCCGGATGCCCAAGACAAACTGAACAAACATTTTTATTGGGTTCTTTTTCACTTGAATTATTAACACAAGAGCAAAACATTTTAGATTTGGTGTTTAGCCCTACGTGTATTTCAAGACCAATTGTTGGTTTGTACATATTTAAATTATTTCTTAAATTCTTTTGCCATTTTAACTCCCGAACTTGTCCCTATAATATCCGCCCCTGCCTTTACCATTTTCTCTGCATCCTTTAATGTCCTTATATTTCCAGACGCTTTAATAAGAAGTCCTGGAGCTCCTTTTTTCATAAGTTTTAAATGCCTTGCCTTTTCTTCCATCTCCCTGTTTTCAAGGGGATCTTTTTCTGTCGCTGTTTTAACGCATATTGCTCCGGCCTTTTTTACAATTTGAGAGGCCTTTATTATTTCATCATCAGTCAAATAACCTGAGCCAATAATAACTTTTGTAGGCATAATCCTGCAGATATTTTTTAAGTCGTTTAAAACTTTCTCATATCTTCCGTACTTTATGTCTACAATATTTAAAACAATATCAAGCTCGTTTCCTCCGTCTTTTTTAATCTTTTTTGCCAATTTTATTCTTTCGCTTGATCTTGAAAGACCCATTGGAGAATCGGCCAAAACAACCGTCTTTATATCCGTTCCTTTTAACTCTTTGCTTACTGTTTTTGTCCATTTTTCTCTTACGCAAACCCCGTGAAAACCATATTCTTTGGCTTCAAGACAAATATTTTTAATATCTTTTAATGTAGCTTCTTTTCTTATGTCTGTGTGGTCGATTATTTTGGCTATATTTTTCATATTTTAATGTTTTTTATTTTTATAACTTCAAATTTTAAGATCCTTTTTGCTTTATCATTATAACATAAAAGATAAAAAAATACAGAAAAAGAAGTACTTGCCCTCTTTTCTTTTTATTGCTATTATACGGGAATAATAATTATAAAAACCATGAATAAAAACAAAATCGTCCTTGATTATTCAAAGTTAAAAGAAATTGTCTCTGCTCACAGAGTTCTGGGACACAGAATTATAAGCACAGCCGGATCTTGGGATATGCTTCACATAGGACACCTAAGATACCTTATAAAAGCCAAAAATGAGGGAGACGTCCTTATTGTCGGAGCAGACAGCGACAGAGGAATAAAGCTTTATAAGAATGAATTAAGGCCGGTTATCCCTCAAAAAGAAAGAATGGAAATGCTTAGTTATCAAGGATGCGTTGATTATGTTACTCTTATTGACGATATAGATAATAATGGCGCTTGGCAGTATGATCTTGTCAAAACCATTCTTCCGGATGTTTTTGTAACCACAAACTATAGTTATACCAAAAAGCAAATCAATGATATTAAAAAATATTCAAAAAAAGTAGTAGTGTTGCCAAGGCAGGCAGAAACAACTTCCTCAACTGAAATTATTGAAAGAATGGTAAAAAAGCACCTGGAAGTTTTACTTGTCAATATGGGAAAAAAGAAAAATGGCTAAAAAGAAATTCGTAAACCTTCAAAATGCAAGAAAGGGAGAATACAAAAAAGTAATTGAAGAAATAGTATCAACCGGCAAATGCCCTTTTTGCAAAGAAAATTTCAAATACCATAAAAAACCGATATTCAAGAAAAAAAACAACTGGTTTTTAACAGATAACAGCTGGCCTTACAAAAATTCAAAACACCACTTCCTTCTTATTGGGGAAGAGCATAAAGAAAATCTTTTTGAACTTACAAAAAAAGACCTTCAATCTATATTTTTTCTTATTAATTTTGCAGTTAAAAAATGGAAAATAAAAGGAGGAGGACTGATTGTAAGATTCGGGGACACGAAATTTACAGGCGGTTCAGTAAGCCATATCCATTTCCACTTGTTATCTCCAAACGTAAATCAAAAAACAAAGAAAAGCAAAAAAATTGCTTTTACTATCGGTTAGTTTAGTATTTAAACGGCAATATCTCCTTTTATTGAAGGATGAGGGTCATATCCTTCAAGTTTGAAATCCTCATAGGTAAAATCAAATATATTTTTAACCTCTGGATTAATAGTCATCTTGGGCAAGGCCTTTGGCTCTCTTTCAAGCTGGGTCTTTACTTGATTTATATGATTAAGATATATATGAGCATCTGAAAGAGTATGGATAAATTCATGAGCTTTCAGTCCCGTTACCTGTGCAACCATCATAAGTAAAAGAGAATAGGAAGCGATATTAAAGGGAACTCCTAAAAAAACATCGCAGCTTCTTTGAAAAAGATGCAAAGAAAGCTTGTTATTTGCCACAAAAAATTTAAAAAAGCAATGGCAAGGAGCGACAAAAACTTTATCAACATCTTCCGGGTCCCACGATGAGACAACAAGCCGCCTTGAATTAGGATTTTTTTTTATTTCCTCTATTGCATTTGAAATCTGATCTATTGTTCCTCCATCTCTCTTCTTCCATCTTCTCCATTTTTCTCCATAAATAGGGCCAAGTTCTCCGACAGGCAGATTATACTTAGCACAGGCCTCTTTGGTCGCCCATTCGTTCCAAATTGTCACTCCATTGTCATTCAAATATTTAACATTGGTATCTCCTCTTAAAAACCATAAAAGTTCATAAATAATGGATTTTAAATGGGTTTTCTTGGTAGTTATCAACGGAAATCCGTCGTCTATATTAAAACGCATTTGGTAACCGCAAACTGCAATATTCCCTACCCCTTGAGGATCTCCCTTCTTTTCTCCGTTTTCTAAAACATATTTTAACAGATCTAAATATTGTTTCATTTGAAAATTATTTTTTATTCTTAATCTTCTTTTCTATTTGAAATATTTTTACTTTAAAATATTGCAATATTCTTTCCGCTTCAAAAGAAGCATCCCCTTCAGAAAAATAGATTTTCTTTATTCCTGAAAAAGCGATTAGCTTTGCACATAAAGGACAAGGAAAATGGGTTACGTAAAGGGATGTTCCTTTTATCTTAACGCCTTCATTTGCTGCCTTTGCTACAATTATCTGTTCCGCATGAATAGTCGGAGAAAATTCCTGATTTTCTCCCGCTTTAAAAAAATCTCTCATTGAACCAAGTTGATACGGTTCATGGTCTGTCAAAATCCCCATATTATATTCAGTAAAAAGAATATTCCTTCCTTTTACCAAAACGGCTCCAACCTGCCTCCACCAATCAGCGCTCTTTAACGATTCATCATATGCCCTTTTCATTATTCTAATATCAAAAGGATCTTTTGAAAATGAAATTTTAACAAGAGGAGATCTGCTTAAGACCTTGTCTTTATCCCAGCGAAGAAAAACAGACTTCCACTTTACATTGTCTTCTTTTAAGTATTTAGCAGTAAAACTGCGAGAAACAGAATCATTAACGAGAATAACTTTCTTTCCTTTTAATTCTTTCAAATTTTTTTCTGAAAGAATTTTAACATTTTCAAACCCGAATACTTTAAGAAGTTCTTTAACTTTTTCTGACCTTAAAGCGGCAATATCGGGATTTATTTCGGAAAGCTTTTTTAAAAGCTTATCAGATATGATATAGACAAATGAAGTTTCTTTTTTAATCTCCTCTAAAAAATCCAAATAACCCTTGTGTACAACGGGGATATAAAGAATAAGGATTTTTCCCATAGCATAGTTATCCGATTTCAATACCCATGTTTTTCGCCGTCCCTTCTAATGTTTTCATTGCAGCTTCAATGTTTGTAGTATTGAGATCTTTCATTTTTCGCTGCGCAATTTCCTTTAATTTTTCTTTACTTATCTTCCCTACTTTTTTCTTATTGGGAGTACCTGATCCTTTTTCAATCCCGGCAGCTTTCTTTAAGAGCTCCGCTGCAGGAGATTCCTTTAGAACAAAATCATACGTTCTGTCTTCGTAAACGGTAATTTCCGCCGGGATAACAAACCCTACCTGATCTTTTGTCTTATCGTTGAATTTTTGGCAAAATTCGGAAATATTCACTCCGTGCTGGGCCAGTACTGGTCCCACGGGTGGAGCCGGAGTTGCTTTTCCGGCTGCAAGCTGAATTTTAATAACTGTTTTTATTTTTTTAGCCATTGATTTTTAGTATTGACTATCTTTATATTTTTTTTATCTGCAGTGAATCAAGCTCCACGGGAGTATCTCTGCCAAACATATTTACATGAACTCTCACTTTTCCTTTTTCTTCGTCTATTTCAAAAACCTTTCCTTCAAGATTTTTAAATGGTCCATCTGTAATCTTAACCAAATCCCCTATTTTGGATTCTATTTTATGCTGGGGTTTTTCGGCTCCCATTCTGCCTTTTAAATATTCCACCTCCTTTAGAGAAATAGGAACAGGAGTAGTTCCTACTCCGATAAATCCGGTAACATTGGGAGTATTTCTAACTACATACCATGAATCATCCGTTACTATCATTTCAATTAAAACATACCCTGGATATATCTTTTCTTCAACTGTTTTTCTTTTTCCGTTTTTTATCTTTATTTTCTTTTCTTTAGGAACAATAATACTGAAAATCTTGTCTTCCATTCCGAAAGACTCTGCTCTTTGTTTAAGGTTTTTAGCAACTGCATCTTCGTATCCGGAATAAGTATGTATTACATACCAATTCCTTTGTTCTGGTAATTGTTGTTTTGCCATTTTAAATTACAAATGTCCTCAGTAAAAAACTGAAGATAAAATCAAGAGCGCCAAGATAAGTGGCAAGAGCGAAAGAAATACCTATCACAATTAAAGTATACCTTGTTGTTTCTTTCCTTGTCGGCCAATTAACCTTCTTAATTTCCGTTTTTACTTCTCCTAAAAAATTTATTCCTTTTTTAATTTTATTCATTCTTTTTTATCTTAAAAAGCCCTTTTTATACCTTTTTTGGAGGGCTCTTTAGCCCGATAATAGCCAAAAAGAGAAGAAATGTCAATTATATATCAAGATTTCTTACTTCCTTTGCGTATGTTTGAATAAACTTCTTTCTTGGAAAAACCTCATTACCCATTAAAGTGTCAAATATCCTGTCCACCTCTTTTCCGTCTTCAATAAGCACTCTATAGAGCATTCTTTTCTCAGGATCCATTGTTGTTTCCCATAATAAGGAGGGATCCATTTCTCCTAATCCTTTATACCTTTGAATTGATATATTTGCAATTTTATCTTTCTTAAATGATTCAATTATGATATTTTTTTGTTCTTCGGTATATACATATTCCACTCTTTTTCCCGATTGAAGCTTGTAGAGAGGGGGCTGGGCAATGTATAAATGGCCCTTTTCTATTATGGGCTTAAAATATCTGTAAAAAAAAGTAAGAAGCAATGTTCTGATATGCGATCCATCAACATCAGCATCAAGGGTAAGAATAATCTTATGATACCTCAGTTTCTCTATATTAAAATCATCTCCTATTGCAGTTCCAAGAGCAATAACAAGAGCCCTGATTTCTTTTGAGGCCAGTATTTTATCAAGCCTGGCTCTTTCAACATTAAGAATTTTTCCTCTTAAAGGCAGTATTGCCTGAAATCTTCTGTCTCTTGCTGATTTACAAGAACCTCCGGCAGAATCTCCTTCCACTATGAAAATCTCCGATTCTTCCGGCTTTTTAGAAGAACAATCCGCAAGTTTCCCTGGCAGAGCAAGCCCGTCCAAAACCCCTTTTCTAAGAACGGTCTCTTTTGCCGCTCTTGCCGCTTTTCTAGCTTTAGCGGATAAAAGACATTTTTCAATTATTGACCTTGCATCTTGAGGATTCCTTTCTAAAAAATCAGCCAAGTTTTCTGAAACAATTTGGTCCGCAACCGGCTTTACTTCAGGATTGCCGAGTTTTGCTTTTGTCTGACCTTCGAATTGAGGTTCTCTTATTTTTATTGAAATAACCCCGGTAAACCCCTCTCTCACGTCTTCTCCTGTAAGATTGTCATCTGAGCTCTTTAAAATGTCATTCCGTCTGGCATAATCGTTTAAAGTCCTCGTAAGAGCGGTTCTAAATCCTGTAAGATGAGTCCCTCCTTCGGGAGTGAAAATATTATTGGCAAAACTTTCTTCATAGCATTCATATTCGTCAGAATATTGAAAACCTGCTTCAATTATAATTTCATTTTTTTCTCCAGAGCAATAAAAAACATTCTGATGCTGCAAATTTACCCCTCTTGTTAAATACTTGATATAAGATTTTAATCCTCCTTCAAAATAAAAAGAGTATGAAGATTCTTTCCCTTTCTCTCTTTCATCTTTAAAATCAATTCTTATGCCTTTTGTAAGATATGACTGTTGCCTAAGATGGCTTAAAATCTTTTTCTTGTCAAATTTTATCTCTTTGAATATTTCTTCATCCGGTTCAAAAATTATAGTCGTTCCTGTCTCCTTGGATGGACCAATTTTTTTAACCTTTGTCATTGGCTTTCCTTTTGCATATTCTTGGGTAAAAATAAAGCCGTCTCTCTTTACTTCCGCTTTCATATATGAAGAAAGAGCACAAACAACGGAAATACCAACTCCATGAAGCCCTCCTGAAACTTTATAAGCATCTCCTCCAAATTTTCCTCCGGCATGAAGAGTTGTCATAATCGTTTCTAGAGCCGATTTCTTGGTCAAAGCATGCCTGTCTACCGGTATTCCTCTTCCATTATCGCTTACTCTTACCCTGTTATTTTGCAAAAGAGCGATTTCCCCCTTATTCCCGTTCCCCCCCATAAATTCGTCTATAATATTATCAAGACATTCCCAAACAAGATGATGAAGACCATCAACTCCGGTTGAACCTATATACATTCCTGGCCTTTTCCTGACAGGATCAAGACCCTCTAAAACATAAATATCTTTGGCTGAATAAGATGATTTTTTTTCTTTCATTTTGTTAAAAAAAATAAGAGATTGGACTGGCTCCGCACTCTAATTTTACCTTAAAAAAGACATTAAATCAAGCTCTTTTTAATCCCGAAAAATGTCTTTTTTATTCACGCATAATTTTCCAATTGGCGGGGACGACCGGACTCGAACCGGCAACCTTCCGCGTGACAGGCGGATGCTCTGACCAATTGAGCTACGCCCCCTACAGAGAACATACTAGCAAATTTAAACCATAAATCAAGAAGAAAACTTGCTCTTTTCGCTTTTTTTTGACGCTTCAAAAACAAACAAAGGAGGGATATTAAAGATTTGAAGATAGGAAAAAATTTGGTCAAAATGCTTTGCAATTAAGCTTTTTGACTTTCTTGAAAATTGATAGACAAGAAATTTTCCTCCTTTTTTTAGAATATTATAAGTATCTTTAAGCAAATTATCTCTTTGCAAAGAGCTTAAAAATGAAAGAGGTATCCCTGAAATAATATAGTCAATGCCTCTGATTTTTTCTTTCTTTAAAATATCTTTAATATTTTCTGCGCTATCATTAAATATTCTAAGGCGTTTGTCTTTAAATTTATTTTTAAGAAAGAAAGAAAGATTTTTATTTTTTTCAATAACAATCAATTTTGAATCTTTATTCATTTTAGACAGTAAATACTCTGTGAAAATGCCTGTTCCCGGACCATATTCAACAATAATAATATTTTTTTCAAAATCAATTGAGCTGCATATTTTTGAGACGGTCTTTTTTGTCGTCGGAAAAACAGAAGCTACGTTTTTATCTCTCAAAAAATTGCCTGCCAAATTACTTTTAATCATAAAATTTTAGACAGAAATTATTTTCCGATATTTATAATACAAGATAATAATACTGCTTCTTTATTTAAAAAGCGCCTGTTAGCGTTTTATAGCAATCCTGCCAAAGTGCCGGTGGCAGGGATCGAACCTGCGACCTTAGCCTTATGAAGACTCTGCTCTAACCACTGAGCTACACCGGCAAACAGAAATTTAAAATATCTTAAAGAGATTAAATGTTTTTATGTTGCGGGGGTCAGAATTGCACTGACGCCTTGAGGTTATGGGCCTCAAATGGTACTACTCCACCACCCCGCAACTGTACCTTAGCGTATTTTTTTATAAAAATCAAGTGGAGTTTTTGTTTTAAATAACGTCTAAATTCTGAAAAGCTGCCATATATGCGTCAATTGCTTTTTTTGATTCTTGCAAAGGAAGCTTATAATCAGGATCATAAACAATATTATCTCTTATTTTATGGGCTTGCCAAACATCGTCTATATTTTTTAAATTCTCCGATGTCATAGTTCTTAACTTTTCCACAATAAAATCCCCTTTAAAATCCAGTTTTTCAAGGACATCGTTGAGCATTTCGTCCGCTTTTATTATTGCCATTTTTTGCTCTCCCTCTATTCCCGTATTAAACTTTTCCAGTATTGACTTCCATTCTTTCTTGAATTTTCCCTCTTTAAGAGGGCTATAGGTCAAAATCTCTTTTGTATTTTCCAAAAATCTGTCTTTAAACCAGCTTGTTTTTAAAAAAAGAAAAACAATAGCGACAAAAAGAATTGCCGAAACAGAAAGAAAAACAGCTCTTATATAATAAAGCACTCCCGTAAATTCAGGCTGTAAAATAAAAGTTATTATTTTTGAAGTTGTTTCATTCATTTTCTTCTAATATTTTAGCAAATTTAAATATATTTTCTTCTTCAAAATGCCTGCCTATAATCTGCAAACCAACAGGCAAATCGTTTACTTTAAGAGGCAAAGAAAGAGCGGGAAGCCCGGCAAGACTTACCGGAGCGGTAAGAATATCGCAAAGATACATTGAAAGAGGGTCATCTTTTTTTTCCCCTATTTTAAAAGCAGAAAAAGGAGAAACGGGACTGATTATAATATCAACATCTTTAAACGCATTGTCAAAATCTCTGGCTATTAAAGTCCTTACTTTTTGAGCTTTAAGATAATAAGCATCATAATAACCGGAAGATAGAGCATATGTTCCGAGAATAATTCTTCTTTTTACCTCATCTCCGAATCCCTCCTCCCTCGTTTTGGAATAAACATCAAATAAATTATTTGTCTTTTCTCCTTGAATTGATAACCCGTACTTTATGCCGTCAAATCGAGAAAGGTTTGAAGACGCTTCAGGAGAACTGGTTAGATAATAAACAGGTATTACATACTTTGTGTTAGGCAAACTTATTTCTTTTATTTCAAATCCTAATTTTTTTATCTTTTCAATTTCTTTTGAAATTAACCTTTCAATCTCTTTATCAAGCCCATCGGCAAAATATTCTTTCGGCAATCCTATTTTCAAATTTTTTTTCTCTTCTCTTTTTTTATAATCAACACTAGTAGAATCATTAATATCTTTTCCTTTTATAACGTTAAAGACAATTTTTGCATCTTCCACGTTTTTCGATAAAGGGCCTATTTGGTCAAGAGAAGAAGCAAAAGCAGTAAGGCCATATCTTGAAACGGCTCCATAGGTTGGTTTTAATCCAACAACAGAACAAAAGCTGGCTGGCTGCCTTATAGACCCGCCTGTATCAGATCCGAGGGCAAAAACACACATATTGGAAGAAACAGCGGCAGCGGACCCTCCAGAACTTCCTCCGGGAACGCGCTCTTTATCTTTCGGATTCTTTGTAATAGAAAAAGCGGAATTTTCTGTAGAAGCTCCCATTGCAAATTCATCAAGGTTTGTTTTTCCGAGCAAAACTGCTCCTTTCTCTTTTAATTTTTTAAAACAAGTAGCGTCATAGGGAGCAATATAATCCTTAAGTATTTTAGAAGCACAAGTATTTTTCAAATCTTCAACTAAAATATTGTCTTTAAGAGCAAAAGGTATTCCTGTTAGCAAAGAGCCTTTTCCCTCCGAAATTTCTTTATCGGCTAACTTGGCAGAGCTGATTGCTCTTTCCTCATCAAACGATAAAAAAGCCCCGATATTATTGTCCTCTTCTTTTATTCTATCTATATATTTTTTTGCCACTTCCAAAGCAGAAATATCTTTATCTCTTAACTTTCTATAAAGCTCTGAAATTGTAAAATCTTCCATCAAAAAACTTCTTTTACTTTTAGATAATCTCCTTCCTTTTTAGGAAAAGATTTTTTTACTTCTTCTTTTTTAATAAGAATTAAATCTTCTCTTGACGTATTTCCGTCTAAAAAAGAAAAGTGGAATGGCTCAACATTTGAAACATCAATTTCAGAAAGACGGTCAAAATAGTCAAGAATAGTTGACATCTCTGTTTCCATTTTGGATATTTCTTTTTGCTGAAGGTCAATTCTTGCCAATTTAGCTATTTTTTCTACTTCTTCTTTTTTTATCATTTTATTTCAAAGGATCCAATTCTTCAGAGTTTGTAAGAACATCATACAATTCGTCTATATTTTCAAGAACTAGTCCCGCTCCCCTTGCAACCGCTGTAACCGGGTCTTCAATCAATCTTGTCGGTATTTTGACCTCTTCTTGGATTAAAATATCAAGGCCCTTTAAAAGACTGCCTCCTCCGGCAAGATATATTCCTCTTGACATAATATCCGATAAAAGCTCAGGAGGAGTTTCCTCAACTGTTGTTTTAATCGCCATTACTATCTCCTTTATTGATTTTGACATTGCTTTTTTTACCTCTTCGCTTGATATCATAATTTCTTCCGGCAATCCCGTTACAAGATTTCTTCCTCTCAAAGGAAGTTCTTTTTTCTCTTTCATAGAATAAGCAGATCCAATTCTTATTTTTATATCTTCCGCTCCTCTTTCTCCTATAAGAAGCTTATAGTTTTCCTCAGCATACCTTATTATATCCTCATTAAGACGGTCTCCGGCAATTCTAAGGCTTTTGGCCGTTACTATCCCCCCTAGAGACATTACGGCAACTTCCGTTGTTCCTCCTCCGATATCGACAATAAAGTTTCCTCCGGCTTCTTGAACCGGAAGGCGCGAACCAATCGCAGCGGCCATTGGTTCTTCTATAAGAAAAACTTCTCCCGCTCCCGCGCTTTTGGCAGCATCGCGAACGGCTCTTTGTTCAACTTCGGTAACTCCGTAAGGAATTCCAACAATTACTCTTGGGCGAGGTCCGATAAAAAATCTTCCTTTATGGACTTTTTCAATGAAATATTTGAGCATTTGCTCTGTTACCTCAAAATCGGAAACAACTCCGTCAACAAGCGGCCTTGTAGCAACAATATGAGCAGGAGTTCTTCCAACCATCTTTTTTGCCTCTTCTCCTATCGCCAGTATCTGGCCTGTCTTTTTATTAACGGCAACAACCGACGGTTCATGAATAACAATTCCCTTCCCTTTTACGTAAACAAGAGAAGTCGCAGTTCCAAGGTCTATCGCTATATCGCTTGATATGTAAGAAAAAAGTTTACGTATTGTCATTTGATTATTTTTTTGATTTCGTCTTTCTTTATAACTTTTGAGAATTCTTCTCCCCTTTCCTTTATTTCCACACTTTCTTTTTCAGCCGTTTTATCGCTTACTATAATCCTTAAACTTATGCCTATCAAATCTGCCTCGGCAAATTTTTCACCAGCTGATTTGTCTTCTCTGTCGTCATAAAGGATATTTTCCTCATCAAACTGATAAATTTCATTCGCAATTTCCTTTACTTTACCGCTTTTGCCTATTTCAATCAAGTGAAATTTAAAAGGAGAAACTTCTTTTGGCCAGATAATCCCTTTGTTGTCATGATGAACCTCAACAATTGTTCCCATCAGTCGGGAAAGGCCTATTCCGTAGCATCCCATTAAAACAAATTTCTTCTTTCCATTTTTATCCGTAAAAGAAAGATCAAAAGGTTTACTATACTTTTCATTAAGTTTGAATATATTTCCAACCTCAACCGCCTTTTCCTCTTTCAAATTACTATTTTTACACTGAAAGCATTTTCCTTCTTCTATGTCTATAATTTCCTTATTAATGGCAAGATTACATTTCTTACATATATATATTATATCCTCCCCTGCTTGCGTTAAAGTTTGATATTCGTGGGAAAATTTTGAAAAACTTCCTCCGCTTGCAAGAGTAAGATAAGTTTTTTCCCAAATACCGCATCTTTGAAAAATATTTTTGTAAGCTTGTTTAATCTTCTCATAATAATTTTCCAATTCTTCTTCTGAAGAGTTAAAAGAATAAAGGTCTTTCATTAAAAATTCCCGACCCCTAAGCAATCCCGATTTTGCCCTCTTTTCATTTCTAAATTTATTTTGAAATTGAAATAAATTAAGGGGCATATCTTTATAGGAAGACAAAAACTTTTTTACTAAGGGAGAAATTACTTCTTCATGGGTCGGTCCAAGGGCAAATTCTTTGTCTTCAACTTTGAGTTTGTACAAATCGTCCATTTTTTCCCAACGTCCGGTTTTTTGCCAGTTTTCTTTCGGATGAAGAGTCGGTAAAAAAACTTCGAAAGCGTCAACTTTAAGCATTTCTTCACGAATAATATTTTCTATTTTCTTTAAAACAAAATTTCCAAGAGGAAGAAAAGAATAAACTCCGGCCATTAGTTTGTCAACAAAACCAGCTCTTACAAGAAGCTTGGCGTTAATACTTTTTTCGTCTTTTGGTTCTTCTCTCAATACTTTGCTGAAAAGTTTTGATTGTCTCATTTTCTTTACATTTATTATTAAAACATTCCCTTTATAAGTCCTCCAAAGCGAATTATATCGTTATAGGTTATGGTAATTATAAGTAGAATCAAGAATGCAAAACCGGCAAGATTAAGATTTCTTTCAAAATTGGGAGAAGTTTTTCTTCTGGAAACAGCCTCATATATGACAAAAACCAGCCGACCTCCGTCAAGAGCAGGAATAGGCAAAATATTGACGACTGCAAGACCTATGGAAATAAGAGCCGCCATATTTAATAATTCTATAATCCCTTCCTTCATTACAATGTGGGTAATGGCAAAAATTCCAACTACTCCGGCAGTAGAATCTCTAAAGGGTTCTACTGTTTTTTCTCCAATAGAAGTGTAGGTAAGTTTAGCCAGAGAATAAAAAGATAGATGAGTCATATTTACGGCATGCAGAAAACCGGAAAAAACCTTATTAAATGACTCATATTTAATTTCTGTTACATTACTGAGAAGAACTCCTATAAAATAAGTTCCGTCTTCCTCTTTTGGAATAATTTCAACCTCTCTTTCTTCTTTAGAACGAACATCGCGTAAAGCCAGAACTACTTTTTCTTTGTCTATATTCACATATTTTACAAAATCTTCTCTTGTTGAAACAGAAAGTCCGTTCACCGATAAAACCATTTCTCCTTCTTTCAATCCAGATTCTTCAGCTGGAGAATTCTCAAGAACAGTAACTATTAAAGGCACTTGCGATTGTTTGCCAAATATAAAGTTATAATCAAACGGCAAAAATACATTCCATTTAAATCCGGAAAAAGAAAGAACGATATAAAAAATAAAAGCAGCAACCAAGATATTTGCAAAAACACCTGCTATTAAAACTTTTGCTTTTACAATCGGCTTTTGGCAATAAAAGCTTCTTTCGTTTTTTGTTGAATCTTCGTCGGGATCTTCTCCGTATATTTTAACATATCCACCGAAAGGAATAAGATTAATTGAATATTTTGTTTCTCCTATTTTCTTTGAAAAAATATTCGGAGGAAAACCAAGGGCAAATTCTTCAACAAGAAGTCCGGCGGATTTAGCGGCAATAAAATGTCCAAGCTCATGGGAAAAAATCAAAAAACCGATTATAAAAATAAATATTAAAAGGGTTAAAAAAAATGTCATCACTCGTTAATTTCCTTTATTTTTCTTTCTTTCCTTTCTTCGGCTTTTTTATTATAATCGTCTACAATTTTTTGAAGCTCGTCCTTTGCTCTGAATTTATCATCTTCTCTTATTTCTCCAAGGCGAGTTTTTTCCTGTATTTTTCCCCAGGCTTCTTCTCTCCATTTCCTGATAGATTTCCTTATTTCCTCGTGTTTTAAGGAAATAAGGCGCTTTAGTTCTTCCCTGTATTCATTACTAAGAGAAGGCAAAGAAACTCTAATAATATCCTTATCCAAAACAACGGAAAGGCCAAGACCTGACTTTGAAAGAGAAGAGACAATCCCCTCGATATAAGATTTATCCCACGGCTGGATAACAAGGGTCTTTGAATCAAAAAGAGAGATTGCCCCAAGTTGTTTTAAGGGAAATTTTTCATTAAAACAATCAACTGACATATCCTCAACTAACGAAGGATTCGCCCTGCCAGTTCTGATTTTTGAAAATTCAGCATCTAAAAAAGCAAGGGCTTTTTCCATTTCCGGCTTTATACTTTCAATAATTTCTTTATACATAATTAATTGCTTTTTATTTAATATTAATTAATAAATTCTCGAATAATAATTTTTGATTAACGTTTGTTGTCATTATTAGAAATTTGGCATCAAGAATAAGCTTTAAGTTTTCTTTTGCTATTTGAAAGTCAGAGAAAGAGACGGACGGGGCAAAAATCTTTTTCCTGAAATGATCAATCCACTTTTTTAAAATTTCAACCATATCTTCTTTTTCTGAAATATCTTTTGCATATTTAAGGCGGGAAAAAAAGGAAGCAGAAGAAACTTTTTCAATTTCTAAATCCGTTAAATAATCTTTTTTTTCTTTTTCTTTATCTTCTAAAAGATTAAAAAGAATTCCTGGTCTCCCAAAGGAAAGATTAAGTAAATTCTCTGTTGTCTTTCCGTTTATATTTTCTATCTCCAGATATTTTTTCATTTCATCATTCCCTACTGGGAAAAATCTCATTTTCCAAAGACGGGAAAGAACCGTCTTAAGAAGAAAATCAGGATATTCCGTTATAAGAAAAAATACTGTATTCCCCGTAGGTTCTTCAAGGGTTTTCAAAAGGCAATTTTGCGATTCTCTTGTCATCAGATGAGCATTGTCAATTACTCCCACTTTAAAATTTCCCAAGGACGGCTTGAATGAAAGATTCTCGATAAAGCGCCTTATTTCTCCTATTTTTATTTCCTTACTCTCTTCTATTATGTGAATATCTGGATGAATCCTTTTTGAGATCGCCCTGCAAGAAGAGCAAATATTGCAAGGTTCTTCTTTATTTGCGCTACAATTTAAAAGAGCTGAAATTTCCAAAGACAAGCATTTTTTTCCTAATTTCTCCTCGCCTGAAAAAAGAAAAGCATGAGGAATTTCTTCTGTTTTTTTCATTTTCTGAAAAAACTGCCATTGTTTTTTATGACCAATAATCATATCTTTATATTAATTATTTTTTTGTCATAATGCTTCTTTTGTAATCCTCAAGATTATTTATCGCTATTCCCGCTCCCTTTGCGACACAAAGAAGTGCTTCATCTGCTACAAAGCAAGGAACTCCAGTCGCCTGAGAAATAAGACGGTCAATATTTCTAAAAAGAGCTCCGCCTCCCGATAAAACCATTCCCTTATCTATAATATCAGCGGCAATTTCAGGAGGAGTTTCCTTTAAAACCTGTTTTATAACTTGAATAATTTCCGAAAGCCGTTCCGCCGTGGCTTCGCAAATCTCATTTGAAGAAATTTTAATGTTCTTCGGCAATCCGGACACTAAATCCCCTCCTCTTATTTCAAGGAAGAGAGGTTTTTTATCTAAAATAGCCGTCCCTATTTTCATCTTTATTTCTTCAGCTGTTTGCTCTCCAATCGCCAAATTGTATTTTCTTTTAATATAACTTGAAATAGCCCTGTCTATCTTGTCTCCGGCAACTCTAAGCGATTTGCTCTTTACTATCCCGCCCAACGATATAACGGCAACTTCTGCCGTTCCTCCACCAATATCGACAATCATGTGGCCTGAGCAAGATTCTATCGGTATGCCCGCTCCTATGGCGGCAAGTATCGGCTCTTTGACGACATATACTGCTTTCGCTCCGGCAGACATTCCAGCTTCAATAACAGCTCTTCTTTCTGTCGAAGTTATTCCCGCAGGAACTCCGACAACAAGCTCCGGTTTTAAAATTCTAAACTTACCTGCTGTCTTATTAATAAAATACTTAATCATCGCTTCAGTTACCCTATAATCGGCAATAACTCCGTCTCTTAATGGCCTATAAACTTTTATAGTATCGGGCGTTTTACCGGTCATTTCTTTTGCTTCTTTTCCAACAGCAAGAATTCTGTTTTCAAAAAGGCCGACCGCGACAACGGAAGGTTCGTTTAAAACTATTCCCTTTTTGGGAATAAAAACAATTGAGTTGCAGGTACCAAGATCAATTCCTATTTTTTGAACAAACATATTCTTTTTTTAAAAATTCTTTTTATTATTCGTTATTTGTTTCTTTTTGCCTTTTGATTTCAGCACCCAGTAGCAAAAGACGCTCTTCTATTTTTTCATAACCTCTGTCAATCTGATAAATATTATTAAGAATGCTTTTCCCTTTTGCGGCAAGTCCGGCTATAACGAGAGCCGCTCCGGCTCTTAGATCAAGAGAAGGTATTTCCGTTCTATAAAGCTGACTAGGACCATTTACTATCGCTCTATGGGGGTCACAAAAAACGATATCCGCTCCCATTTTATTAAGCCCCTCCAAATATTTTAATCGTCCTTCGTATAGAGGGTCATGGATAAGAGTTGGCCCCTTGCATTGAGTAGCAAGAACCCCCAATACTGGCTGAAGGTCAGAATGAATGCCAGGGTAAATAGAACTTTGTATTTTTTCTATTTTGAGATTAGAAGAAGGAAAAACCTTTACTGAATCATCTTTTAAAACCTTTAAAACCGCTCCAGATTTTTCCAGCTTTCTTAGAAAAAGAGTCAAAAACGGGGTTCCCGCGTTTTTAACGAGAACTTTTCCTTTTGTAATAAGGGAAGCCACAATAAATGTTCCCGCTTCGATAGGATCAGGAATAATTTTATGGGAAAATCCCTTAAGATTTCTCTTTCCTTTAATTCTAAAACTATGGCATCCGAGAGATTTCAGTTGCGCGCCCATTTTTATTAAAACATTAATAAGTTCTTGCACTTGATAATCTTCATCTGCTATTTTAAGAATCGTTTCTTTGTCTTTAAGAGAAGAGAAAAGAAGAATATTTTCGGTTGCCGTCACGCTAAATTCACTTAAAACAATTTCGGTTTTTCCTTCTTTTTCTTTCTTCGCGTTAAAGTAGAAAAAACGCCCCCTTTGTTCAATTTTTACTCCTGACTGGGATAAAGCGTCAAGGTGGGTATCTATGGGCCTTGATCCAATTACACATCCTCCTGGAGATACAATTTTTATCTCTTTGAACCGCGCAAGAAGGGGGCCTAATATTAAGACAGATCCTCGAAGGCGGCTTATAATATTAAAAGGAAGTTTTAAAGGATCAATATCTTTGCAATTTAATTTAATCTTTCTTTCTCCAAGCCAAGTAACCTTTGCTCCAATATTTTCCATTATTTCAAGCATTTTAAAAACATCTTCTATAAGCGGAATATTATCTATAAAGCAATCCTCTTTCGTAAGAAGAGAAGCGGCTATTATTGGAAAAGCCGCGTTCTTTGCTCCTCTAATTTTAACCTCTCCCTTAAGAGGACGACCGCCTTGAATAATAAATTTTTCATCCATATCAAAACCATAATAACTTAATTTTTTATTCTTGGCAAGTTTGGATTTTTAAGGTAATATTAGCGAATATGACTAGAAAAAAAAGAACACTACTACTTATATTAATATCCCTTGCCTGTATCTTTACCATAATTCCGGTGATTTTTTATTCTCTGGGTTGGCGAATTGACTCGCTTGAAAAAAGAATAATCAGGGCAGGTTCTTTTTATTTCAGAATATGGCCCCGAGGAGTTGATATATCTCTTGTCCCCATATACAAAGACAAAGAAATAGAAGAAGAATTAATAGAAAAGAAAACTCTTTTTAATACAATATACATCGAAAATATTCTTCCGAAAGAATATGGCATAACGGTAAAAAAAGACGGTTTTTATTCTTTTGAAAAAAGATTAAATGTAAATCCCGGAGAAATAACGGAACTCAAAAATATAACTCTCGTTAAGAAAAACCCTTATTTCGGATTAATCTCTGAAAAAGTGGATAAATTTTATATTTCTCCCGATGAAAAAGGAATTGTTTTTATAAAAGGAAGAGAAATAAATTTATATAACTTGCAAACAAACAGGCAGCAGGTTTTAGCCAGAACTTCATCTGAAGTAGAAGACCTTCTTTTTTTCCCAGATTCCGAAAGAATTCTCTTAAAAACAAAAAGCGACTGGCTTCTTCTTATTATTGAAACACTCTCTCTTACTCCTGTTTCTTTTGGAATAAAAGAACCCGTAAAAAAAGAAGAAATAATATTTGACCCTAAAAATAGAGATGTTATTTATCTTTTAAAAAACGGCTCCTTTTACAAAAAAAATCTGTTTTCTGAAAAAACAGAAGTCATAAGCAAAGACATTCTTTCGGTTTTAGTCCTGGAAAATGAAAATATTTATCTTGACAATAAGGGGTTTGTTACAAAAAACAACCTTGAAAAAGAAAAAATAAACGAAACTCCTTTGGAAATAAATTCTTCAAATTATGATATTTTAATTATTGATTCAATTTTTTATATAAAAGAAAATGATAAACTCTACCGCTTTAACCCGGAAGAAGAAAAATTCGATCATTTTCTTGATTCAATAGAGCAAATTAAAGTTTCAAACGACAAAGGAAAAACTCTTTTTGCCGGAAATCATGAAATAAGAATATTTTTTCAGAAACAGCAGTATGACCAGCCGCAAAGAGAAAAAGAAGAAATTATTTTTCTTTCCCGATTTTCTGAAAAAATAAAAGAAATATACTGGTGGACGGACCATTATCTTATCTTCGCTCTTTCTGACAAAATAAAAATAATGGAAATAGACAATAGAAACAAGATAAATATTTTTGACCTTGCAGAATTCAAAGAACCTGAAATTTTTTGGAGTAAAATAAACAGAAAGCTTTTTGTTCTTTCTGAGGGATTTTTATACATCTCCGAGAGTTTGATATTCTAAATAAAAACCGCCAAATTTCTTTGACGGTTTTTAAAATTTAAACAAATATTATCTCTTTCTCCACTGACGAGCTCTCCTGGCTCTTCTTAATCCGAATTTCTTTCTTTCTCTTTTTCGAGGATCTCTTGTAAGAAAGCCTGCTCTTCTAAGGCGTTTTCTAAATTCAGGATTAAAATCAACAAGGGCTCTTGAAATTCCATGCCTTATTGCTTCCGCTTGTCCCACAATGCCTCCTCCGCTTACTTTCGCAATAACGCCAAACTTGCTTAAAACCTTCATTTTTGTAAGAGGAGAAGCGGCTTTTTCTTCAAGTTCTGGACGAGAAAAATATTCCTTATTTTCTTTTTCATTGACCAAAAAACCCTTGCCGTCCGGAAAAATTCTAACTCTTGCCGCAGATCTTTTTCTTTTCCCGACTGCTTCAAAATATGTCTTCTTTTTTTCTTCAGTTGTTTTAACCATTGTCTTCTATTTTTAATCGTTTTATTTGTTTGGCTCTTAATTTATTTACAGGAAGCATTCCATAAACAGCCTTTCTTAAAACTTCTCCCGGATTATTTTCAAAAAGATTTTTTAAAGGAGTTTCTTTCAATCCTCCCATATAACCAGTATGACGGTAATAAATTTTCTTGTCGAATTTTTTTCCAGTAAAAACAATCCTTTTTATGTTTTTAACAACCACAAAACCCCCTATATCCTTATTTGGGGCAAATGACTCTTTTTCTTTTCCCCTAAGAAGAACGGCAATCTCTGTTGCCAATCGTCCAAGAGGTCTGTCTTTTGCGTCTATTGTATGTGTTTCCCTCTCCATTTTATTTATTCTTAATTAATTCCAAATTAGCCATTTTGGCACCATCGGATTTTCTTTGTCCAAGTTTAATAACTCTGGCATATCCACCGCTTTTTTCCTTATATCTTGGAGCAACATCTTCTATTATTTTCTTAACCACTTTTTTATCAAAACTTTCAAGTAAAATTCTGCGAGAATGCAAATCTCCTTTTTTCGCCTTTGTAATAATATTCTCAACAATAGGAAGAGCTTCTTTGGCCTTTCCTTCTGTGGTCTTTATTTTTTCACGAACAAAAAGCTCCCTTGTTAAAGATTTTAGTAAAGCTTTTCTCTGCGCTTTTTCCCTCCCAAATTTTCTTCCAACTTTTTTCTTTTTCATGCTTTCAACTCCAAGCCCAATTTTTTAAGGGCTTTCTTTATTTCTTTTAAACCTTTTTCTCCCATCCCTTCTAAAGCCATTAAATCATCTTCGCTTTTTCGAAGAATTCCTGCAATCGTCTTAATATTGCCATTACCTAAAACAGAAACTGTTCTTTGGGATATATTAAGATCGCTTATTTGCTTTTTACTAGAATCTTCTTTCTCTTCTTTTCTTTCTTCTTTTTTATCGGTTTTCTTATCTTTTTTTTCTTCCTTCTCTTTCTTTTCTTCTCCTTGAAGAGAATTCTTAATTGATGAAAAATGGTCAATTAATATTTCAGTTGCATTTAAAAAAACTTCCTTAGGTTCAACTGTACCGTCGGTTTCTATATCAAGAAAAAGGCGTTCAAAATCGGTTCTGTCTTTTACTCTCATGTTCTCCACTCTAAAGCTTATTCTTTTTACTGGAGAAAAAATCGCATCTATTGGAATAACTCCTATTTCAAGCTTCTTTTGCTCTTTTCTTTGTTCAACCATCTCATAGCCAATTCCTTTTTCAACCGTAAGCTCCATTTCAATTTCTGATTTCTTTGAAGTAAGAGTAGCTATGTGGCAATCTTTATTTATCAATTCCATTTGGCTTGAAACCTTGAAATCGGAACCTTTGGCTTTCTTTTCCCCTTTTACGCTAAGAATAGCTTTCTGTGGCTCATCCGTATGCAATTTAAACCTCATTTGCTTTATATTCATTATTATGGAAATAACATCCTCAAGAACCCCTGGAATCGTTGAAAATTCATGCTGAACCCCTTTTATCTTTACCTTCGTAACGGCTGCTCCCTGCAAAGAAGACATAAGAACTCTTCTTAAAGTGTTCCCAATTGTTGTCCCATAGCCAGGATAAAGGCCATCCACCTCAAGATGAACTAAATTCTTTTTTTCCTCAATAAGGGTTGATTTTAAAGGTAGTGGTATCATATTTTTTTATAAAAGCTTGTTTAAAAATTTATTTAAATTTTGAGCTTTTAAGAAGTATTTATATATTAAATCAATTTATCTTGAATAAAACTCAAAAATGCTGGCAATTTCGGCAGGAATGGCGGATTCTTCAAGAAACGCATCCCTAATTATTTCTGCTTCTTTTTTTACAGAATCATACTTAATCCATGAAGGAACTTCATCTTCTTTTATGTTTTCTTTAAAAATAGCTTTTTTTGTTGAACCAGGCCTAATACTTACCTTGTCCCCTTTTCTTGTTTCATAAGAAGGAATATCAACTCTTTTCCCATTGACCCAAAAATGACCATGAGTAACCATTTGGCGCGCACTGGCACGAGAAGAAGCAAATCCAATACGGAAAATTACATTATCAAGGCGGTGCTCAAGTTTTTTAATCAAAGCCAAACTCATATCCTCTACCTTTCCTCTTTTTTGGAGAATATCTTTGACATAATTTCCAAATTGCTTTTCGCTAAGATAATACCAGTTTTTCAATTTTTGTTTTTCAGCTAGCTCTTTTCCATATTCAGAAACGTTTTTTCTTACTTTCTTGGCTTTTACTCCCGGACTATAAGGTCTTTTAACCATCGCGCATTTAGCCGAAAGACACCTGTCTCCCCTTAAGAAAAGTTTTGTTCCAGCTCTTCTGCAAATCTTACATTTTGATTTATCTACTACCATAAATGGCTTTTTATATTAATTATTAAGGTTTTCTTGGTTTTTTAGGCCTGCATCCGTTATGAGGAACAGGAGTGACATCCTTTATTGAATTAACATTAATTCCCTTTCCAATCAAGGCCCTTATTGCTGATTCTCTTCCTGATCCAATTCCTTTTACAAAAATATCCACTTTTTCAATTCCAAGCTTTTGAATGGTAAAAAAAAGCGATTCTGCGACTTTTGAAGCAGCAAAAGGCGTTGCTTTTTTAGTCCCTTTAAACCCGACAGAACCGGCGCTCACCCAGGACAAAGCATTACCTTTTGCATCTGAAAGGGTCATTATCGTATTGTTGTAAGTAGAAGAAATATAGATCTTGCCCTCTGCAAGAATTCTTTTTGGCGATTTTGTCTCTTTCTTTAATCCGCCTTCTATTTTATCCTTCTCGTCCAAAAGCTCTTTATCGGTTTTTTTAATAATTCTCTTTTTTCCCATAATTTGTTTGCAATAAAATACTCAAAATCTCTATTTTGGAGCAGGAGGTGGCTTCCTTCCTGAGCCGACTGTTCTGCGGACATTCCCTCTTACGGTCCTTGTATTTGTTTTCGTCCTTTGTCCTCTTACCGGCAACCTTTTACTGTGGCGAATTCCTTTATAGCAGTTAATATCCTTGAGCCGTTTGATATTGAGCATAATTTCTCTTCTCAATTCTCCTTCAATCTTATACTCTTTTTCTATGATTTCTTTCAATTTGTTTATTTCGTCCGGCTTCAAATCTGCAGCTTTCTTATCAGGGCTAATTTTAGCTTTTTCTAATATTTTTTTGCTCAAAACCAAACCAACTCCATATATGTAAGTAAGAGCAATTAATATTTTTTTATTTTCCGGTATGTTTATCCCTGCTATTCTAGGCATTATTTTTTATCTATTATTCTTAATATTATCCCTGTCTTTGTTTGTGTTTTGCAATTTTGCAAAAAACATAAATGCGTCCTTTTCTTCGGACGATTTTACAATCTTTGCAAATTTTCTTGACTGAAGACCTGATTTTCATTTTTTAATTATTAGATCTGTTGCTTAATAATTTTTCTAAAGCAATTCTGCAATTTAAAAGAAAACGGAATAAAAATCTTTGGGCATATACACCGTATATCTTTAAAAATTTTTAAAATCCGCAGTTAAAATACAAGAATTACAATGAAATATTATTAAGCAACAAATTTATAAGACTTTTTTAAAAAATAATAATCTTTTCCAACTGGAAAGATTTGATATTTTATCCTATTTCCCTCTATAAACAATTCTTCCCTTTTTATCGTCATAAGGAGTTGTTTCTACTTGAACCTTGTCTCCGGGTAGTATCCTTATTCTGTAAATTCTCATTTTCCCAGCTAAATGAGCAATTACCTCCCCTCCGTCTTCCAGTTCAACCCTGAAACTTGCGTTAGGCAATGCCTCAAGAACAACACCGTTTTTACGAAGAATGTTTTTACTTTGATCTTTCATTTATGCGAGTAATTTAGCAAAATTTATCTTTTTTGTCAAACTGATTTAAGAGAAAAAGCATTTTTCTCCTAAATTAAATATTTATTTTTATTTCAACCTTTTCCTTTTGAGAAGGAGCCTTGCTTCTCAATAAGGGCCAAGAATTTATCTGGATCCTCTCTATCTGGGGAATACTTGCAAGGTTGGTTTTTATTGTCTCTCTCTCTTTTCCTAAAACAAAATTATCAATTTCAATCATTGAAACTTCAGAGTAAATTTCCGCGCTATAGGTGACATTTAAAGCAATTCTTCCACTTTCGTCAACTTCAAGAAACTGATAGCTTATTTCCATGCTTTCTCTTTTTATTTTTTGCCCTTCAAGTATATTTCTAGTAATAAAATCCTCCGCCAAAACCTCCATATCTGCCTTTTTAAAACCGGGAAATTTCAATTCCATTTCAAGTTCATAATCAAAATTAGAAACAATATCCCCCGCCTCTGCAAATATCTCTTCTTTCAGAATATTTTTTTCAGAAATGATATTTTCTCCCTGGAGAACAAATCCTTCTTTCTCCGCTGCGCTTAAAGCAGACACATAGGCGCTCTTTAAAACTCCTTCGTGTAAAAGATTTTTTGCCGTTTCAATATCTTCCTTTAGAACAACGGACGCCTCTCCTTGAAATCCTCCTTTCATCGGTTCAAAAGATTTTCCGTAAAAATCAATATATTTTGCCGTTCCGGCAAAGCCCGGTATTGAAAAGGTAGCAGGTCCGATATTATAATCTTCTCCGGCTTCTGCCGCCTTTACTTCTATATCAACATATCCGGGCTCAAGCTTGCCTCCGGAATACTTTCCCCCGGGAATAACCTCCCTTTTTAAAGATCTGAAAAGCTTTCCGTCGGAAGAAACAAACCTGGTACTATCAAGAAGAGATTGGTCTTCCGTTGAATGATTGTTATAGACACGTATTATTCCCGTTGCGCTTTCCTGAACGGTTGCCTTTCCTGAAGAGGGAAAATTTTGAATTCCAGAAGCGTTTTCTATAAAAAGCTTTCCCTGAATAACCCTGTCATTAATATTTATGTAATCAATATTTGTATCTATCAAAACCGTCTCGCTAAAATCCAAGCGTTCTGTTTTAATCCAAATTTCAATTTGAGCAATAGAAAAGGAAAAATAAGCCCAAATTCCAGAAAATAAAAAAAGGAAAACAAAAAAATAAAAAATATATTTTTTGAAATCAAAATGTCTTTCTTTCTTTACTTTTTCTTCTTCAAAAACCTCTTCTTCTTTGGTGACTTTTTTCTGAACTGGAATTATATCAAATATTTTTTCAGGCATATTTTAAAAAATTAAAATTTAAAAAATTAAGAATCTGACAAAACGGCTCTTATCCTCCTTATGCCAAATCCTGCTGATTCTTCTTTTATAATCTTAAAATCTGAAAGCTCGGAAGTATTTTTAACATGCGGCCCTCCGCAAACCTCCTTTGAAAAATCTCCTATTGAATAAACTGTTACCTTTTCCCCGTATTTGTCCTTGAAATATGCAAACGCTCCGCTTTTAATTGCCTCATCATAGCTTATTTCTTCCTTCCTTACTTCTAGTTTCTCTTTTATTTTTTGATTGACAATATCCTCGACTTTCTTAATTTCCTCCTTTGTCATTTTCAAAGAATGAGAAAAATCAAAACGAAGACGCTCCTTGGTAATATCAGAGCCCATTTGCTTTACGTTTTTCCCCAAAACCTCATAAAGAGCTCTATGGAGAAGATGAGTGGCTGTATGATATTTAACTGCCCTATAATCATCCCTGTCTCCGACTCCTCCAAATTTCTTTTCTGCTCCAGCTCTTGAAATTTCTTGGTGATCTTTAAATTGCTCTTTAAAGGCATCTTCAACTTCTTTTTTAAAAATAATTTTGACATTAAAATTTTTAAATTCTTCCAATGATTGTTCAATAGGAAAGCCAAAGCTTTGGTAGAGGAAAAATAATTTCCTACCTAATTCCTTGCATTTTTTAATCGGATCATCTGAATCTTTAATTTCTCCGATTGACAAATTTGCCTCCGGAACCGTTTTTTCATCATCAAACCATTCAATAATTTTATGAAGTTCTTTTAATCCGCTTTCCAATGTTTTTTCAAATTTTTCCCCTTCTTCCTTAATGACATTTAAAACATTAGATTTATTTTTTTCCGTTTCAGGATAAAATCCCTTATAGTTTTCAATGACTTCTTTCGCAAGTAAAGACAAAAAATTTTTAGGCATATCGATTATTTTTCCAAACCTTATAGCTCTTCTTATTATTCTTCTTAAAATATACCCTCTTTCTATATTGCTTGGAAGAACCCCATCGGTTATGAGAAAAACAGCTCCTCTTACATGGTCGGATATGACTCGAAAAAAGATTTTGTTCTCTTTATACTTTTTTAAAGAAAGTTCTTCAATCTTCCTTATCAGAGGCATAAAAAGATCCGTTTCGTATGCCGACTCTTTTTTTGTAAGAAGAGAAATTAATCTTTCAAAACCGATTCCTGTATCAACATTTCTTTGAGGAAGTTTTGTATAAGAACCGTCTTCATTCTTATTATACTCCATAAAAACCAAATTCCAAAGCTCTACGAATCTTCTACAATCATCGCACCCGACAGAACAAGACGGTTTTTTACATCCAAATTCCTCTCCTCTATCATAGTGGATTTCAGAGCTAGGGCCGCATGGCCCAACTTTTGACGTTGGCCCCCAAAAATTATCTTTCCATCCGAATTCCAAAATCCTTTCTTCCGGAATTCCTTTTTTTTGCCATATTAAAGATGATTCTTCATCTTTGGGAATCCCCTGTTCTCCTTTAAAAATAGTTATCCAAATTCTGTCCTTATCAAGAAAAAGCCGGTCTACAAAAAAGCGGAAAGCCAGATCAATGGCTCCCTCTTTAAAATACCCTTTATCTTTGTCTTCCCCTATTGACCAATTACCAAGCATTTCAAAAAAAGTGTGGTGAGTATCATCTCCTACTTCTTCAATATCTGGAGTCCTGAAACATTTTTGAACGGAGGCAAGATGGCGCGATTTAAAATCGGAAAGAATATCTTTTTCTCCGGAAAGATAAGGAACAAACTGCTGCATCCCCGCAGAAGTCAAAAGAACGGTTTTATCTTCCGGAATTAAAGAGCTGGAAGCAACTATTTTATGCCCGTTTTCCTCAAAAAAACTCAAAAAATCTTCTCTTAATTTAAGCGAATCCATAATAGAGATATTTTAACTTAAAATTTCCTAAAAATCAAATTTTAAACTAAAGCGCTAATCTGCCATTTTTTCAATTTCTCCAGGATTTAAAGAAGCTTTTCCGACAAGAAGTCCGTCAAATCCAATTTCTAAATAATCTTTTGCATTTTTTCCATTTACGCTTCCTCCGTAGATAATTTTAGTATCAAAAAGATTTGAAATAAATAACCGAATTTCAGAAGCAATTTTTAAACTGCAAGAATTACCTGTTCCTATCGCCCAAACTGGCTCATAAGCGATAATTGCCTTTTTAACGCTTACTCCTTTAAGAGATGACATTATCTGTTTTTTTATAACGCTTTTAGTTTTCCCGTTTTCTTTTTCTTTTAGTGTTTCACCGACACACAAAACGGGAATCATCTTGTTTTCTAAAACAGCTTTTATCTTCCTTTTTATAACATCATCTTTTTCATTAAAATACCGCCTTCTTTCCGAATGGCCGACAATAACATATTTGCATCCAAAATCTTTAAGCATAGAAGCGGAAACTTCTCCAGTATAAGGTCCATCTTCATAGAAGCAATTTTGGGCGCCAAGAGAAAGACCTTTTAGAAAAGGAATATGAACAAAAGAAGGGCAAACGACAATTTCTGTTTTTTTCGCTTTTAAAGACGTTTTTTTTATCAATTCAAAAATCCTTTTGCTTTCAGTTAAACTTTTCGGATTGCATTTGAAATTAGCGATGATTATTTTTTTCATTGTTCTCTTAAATATTTTGCCGCTTTTTCCGGCTTTACAACAAGTATTTCCATTCTTGTTCCTATTTCAAAACCGGCAAAAGTTGAAGTTCTGGGCAATATTGTCCAGTGATAATGGTAATAATCATGTTTTTTTCCATCACAAGGAGCACTATGAAGATAAAAATTATAATCCGGATCTCCAAGTCCTTTTTTAATTTTCTTCATTACTGAAGAAAACGCTTCTGATAAAAAAGTTATTTCTTTTTCGCTTATCTTTTCAAAATAAGGACGATGTTTTTTAGGGGTAATAATAATCTGGAAAGCGGACTTTGAAGCAAAAGGGCAAAGAGCTATAAATTCTTTGTTTTCAAAAACAACTCTTTCTTTTTCTTTTCTCTCCCAGTCGCTCATTTTACAATATATGCACTTGTTTGTTTTTTTGAAATATTTTTCAGAATTTGAAAGAGCCCCCAAAAGGTCAACATCAATAAGCGGGGTTGTTATTATTTGAGAATGAGGATGGTTAACCGAAGCGCCAGCTTTTTCTCCTTGATTATGGAAAATGGAAATATGATTAACGTGTTTTTGTTTTTTCAAAAATAAATACCTTTTTCTGTAAGCATTAAAAACTTCCTTTACTTCATTAACTTTAAAATCAGCCATATGCCTGCTGTGGCTTTTTGTTATTACAACTTCATGAAACCCCACCGCATCCATTTTTTCATAAATTCCCCCTTCTATTCTTTCATTTAATTTTAAAGAAGGAACAACAGCTGGAAATTTATTAGGTATGACAGCAAGAGTCCACTTTTTAGAGCCAAAAGGAACTTCTTTCCCTTTATATGTCATTAAAACAGGCTGTTCCTGGTTTGCAAGAGTGCGAAAAGGACAATTCTTGTCTTGAAGGGGTTTTTTCTTTTTTTTCTTTTTAAAAGATTCCGGCCTTTTTGCCCTGCCGGAAGCAACAACAACCCAGTTTTTAGAAACTAAGTCAAACCTAAGCTCCGAAGGAGGTTTTTTGTTTTCTTCCATATTTGTTTGTAATTAAATTCCATCTTATTAAAATCAAATCAAGTCCCATTTTAAACATTGCGCTTTTTTTTACCTTACTTTCAATATCATTAATCCAAACTACAGGAATTTCTTTTATCCCGTAACCAAGTTTTTTGCCTATTATCAAAATCTCAGGGTCAAAAGCCCATCTGTTTATTTTACACAAAGGCAATATATTTTCAGCTGCCTGTTTGCTTAAGACCTTAAAACCGCACTGAGTATCCCAAACGCCCCAAAGCCCGATAAGAAATTGAACCATTAGATTAAAAACTTTCCCGACAAAGCGCCTTGAAAAAGGCTGAGGATTTTTAATAAGAGATCCTTTTATCGCTCTTGAACCGATTATAATATGATTGTTTTTAAAAAAGGGAATGAATTTTTCAATTTCTTCAATGGGAGTTGAATTATCCGCGTCCGCAAAAAGACGCCAATCTCCTTTTGCAGATAAAAGTCCCTGCCTGACAACAAAACCTTTTCCGTTGTTTTTTTTATTATTAATAAAAACAAGATTCTTTATCTCTTTTTTCATTTTAGAAACAATTTCTGCCGTTTCGTCTTTTGAACCGTCGTTTACTACCACTATCTCATATTCATAGTCCTTGTTCTTAAAATAAAAATCAAAATCCCGCAAAGTTTTAATAATGCGGTTTTTTTCATTATAGGCGGGAATGATAATTGACAAATACATTCCTATATTATAACCAAATTATAGTTCCGTTGCAACTTTAGCTCCGTCTTTTGTAATAATTATCGTGTGTTCAAAGTGAGCCGAAATAGAGCCATCTTTTGTTTTATAGGTACACATATCCTTACCTAAAACTATTTCAGAAGAACCAAGAGAAGCCATCGGTTCAAGGCATAAAATCATACCTTCTTCGATTTTCATTCCTTTATGCCTTTTCCCAAAATTAAGAACGTCCGGAGGTTCATGAACTTCCTTCCCAATCCCATGGCCGCAAAGATTTTCAATAACCTTAAAACCCTGACTTGTAATGCATCTTTCAATTGTATTGCCAATGTCTCCTAGAGTATTTCCTATTCTTGCTTTTTTTATTCCTCTCTTTAAAGCCTTCTTTGTTGTCTTGATAAGGCGCAAAACGTCAAAAGGAACCTCATTTAAAAAAACGGTAGTTGCCATATCGTTATGGAATCCTTTATAAAAAAAACCCAAATCAAGAGAAACAACATCTCCTTCTTTTATTTTTTTCCCGAAAGGAATTCCATGAACAATTTCCTCATTCAAGGAAAGGCAAAGAGCAGCGGGAAAACCATTATAATTTTTAAAAGAAGGGATACCTTTATTTTTTAAAATTAATTC
>Ga0172377_10000337_pt1 | contig 43278 bp, 30 predicted proteins | sample Pumphouse3metaG_FD_119749 | JGI IMG/M metagenome (GOLD analysis project Ga0172377, IMG submission 119749) | Leachate microbial communities from a municipal landfill in Southern Ontario, Canada - Pumphouse #3 metaG | ecosystem: Engineered > Solid waste > Landfill > Unclassified | place: Canada... | reverse complement strand
TCGAACCTGATATTTTCAGGTTTATCGCACAAGCAAATATTATTTACTTGATTCATCAAATGCAGGGGATTACATTAATTGTGATTATAAATAACCAAACATCTTTTATTTCAGATAGTTATGATTGAAACCGCGAAAGATGACAATAAAACAGTTGAGCGTGCCTTACTGGTTGGAATCACCGACGGCAAGGATTTCGCTGCAGATACTTTGCTTCATCTCGACGAACTTGAAGAGTTGGCCGGGAATTTAGGTATTGTTACAGTCGGAAAAGATATTGTCAGAAGGAAAGTGCCTCATCCTAAATATGGTATTGGCACCGGCAAGACAGAAGAAATAGCAGAAAAATTAAAAGAATTAGACGCTGACTGTCTTATTTTTGACGATGAGCTGTTTCCGGTCCAGCAACGCAACTGGGAACGTCTGACCAAGGTTCCCGTAATTGATCGTCAGGAAATTATTCTGGATATTTTTGCGGAACGTGCCACCACCAAAGAAGCAGCATTGCAGGTCGAATTGGCTCGTCTTGAATATTATTTACCGCGGCTGACCAAGGCATGGAGCCATCTTTCCAGGCAGCGTGGCGGTCGTAATAAGGGTGAAGGCGAAAAGCAAGTTGAACTTGACCGGCGCATTGTCAGGACACGTATCGCCAAATTGAAATCTGAAATAGAAGAGATTAAGTCACAACGCGATACCCAAAGGAAGAGCCGCAAACGCAACAACATTCCGATGGCCGCAATAGTTGGCTACACTAATGCTGGCAAGTCTTCGCTACTCAATAAATTATGTCATTCGGAAGTATATACCGCCGATAAATTGTTTGCCACGCTTGATCCTACCACCAAAAAATATATTTTACCAAACAATCAGGAACTTCTTTTGACTGATACTGTCGGGTTTGTGAGAAAGTTGCCGCATTCGCTGGTTGAAGCGTTTAAATCTACTCTTGAAGAAGCGATTATGGCAGATTTTCTGATACTATTATTGGATATCAGTAGCCAATGTGTTGAAGAACAATGGGAAACAACCTTATCTGTATTAAAAGAACTTGGTGCTGACGAAAAAATTATTTTGCCGGTATTCAATAAAATTGATATTTCTGAACACGATCCGATTATGATGACCAGAATTCGGAATTTATTTCCTGAAGCGGTCTTTATATCCGCCTCAACCGGCGAAGGATTGGATATACTATGTCAACGGCTGGAAAATTTTTGCAGCGAATGGAGCAGTATCATCAGAGTAAAACTGCCGCCTGACCGTCATGATCTCGCTGCCTTTTCGCATCGAAGCGGTAAAGTATTAGAATCGGAATATGATGAACAGGGAAATCTTTTGATGACGATTCGTATTGCTCCGCAAGGCGCACGACGTTTTTCTGATTATCTCCAAACCGTAACCCCATAATCATTAATTTGGAAGTTTGATCTAATGATAAAAAAATTGCTGATATTTTCGTTGCTGGTCATATTCGCTAATGTTTACGCGGTAGAAGAAGAATTTTCGCCGTGGGACGCGTGGCGGAAAGGATATTCTTTTTACGAAGATGGTGAAAAACATAAAGCAAAAAATCAGAATGCGGAAGCGTTAAAAAAATATCTTGAATCACGCGATTGTTATCTTGCAGTAAAAAAAGCTCGACCGGATTGGAATCAGCAAATTATCGATAATCGCATAAAAATGTGTAACCGCGAAATTGACGCATTACGAAAAAGGATTGACCAGCACGCTTCCGCAGAACAAGCGTTGCCGCCACCATTACAGTCCGGTAAAACAGTTTCTTCCGACGAAATTATGAGCGGGCGCGGCAACATCTACGAGTTGCAAATTGAATTGGATAAATACAAAAAACGTTTCAGAGAAAATCTCGAAGAACTGGAGAAATTACGTCACGAATCAGAAAGAAACCGCAGTTCACAGCTCGAAATTGCCAATCTGGTGAAAGAAAAAGCCGTTTTGGGACAAAAACTTGATTCGCTTCAGCAAAAATATGATGTTTTGCTGGAAAAGCATAGTTCTCCGGATAAGGAAAAAGAGAATATTCAGAACCGACTGGTTGAAGAACGTATGAAACTTGAAATCGTTTCCCAGCGAATGAAGATATTGGATGAAGAACATAGTAAACTGAAAAATGAGATTGGCGGGTTACTTCAGGAACGTCGAGATTTACAGCAGAAAAATACCGCAATCGAAGCACAAAATACTGCTCTATCCCGCCAGCTAGAGGATCAAAATAAACTGGCGAAAATACGCAATAATGAAACCGCATCTTTACGGAAGGAATTGGCTAATCAACAGGAAGAGTATAAGCTTTTAAATTTAAAGTTAACCGCAGCACAGGATGAAATAAAACGATTATCTGAAAGTGCTGACGGGAAAAATTCCACATCACAGCAATTGGCGGAAAATAATGTTTTATCCCGTCGCTTGAGTGAAGCCACAATTGAAAATACAAAAATGCGTGGCGAAAAACTTGAACTAAGCAAAAAACTTGATGAACAGGGAAATGAGTTAAAAGAATTGCGGTTGGCGTTGCTGACTATGACTGACCAACGCGATAGCTTGAAAAAATCTATTCAAAATTTTCAGGCACAAAGCCGCAATTATGCCGAAAAAGAAGTCTTACGGCTTCAGGAAATCGAAAGTTTGAAAAATCGCAACATTCAAATTGACAATGAACTTCAGTCATATATTACTAAATATCAAGCGGTTCAGAAACGTCTTGAAACACGACTGGACAGCGAATATCAAAATACTCTGTCACTTACAAACCAGGTAAAATCAGGTTTGGAAAAACTAAAAGAGCGCGACGACGAGTTGAAATTGCTTCAGCGCCGCTATTCAGAATCACAGGAAAGCCATCGACGCTTAACCGATACCATTCAGGAATTGAAGGACAAGTTGATAGTTAAGAATGATGAATCATCTAAATTATCCTCAGTATCTGAAGAATATCGGAAACTCCAAGAGGAACATAAAAGACTTGTTGAAGAACTCAATAGTCTGAAAAAAATCAACCAGGCCAATTCCGATATTGCTGCAAAATATCAAGTGGCAACGCAACAGCTTGAGCAGATGACAAAGCATAAAACTGATTTAGATATTTTAAAAATAAAATATAAACAAGCACAGGAACAGCTTGAACAAGCAAAAAAAATCACAGCCGGCACTGACACGGCGCAATACAATAATCTTCGTGATGAATTACAAAGAACCACTGAAGTATTAAAAAAAACAGAGATCAAGAATGTTGAATATGAGCAAAAAATTAGTGAGCAAAGTATTCTTCTGGCAGATACCCAGAAAATGTTGAAAAATAATTTGGAACTTCGTCAGAAATTATCTAATGAATTGAGTAAGGTTAACACTGAATTGGATGAAAACAGAAATAATTCTATACGATATAATCGTCTGGTAAGTGAATATAAGGTTCTGGAAAAACAGAAAAAAGAGACTGCACTATTATTGGATAAAAGCGAAAAAAGCCGCAATGAAATGGCAACCGATATCGCAAAAAAGGAAAAAATTATTTCTGAACTGATAAATCGTTTCGAACCAGATGAAGATTTAATAAAAAAAATATCAACTAAACCATCTATAATACAAAATGAACTGTCAGTAGAAAGAGAACGCAATTCTAATTTAAAAAAGCAATTAGATAATATGCAAAAAGATCATTTAGCAACGATCAAAAAGTTGCAACAACTTACTGAAGATTTTAATACTGACAAGGTTAAACTTACCAACTTGGATAAAGAAACGACTAGGTTGAAAAATGAATTGGCAGCCAAAGAACTTAGAATCACTGCCTTGCTCAATGAAAATGGACTATTGAAAAAGACTGCGGAAGGATTCGCGGCACAGCGCAAAGAGTTGGAAAATCTTCGCGCCGGATTTGAATCTCAAAAATCAGATATTGCCAGAAGCAGAACTGATGTCGTAAATGATGACTTACTGCAACGGCAACTTTCAGCGGCATCTGAAATTTATCGACGTCAACTTAACGAGCGCGATCAACGTCTGAATATTATGGAGCAACAGCTCGTTGTTACAAGAAAAAATAGCGAACAGCTTCAAAAAAATCTTGCTGAGATGCAAAATAAATTAAATCTGCTGGAATCAATACGTAAAAGTGAAATTGCCGCCATTGAGAACTTTAACCGCTCTTTATCTACTGATCTTGCCCTTATTCCTGATAATCGTCCTGCCAAATCCGCTGAAGAAATCGCCTGGCATGCGGCAGAATTATTAACTGTAGGTGAAAATGCTGAGCGAGAACAGGAGTTCGATGTTGCAATGTGGAACTACCGGAAAATTTTGGAATTTGACCCGCCGAATTACCAAGCTAATGCCCGTCTGGGATCGATATGCTATAAAAAAGGAATGTATAATGATGCAGCGAGATATTTTCATACCGCGCTGAAAAATGATCTTAAAAATCCTAACGTAGCATTGGACTATGGTTTATGTCTGATTGAATTAAATGACTATAGCGCTGCTCAAAAAATCTTGGCAGATGCAGTCGCACAGTATCCGGACAATGATGATTTACGCATAGTTAATGCTGCTACCATTAATTATTGTGGTGACAGTGAAAAGGCAATAACAGAATTGCAAAAATTACATGCCAGAATGCCTGAACGAACAGATATTATGCTATATTTAGCTGAAGCGTTTTACGATTCAGGAGAACAACTTGATAAAGCCAGCAATCTTTATCGTAAAGCCCGAAAACTCGGCGCTTCACCATCGCCTAAACTGGAAAAACTTGGCGGTGTCGATAATGAAGAGAAAGCGTTGCTGTTTCTCTATAACTCGGCAAAAGAATCAGAGAAAAACGGTGATCAGCTATCGGCCATTTGGTATTATGATCAAATTCTTAAACTTGAAGGCGAAAAGAGCAAAATTGCCAATCATTTGGGAATATTGCAATTAAAAAATAATCGACCTGAAGATGTTCTGAAAAATCTCCGTAATCGCAATAACGATTTAAATGCACAAATCTTATGTGGAATTGCATCTGTCATGATTGATAAATACTTGGATGCTGCGGCTTTTTTCAGAATCAGCCAACGTATGAAGATTAACAACAACAATTTGCTCATTAACCCGGAGGTAGATGCATTGGCGAGAAATACAGTACAAAATATGTCAGCGAAAAACAATGCCGATCAAACGATTCAGGCCGCTTTGGAAGCCTTGAACAACCTCCTGGAAAGATGATGTGAAAATCTTCCGAAAAAATATATTTGCCGCAGTACTGGTTCCTTTGGCAGCCGCTCTGCTGGCACGTACAATCATGTTTTTTCAATGGTATGATTCCCCGCTGCGTTACTACTGGGGAGTTCAGGGGCTGGACATGCAGACCAATCTTATGCTTGGTGAAATGTTTTACAATGGGAATCTTACCTTTTCGCCACACCGTTTGATTGTTGCGCTGGTCATGCTTTTCAATTCGGGTATAAATAATCCTGATGCAGTGGTTATTATTCAAATTATTTTGGGAATACCGACCGGAGCACTGGTAGGAATGATGATCCTCCAGCTAACCGGTAAGCGCTGGTGGGCGATGTTGAGTGGAATTACTGCTGCTCTTTACTCTCCAATACTGATGCACGAGTGCTTCCATGGCAAAGATGCATTATCTGTCGATTTCGCTGTTTTGTCACTATTTCTGCTTTTCCTGGCTTGCAGAAAACGTTATGCATTAAGTTATGCGGTGCTTGCGACTTGCAGTCTTATCTTGCAAATATTCAATCACCTTTCCGGTTTGACATTCGGCATGTTGGGGATAATTCTGTTGTGTTCAGGATTGAAATGGAATTTGCGAAAAATTACTATTAGTGTTGTTGCCCCGATTTTGGGGTTATTGGTATTGGCAAGCGTCATCAATGGGCTTAGCGTCGGAAATTATATGCCATTTAATGCGCCTATGGCATATATTGGAAAAGTTACACTTCAAGAAGATATTGGTAGTTCACTTAATATCAATGATTCTGAATCTGAAAAAACTATCAGAATACTTCCTCTGACCGCCAGTTATCTTAAAAAATGGACAATGATTTTCAGTCCATATGAAATTCCTAATAACATTAATTATTATTTCATTAAAAACCGGCTTAAACTTTTTAATTTTCTCCCGGGTCCTTTGTTGCTGGTACCATTGTCTGTAATAAGTATGATTATGATTGTCATAAGTGCCAAATGGCGTCGGCGCTTCGCTTTGCCGTTATTTTTTATCGCCGCATATTCATTGCCGTTGATGGCCTTTTATCCTCTTGCCCGCTATAGAATTATTCTATGTCCCGCATTGTGCATGTTATTCCCATATTTAATATATGCTACTATAAAATACTATTACCATAACAAACGAGCTTGGGGAATGCCTGTGCTGGCAGCCGGAATTTACGGTTCTATCCTTTTCCCCGGTTATGATGATGAGCTGCTGCGGGCCACCGATTTTGTAGCATTTGGAAAGGCTCAAGAACTGAAATATGGTGACAAAAAAGCTGCCGAAGAATCTTATCGTGCCGCAGTCAGCTATAATCCGTCCTATCTGCCTGGAATTATAAACTGGACTGAAGCGTTAATATTGAATGGTAAATCTTCCGAGGCGATGCCTATCCTGTATAACTATTATCTCAAATATCCGGAACATAAAGGCATAAGCTATCATTATGCGCTTTCTTTGATGGGGTGCGGGCGTTTTATTGATGCCGAGAAAATTTTTGGCAGCACGACTCCACCGGAAAATTCTTTGATGCAAACTCTTCATAACTTTTACCATGGAGAATGCCTGCGTTTGCTCGGTAACCCTGCTGAAGCTATGAAGAAATATCACGAAGCGTTGAAGACTGCGGATCCGGAACGGACAGCAATCATAAAAAAAACGATGGATGCGACATCCCAAAGTCAAAGTTCATGATTGGATGAAATAAATTAAAATGAAAACTTGTCACAGATGTAAAGAAAATTACACAAATCATTGTGTTTTACGCGTAAAGCTGGACACCATAAACTTTGACAGTGATTCATATTTGAAAAACAGATTGAAATCTAACTTTGGAGTTTGTGATGTACAATTAGATTATTTTGACGGTTATCTGGTGGTTACATTCAATTCTCGATATATTTCCAGGGAACAAATAATTAAAGCCTTGCAGAGTAAAGGTTTTGTGCTCAGAAGAAATTTTCTTTCTCAAATCGAACAATTTATTTTCTATAATAGCGATATTATTCGGCTTATCGTGTGTGGAGTTATGGTGATTGTGAGCTGGAGCATGCGATTGAGCTTTGAAAATTCTTATAAATTGCCCGGCTTCAGGGTGGATAATGATACAGCTGTCGGAATAAGTTATGTTTTAATAAATGGTATCATTCTCGTTATCGCAGTATTTCCGTTTTTACGAAAATTAATTATCGCTATTAAAAATGGCTTCTTAAATGTTGATGTTCTCATGTTTGTTGCTATTAGCGGTGCCGTTTTTACCGGTTACTGGCTGGAAGCAGCGACTTTTTCGCTAGTGGCTGTATTTGTCAGTGCTTTTGAGAAAATTATTTCCACGTTAACCTGGCATGAATATTTTAATGGTACTATTGCCAATGCCAAAAATGCCTATGTCATTGAAGGAAATAGCAGTCGAAAAATTCCTGTTAATGAATTAATACCAGGTCAGTTGATTTCAGTTAAACGCGGGATGCTTATCCCGGTGGATGGTATAATTGATTCAGGGAGCGGATTTATTGATGAAAGGTCGATTACCGGTGAAGGTATTGTTCCGGTAAAAAAAAGAGGTGACAAGGTATATGCAGGCACATTACTGGAGAGTGGTTCAATAAATGTCAAAACGGTTGAAGTCGGGCATGAAACTACTATCGCTACTATTGCCAGACTGATTCAAAATACACAGTATGAGAAAGAAACTGAAATCGGAAAATTTGTTGACAAATGTGCTGGATGGCTGACCTGGTTGGTTTTAGCGTACTCGGCATTTCTATTTATTACATCATACCTGGTTATTCATAATCCACTGATTTTTTCATTGGTATATTGCGTCAGCATAATGTTTGTAGCCTGTCCTTGTGCGCTTCTGCTCAGTACTCCGATTGCGATACATACCGGAGTGGGATTGGCTGCTCGCTACGGGATAATCTTTCGTAACGGACACGTTATTGAAAAATTTGCGAAAACAAAAACTCTACTTCTTGATAAAACCGGAACCCTCACTTATGGCCGTCCGGATGTCCGTGAAGTGCGCGCATTCAATGCCTTTCCCAAACGAAAAATATTGAAGATCGCTGCCGCTCTCGAACAGAACTCATATCATCCTTTAGCTCTGGCAGTATGCGCATACGTGATATCACACAATCTGGAAATACCGACAAGTGAAAATTTCGATGAGATTGATGGAGGAATATCATCATATGTTAATGGCAAAAAATATTATCTAGGTGCTAAAAAAATGATGATCGACCAGGAAGCAGTATTTACAAAAGAAATTTATGACTGGTTGAAAACGTCTGAAGAACATGGTTACGAATCGGTGTTGATTGCAGTTGATCGGAAAATCATCGGCGGAATCTCATTTATAGACCGTTTGCGTCGTGAATCAATTGATGTAATCACCAGTATGCGGGAACTGGGAATGGATAAAATGATTATGGTTACCGGTGATAATCAGGCCTGTGCAGAACGGATAGCAAAACAGCTTGGTCTAAACAGTTTTCATGCTGAATGTTTTCCTGAAACTAAGCTGAAGTGTGTTCGTGAAATCAAAAAAAATGAAAACGTTGCAATGATTGGTGACGGTATAAATGACGCACCTGCGATGACTGCTGCTTCTGTAGGTATTGTTATGGCTGATGCCGGGACCGATGCCGCTATTGCTGCTGCCGATATAGTATTGGGCAGTGGCGATTTAAATGATCTGGTTCTAGCCTATAATATCAGCAAAAAAGTATATCTCACAATAAAACTTAATGTTTTGCTATCAATAATTTTGGTAATAGTAATGATTGCGTTGGTCAGTACCGGGCGCATTAATCTTACTGAAAGTACATTTCTTTATATTGGATCATCACTGCTGGTTATTTTGAATTCTTACATCTTTCTTTTTCGCCCGTATCAATTACTGTCGTCCAAAAAGAAAAAATGATAGCTAAAGTTTGAATTTGTAAAGCTTTAATATGTTGTGCTAAGGCGTAATCATAATTCCTCTTCTTTATCAAAAAAATTGCCTTGTCGACTGGCAAAAAGCATTATCATGGTTATCTTAATCTTTCCGTTTAAACCTTCAATTCTTCGTTTAAATCATGGAGATTAAATCATGAATTTTATATTCAAGTCAATTTTATTTGTCGAATTAGTATTTATTGCAACATGCGGTCTGACTCAAGTAGTGAGAATTCAAAAAGAAGCCGGTATGGTCACTCGTAATCCCGTCGTGATTTATCAAGGGGTTCAGGGTGGAGAAGGCAATTTATCTGAGACCATATCAGGATTTTTAAAAGCATGCGGATGGTTCGAAATAAAAACATCAGGAACTGCTGATTATCATATTTCAGGTGAGGTCAAGGCCGGACGTCTTGAGATGAAGGTGAGCAATGTAGAAACCGGTATCGGCTTAGCCTTGCATATTATTTATGATGGCGAAGAGTCAAATCGTAAAGTTGCAAAGAAAATCGTTGACGGTATTCTTAACCGGCTCTTTAAGGTGAAAATTTGTGAATCCAAAATTGCTTTCTGCGCTGAAACCGCATCCGGTGTACGGAATATTTTTATTTGTGATATTGATGGTCGTGAAGTCGAGCCGATAACCAGACACACTACTCTTGCGGTCGAACCCAATTGGTCTCCTGACACGCAATCCTTGATATATTCGCTTTATGGACACTCTTACATTGATGTTGTACAAACCAGGCTTCGCCCATTGCAAACAAGGCGCTTAGTTTCATATCCGGGACTGAATTCATCAGCTGCAATTTCGCCTAACGGCAAATATTTAGCTTTGATTATGAGTTTTGATCGCAAAGTTGATCTTTATGTGAAAGAACTGGAAACTGACCGGCGTATTCGCTTGACCAATAATTTTGCTGTAGAAGCTTCACCTGCATGGAATCCTGGTGGTGGCTCATTGTGTTTTGTTTCAGACCTTAATGGTCGCCCTCAGCTGTATAAAATAGATGTAAACAGTAAAAAGATTACAGCACTTCCAACCTTAGGTAATGAAGCGGTATCGCCTGATTGGAATGCTGAAGATGTTATTGTTTACGCCACGCGCATGGGTAATTACACTTTGGCGATTCTTAATATGGGTGATACCAGTCCCGCCCCGTCCGGAGTTTTGATTAAAGTTGGAGGTGACTGGGAATCACCTTCCTGGGCACCAGATAATCGCCATCTCATCTGCAGCCGGAGACTTGATGGCCGCGCCGAACTTTATGTTGTTGATTCGTGGACAGGGAAGTTCCGTAAATTAATGAATTTCAAGTATAATCAGAGCACTCCGGCGTGGTCGAAACTAATTCAATAGAATTGGAATGATATGAATTATCAACAGGCGACTAGCTTTCTTGAAAAACTTGAGAAATTTGGTATTAAGCTTGGATTAGAGCAGACTGCCGAGCTTTTCCGGCGTTCTGATTCACCGGACAAAAAGCTTAAGTTTATTCATCTTGCCGGCACTAATGGTAAAGGTTCATGTGCAGCAATGATCGAAGGTGCTTTGCGTCATTGCGGTTTTAAAACCGGCATGTATACATCGCCTCATTTGATTTCGCCATGTGAGCGCATCAGAATCAACGGTCGTGCAATCAGTGAGGAAGATTTTGCGGTGGCGGTTTCTCGCCTTCAATCCCGAACTGATGGTATGGTCTTACCGACTTATTTTGAATTCATGACGGTGATGGCAGCTCAATGTTTTGCCGAAGCTGGGGTCGATTTTGTCATTTGGGAAACTGGGATGGGAGGGCGTTTTGACTCAACCAATGTTGTGAATCCGTTATGTTGTGCAATTACCGGGATAGCGTTGGATCACCAAAAATATTTAGGCAGCAACCTGTCTGAAATAGCTTTCGAAAAAGCAGGCATCATAAAGTACGGTAAACCGGTATTTTGTGCCGAAGTGCCGGATGAAGCAGCGACCGTGATTTCTGCATGCGCGAAAAAACTCAATGTTGAACTAAAATGGTGTAAACACGATATTTCAGATGTTGAATTTAAATTGAATGATAATCATTTCCTGCAAAGTTTTTATTATCAGAACTTCAAAATAGAACTTAGTCTTCCAGGAATTATGCAACGCCGCAATCTGAAAGTTGTTTTTGAAGTGCTAAAATATCTTTCAGATGAATTTGGTTTCAATTTACAACTGGCTTTGTCGGGATTACGCGATGTGCGTTGGCCGGCTCGCATACAATTTCTTAAAAACAATATTATCTTGGATGGAGCGCATAATCCTGATGGTGCAAGCGCACTTGCGGATGCCCTTGAAGAAATTTTTCCGAATGAAAAATTATCGGTTATTTTTGCCAATTTTGCTGACAAAGATACTCTCGGCGTATTGCACGAACTAAATCGGATTGCCGCTGAATTTATATTTATCCCGCTGAAAATCGGTGACAGGTCAGGATGTCCGCCAGAAGATTTATTAAAAATGCACTGTAGTATTTCAGACTGTCCGGCATCGTTGGCATCCTCTATTAAGGATGCCTTGAAAATTTCCAAAAACCCCCGCACATTAATCGCCGGTTCACTTTTTTTAGCCGGTCAAATTGTTACTCAATTTTGCAGTAAAGAAAAAATTTTAAATTTAGATTAAATTAAGGAAAATATGGATATCACTATCGAAAATCCCAGTTTTGAAATTAAAGATGATGGTAATGATACTATTGTCAACGCCATGACGGTAAAAAATCTTGTTGCGTTCCCTTATACACTATGTTCATTGACAGTAACCGACCATGAACTGATTAAGATGCTGAAAGCCAGCCCCGCTGGAAATCGACTGTTAGCAATTTTTCCGGAATTTCCTGCATTACTTGATAACAAAAATAATCCTGATTACCTTAAAAAGAAGAAATTTTGCGGCACTGAAATCACTGCAGTTGGTACTCAGTGTCGCATTATCAAGCTTTTGAATTTTCCTGACGAATCGGTAAGATTGCTGGTACGTGGTCTGGGAAGAGTGAAATTTATCAAGCAGGTAAATGACGCAGATAATTTTAAAAAAGCTGCGATTACCAATCATAGCGAAGCTGAAGACGATTCAACTGAAACCATGGCTATGTTGAAAAGCGCATTGGCACAGTTTCACGAAGCGCTTGCATTCATGCCGATATCAGAAGATTTTAAAATGATCATATCCAACATCAAAGATACTGTGCGTCTGGTGGACATGATCACCGATGCCTTACCTATTGGATATGAAGAAAAAATTTACATCCTTAATGCTCCTGATGTCGCAACCAGACTCAAAATTTTGCTTGAAGTGCTGAATCGTGAAATTGAGATCATGCGGCTCAGTTCAAAGATTCAGACTCAAGTCAATGAAGCAATGTCGCGTTCACAGCGTGAATTTTACCTGCGGGAACAACTCAAAACTATTCAGCATGAATTAGGTGAAGCAACCGCCAACCCTGATGTCGCAGCCATCAAGGAACGCCTGACTGAGCTTGAATTACCGGAATATGTAAAAAATGTAATTGACAAAGAATTGGCACGCCTTGAAATGCTGCCTTCCGCTTCCCCTGAATATCATGTTTCATTCAACTATATTGATTGGTTGGTTGGAATGCCTTGGGCAGCTTATTCAGAAGATCGCCTTGACGTTGCTGAAGCTTCGCGAATTCTCGAGCGAGACCACTTTGGTCTTGAAGACGCCAAAGAGATTATCTTGGAATTCATTTCTGTTTTACAGTTAAAACAGGATAGAAGAGCTCCGATACTATGCTTCGTCGGACCGCCTGGAGTCGGTAAGACCTCATTAGGAAAATCAATTGCTGAGGCATTGGGACGTAAATTTATCCGTATATCCCTCGGCGGAATTCGTGATGAAGCGGAAATTCGCGGTCATCGCCGTACTTATATCGGTGCGATGCCTGGGCGTATTATCCAGGGACTGAAAAAGGCAGGAACTTCAAATCCGGTTTTCATGCTTGACGAAATTGACAAGCTGTGTAATGATTTCAGAGGCGATCCGGCTTCGGCCTTATTGGAAGTTCTTGATCCCGCTCAAAATAAAAGTTTCAGTGATCATTTTCTGGAAATAGATTATGATTTAAGTTCAGTAATGTTTATTGCCACCGCCAATCTTCCGGAGTTGATTCCGCCTCCATTGCGCGACCGGATGGAAATTGTCCGTTTACCTGGTTATACCGGGTTTGAGAAAAAACAAATTGCTAAAAAATATCTGATACCAAGGCAAATAACCGAAAACGGTCTCAAAAAATCCAATATAAAATTTTATAACGCAGGAATTGACGAACTCATCAATCACTATACGCGTGAAGCTGGAGTTCGCAATCTCGAACGTAATATCGGGGCAATCTGTCGTAAAGTAACCAGAAAATTAGTTACCAAACAATTTGAGGACGACAGTATAATCAGTGTAAATCCTGGTTTAGTCAATGAACTTTTGGGACCACGCAAGTTTCTCCTTGATCGAGCCGCCAGAAACCCGGAACCAGGTACTGCAATCGGCATGGCCTGGACTGGAGTAGGTGGCACCATATTGACGATTGAAGCCACTCTTCTCCCTGGCGGAAAAGGCGCTTTGAAGCTAACCGGTTCACTCGGCAATGTGATGAAAGAAAGTGCGGAAACAGCTTTCAGCTATGTTCGCAGTATCTGTCGTAAACTGAATATTGATCCTATAGTTTTCGATAATAATGATTTTCACATCCACGTCCCGGACGGTGCGACTCCGAAAGATGGACCTTCTGCCGGAATCGCGTTGGTAACCGCTCTGGTTTCGTTATTAACCGCAAAAAAAACGCAATCATATCTATCGATGACCGGAGAAATTACCTTGCGTGGCAGAGTTACTGCGGTAGGCGGTATCAAAGAGAAAGTAATTGCCGCATTACGTTCAGGTATTAAAACCGTGGTCATGCCGCAAGACAATGAAAATGATCTCGTTGAAGTTCCGGAAGAAGTAAAATCAAAACTCACGTTCAAGTTTGTCAGCAATGCGCCTGAAGCACTTGAATTTATTTTTAAACAACCACATCGGGATGACAAAAGAAAATGAAACTTATTATCTTAATCTTTATTTGTTCATTGACTGTTAGTGCATCTTCGTTTAACGGAGATTCAGCCAGTGCTGAAGATTTTTTACAGAATATGCGTAAACCTCGCGCGGTCCAGACTTGGGCAAAAATGGATGGTACCGCCGAACACTTGAGGCGTGGCAGCTCAAAAATCAGTGTCCCGATTTATCTTGGAATAATGTTTGCCGCCGATCGCATTTTATCGCAGATAATAATCGATCAGCAACAAGGATACCTGGTTGGTCAAACTTTTTCCGGCAAGGATTCTGGAACTTCGATTATTCCAATTCACAGTGACCGCAGCGGGGGTGAACGTCTTGCCGAAATCGGATTGCGTCCTGAAGATTTGGCGATGAGTTTTATTTACTGGGATTTTGTTCGCGAACTGTCCCGCGAGAGTATCAGCATGCGTGAATGTCGGGTGTTCATATTAAAAAAAGATCAGGAGCTGGTAAAACTTTCCGCAGATGTCAATTATTATTTCCCGTTAAAGGTTGAATGGTACAAGAATGAGTACAGTAATGATGCCAAGTCTTACAGAACTCTTGAAGCTGTAAGGTTTAAAGAAGTCAACCATTTGTGGTTGGTAACACGTTTATTGGTCAGCGGCCCTGGCTGGCGTACCAGCATTGACTTTGCCAAAGCCGATGCAGGCATCAATAATAACGAAACTCCGGCAGATATATTCAAAAAACTTTAATCCTGTTTATTTAATACTTTCTGCCCTGATGTATTGAAGGTTATTGCGTTCGCACAATGCGCCGTTCATTTTTTCAGGTCAAATTAAATTTTCGAGTCAACATATGCTTTGTTCAGCTGTCAGCATTAACCGAGCGAACGCGGTGAGAATGGACAGGTGCCCTTATCTTTTTATGCTTGTCAATACCTTTCGGAATTGATTTTAATTGCCAACATCAGTAGTCGGCATGGTTTGAATTAAAATGCTCAAACCGTTATATTCCTGAGTTTGTCAGCGCTTAAATGTCAGTTTATGCAATGGTTGCTGCGTCTGAGTAAGGTTGCATCAAAATTAACAAATCAAGGTCAAAAATGAATATGCAGGATGAACTTCAGAAAATAGCCGGTGAAATACGGGATTTTATCGCCGCCGATACGTTTCCGGCATCGATATCCCCGGAATATCTCAAAGATGCCGTGACCGATTATCCATTGCGCGGCGGTAAACGGTTGCGTCCGGCATTGGTTTTGTGGTCATGCGGTCTGCTTGGAGGCGATATCGCTAAAGCATTTCCGGCAGCGGCGGCGGTGGAGATTTATCACAACTGGACTTTGGTTCATGATGATATTATCGATGATGACGATTATCGGCGCGGTCAACCCACTACCCATTGTAATCTGGGGAAATACGCCGCCGCAGTATTGCCCGGCGCAGGCAGAGAATTCGGGCGCAATTTCGCGATTCTGGCTGGTGATATTCAGCAGGGTTGGGCAGCTAATACGCTTTTGAAGTCTGAGGAATACGGCGTGAGCCCGGCGGTAGTGCTGGCTATGTCGCGCCGGCTGCATGAACAATTGAACTGTGAGCTGATTTCTGGCGAAGCCTTGGATGTAGAATTTGCTGCCCGTGACATCGCGTCAGTGAGCGTGGCTGAAGTTGAGAAAATGCTCTATCTGAAAACCGGAGCATTGTTGCGTTTTTGTGTCGAAGCCGGGGCTTCAATCGCGCTCAATGATTCATCATATTCGGATCCTCGGCTGCTTAAGCTGGCGGAATTTGCGGCACAGGCCGGGGTTGCGTTTCAACTTCGTGACGACTGGCTGGGGATTTTTGGTGATGCAGAAAAATTAGGCAAACCAATCGGAGCGGATTTAACTGAAAGAAAGCCGACCGTTATGTTGCTGAAGGCCTTCGAACTGCTTTCACCATCAGGCGCTGATGAGTTGCGCAATCTTTTGGGCAGCAGTATTACTCCGGAAATTATCCGGCGGGCGCGTTACCTTTTGAGCGAATCCGGTGCTGCTGATTATGCGTCCGGACGTGCTGCTGAACTTAGTGCGCAGGCTCGCGAAAATCTTGAGTCATTTCCGGATAATTGTTACCGGAAACTGCTGTCAGATTTGCTCGAATATCTGACTGCTCGCTCTGTCTAAAATTCGCGCGCGCATAATGCGCGCGCGAATTTTAGCGGCGTCCGATTGTCATCACGGTTATGTCGGCGCCAGGCATGGCACGGCAGGCTTCAGTTAAGGTTGAACCGGTGGTGAAAACATCGTCAATCAATAGGATCTTGAGTCCGTCAACGCTTACGCCATTGCGCAGAACAAAAGCGTTTTTCAGGTTCTTTATGCGTGCTTCGCGATTGAGGGTGGCTTGACGACGGGTGCGCCGGCATCGTCGAATAATATTGCACAGCGGAATATTCAATTCATGATGCAACTGTAGTCCGAAAAGCTGAGCCTGATTATAGCCGCGCTGCAGTTGACGTGTCCAATGCAACGGTATCGGTACGATCATATCAAATTGCGTTTTGGCATGAAGCAGTGTTTCGTTGCCGATTTGGGCAAAGGCCCGGGCCAGCTCGATTCCGCCGCGGTATTTATAACGGTGAATCATGGCGCGCCCAAATTCATTGATTTCAAACAAGGCGAAGGCATTATTCCAGGGACGGACACCGAATTCAAGACATTTCGAACAGTAATCAAGAATTCCGTCAATACTGCCGCCGCATCCGCGGCAATGCGGTTCAGACGGTCGTTGAAGTTTGCTGCGGCAGTCAGTGCAGAATCTATTCCAGTTTTCCACTGAAACGGTCCCGCAGCCGGGGCAGGGGAAAGTGAGCACCTCGCCGGCCAGCGTGGCGGGCAGGACTTTCAGTTTGTCATAAAACCGCAAATTTTGCCCGCAATTCTTCAAATTTTCCAGCCTCAATACTTTCGCGAACCTGTTGCATCAGGCTCAGATAATAGTGTAGATTATGAATGGTCAACAGGCGCAGTCCGGTAATCTCCTGAACATTAAGCAGATGACGGATATATGCTTTGGTGAAATTACGGCAGCAGTAGCAGTCACATTCCGGATCAACCGGAGTGAAATCTTTAGCGTACCGTCCGGCTTTGACCGGAATTATTTCGCCGGTTCCGACGTAAGCGCTGCCGTGTCGCGCCATTCGGGTCGGCAGAACACAGTCAAACATATCAATGCCGCGCGCGACGCTTTCAATCAACTGTTTCGGGGTTCCAGCTCCCATCAGGTAACGCGGTTTATCGGCAGGGAGACAGGGTACTGTCCAATCAAGACATTCAAACATCTGTTTTTCCGGTTCGCCTACACTCAAGCCACCGATAGCGTAGCCTTCAAACCCGATTTTAACCAGTTCACGAGCTGATTCTTCACGGAGATCGCGGTAAGTGGAACCTTGGACAATTCCGAACATCAGATGTCCTTCGCGCATGGGTTGTTCACGGGAAATTTTTTCCCATTCAATGGTCTGCTTCAGCGATTTCAATGCATCAGCATGCGAACACGGATACGGAGTACATTCGTCAAAGGCCATGACAATATCAGACCCGAGCACTTTCTGGATATGAATAGATTCTTTGGGTCCGAGAAAAAAACGACTGCCGTCGATATGTGACGAAAACCAGACCCCGTCTTTTTCGATTTTGCGCAGTTTGGCGAGGCTGAAAATCTGAAAACCACCGCAGTCGGTCAGTATCGGGCGATGCCAACCGCTGAAATTATGAAGTCCTCCGGCCGCTTCCATAATTTCCAGTCCCGGCTTCAGAAAAAGATGATAAGTGTTTCCCAGGATGATTTGTGCGTCCAGTTCTTCCAATTCACGCGGCGTCATCGCTTTTACGCTGCCGCGGGTACCGACCGGCATGAAAATCGGAGTTTGAATAGTGCCGTGTGGTGTGGTCAGAACGCCGCGGCGGGCGTTGCCGGCAGTTTTTAGGATTTTAAATGACATGTTAGAGCGAACCTGAATAGAGCATGCCTTTCAACACCTCATTTGCGGATTTGCCCAGCGCTTCCGCAAGCGCGGCAGCAAACTCGAAAACAGCGGCAGGTCCTTTGCCGGTAACAATCCGTCCGTCAGTTTCAGCCATGTTGCCGGTATAATTACAGTTGCCGAATTGATTTTCCATTCCCGGATAGCCGGTGATACGACGTTTTTCGGTCAAACCGAATGCCGCCAAGGCCATTGGCGCCGCGCAGATGGCAGCGGCAATTCCGCCCTGCTGATAAACCGCTGTCACCGTATTTTTTACTTCTATACTATCGCGTAAATTAGCTGATCCGGGCATCCCGCCGGGCAATACAACCGCGTCGAAATCTTCAGGGTTGAGCTCTGAAAGTTTTTTGTCAGCATGTATTTCGATCTGATGGGCACCATTTATCGTGGTGGAATCAAGACCTGCAGTCACGACCTCAAAGCTGCAGCGCCGCAAAATATCAACAGCTCCGACGGCTTCTATTTCTTCAAATCCTTCAGCCAAAATAACCATTATTTTTTTCATAGTGTCAGTCCTTTAATTGTCACAGGTTTACCGATGGGGAATAGCGGTCACAACGTTCTGTTAAACTTGAAAAGTACCGCTGAAAAATATCGTAATCTACCCGATATCAACAGAAAATCAACCGAATAGTAATAAACCTGAATAAATGCTGTCCGATGCGGTAAGAATATTGCAGTTAAAATCTACCGGTATTCGGATTGGGACCAGTTGCTTGATCGATTTTCAGCTAATGCGCTCTTTCTGGATGCGTTCAGACTCTTGATAAATCGTCAATTAAGTAGTAGATTATAAATTCACCATTTAACTTTAAGAAGATTTATGACAGAACTTGATTTGATCCGAAATTTTTCAATTATTGCACATATTGACCATGGAAAATCTACATTGGCAGACCGGTTGCTTGAACAAACTGCGACTATTGCAAAAAGAGATCTTCAGGAACAAGTGCTCGATGCCATGGATTTGGAACGTGAACGCGGCATTACTATCAAATCCCATCCGGTGCGGATGGATTATCACGGCGCGGATGGACAAGAGTACAAGCTTAATCTGATTGATACTCCAGGGCATGTCGATTTTACCTATGAAGTGAGCAGAGCGCTTTCGGCCTGTGAAGGAGCGTTGCTGATTATTGACGCGACGCAGGGTGTTCAAGCCCAGACCGTGGCTAATGTATCGCTGGCATTTCGTCAGAATCTGACCATAATTCCGGTGATCAATAAAATTGATTTGCCGGCTTCCAATCCTGAATTATGCTATGAACAGATGGAAGAGGTATTGATGATTCCGCGTGAGGATGCGATTCTGGTCAGCGCTAAAGAGGGAATCGGCATTTCCGAACTCTTGGAGGCAATTGTAACGCGAATCCCGCCGCCTAAACTGAAATCATATGACGAACCCAGTTGTCTGATTTTTGATTCAAATTATGACGCTTATCGCGGAGTGGTTACTTATGTCCGGGTTTTCAGCGGAGAATTCCGTCGCGGTATGAAGGTGCGGGTTTTCAGTAACGGCATTGAAAGTGAAGTCAAGGAAGTCGGCTTTTTTAAGCCCGGAATGATTGCGGCCGAAAGTTTGTCGGCTGGCGAAGTCGGCTATCTGATTCCCAATCTCAAGAGTCCAAGCGATACCAAGATGGGGGATACTGTTACTGACGCGAAAAATCCCTGTAAGGACGCATTGCCCGGATTTCGCGAAGTTAATCCGATGGTTTTCAGCGGTATTTATCCAATTGACTCTGCCGATTACGAACAGCTCAAATTGAGTGTGGCGAAACTGCAACTCAATGATGCCGCGTTCAAATATCAGGCAGAAACCTCGGCTGCGCTCGGATTCGGATTCCGTTGCGGTTTTCTTGGACTGTTGCATATGGAGATTATACAAGAACGTCTGCGCCGTGAATACAGCATGGATATTATTGCGACTTATCCCAGCGTGATTTATCATGTTTATCTGCGTGACGGCAATATGCTCAATGTCGATAATCCGGTGCATATGCCGGATCCGACGCTGATCGACCGCATTGAAGAACCGCTGATCAATGCCAGGATTATGGCACCAAACAATTATATCGGCGACATCATGGCACTGGTGATGAATAAACGTGGAATTTGCACTTCCACAGAAGCCGTGGACGGCAGTCATGTGATTATTGAGGCGGAACTGCCCATGCATGAAATTCTGATTGACTTTCACGACAAGCTGAAATCGATTACTCGCGGCTACGGAAGTTTTGACTATGAAGCATCCGGTTATCGTGCGGACAAACTGGTTAAACTGGATATTATGGTCAACGGCGAACCGGTGGATGCTTTTTCCTCAATTGTTCACATTGATCATGCCCATTTTCGCGGCAGCAATCTTTGTTCGAAACTTAAAGATCTGATTCCTCCACAGATGTTCCAGATTGCGATCCAGGGTGCGGTCGGCGGTAAAATCGTTTCCCGTGAAACGGTCCGGCAACTGCGTAAAAATGTTATCGCCAAATGTTACGGCGGCGATATTACGCGTAAACGCAAACTGCTTGACAAGCAGAAAGAGGGGAAAAAGCGAATGAAAGAAGTCGGTCAGGTTTATATTCCGCAAGAGGCTTTCGTCGAAGTGCTCAAGGCTACTGACAACAAATAAAGGCGCCGTTATGTTTAAAATATTGGCAAAACGTAAATTACGTCGGCAACTGGATGATTTTCGCAAGCAGATTCGTTTTATTTTGCACGCGGATGACGATATTCTTGAACTTCCGCAAAAAGAGACACTGAAAAAGCTTCTGGATAACAGTGAGGAAATTGGTCAAGAACCGGCTGACAAAATTCGCACGTTTTTGAATGAAGCGCAACCGCTCATAGTTCGCAACTCACCGCGTTTCCGTTCCTGTCGTATCCGCGAACTGCTGGACGTTCTGGCCGTTGCCTGTATGGTGGCTTTCGGGATTCGCGGATTGTTTTTACAGCCGTTCAAAATCCCTACCAGCAGCATGCAGCCGACCTTGTTTGGCATCCACTATGTGGAAGATAAAGTAATTCCGAATATTAATTCTGCCGCCGCATTTGCGCTTTATTCTACGGTTCCGGCTAAAGCTGAAATTACTGCGCCCGGTCGTTTGGATTTGAATTCATTTTCCAACAACGCCAGAGGCGGTAATCCGCTGGCCAAATTCTTTTTCGGTCAAACCTCATTCATTATTGGCGACAAAACCTATACTTTGCCCGGTACCTTGCAGAAAGTGGCTGACTATACCGCTTTGAGCAGGGATCAGATTTATCGTCCCGGCGAAAAACTCGCCGACGGCTGGCTTTCGATGGGCGATCATTTGTTTGTTGACCGTATGTCTCATCATTTTTGGGATTTCAGACGCGGTGATGTCGTGGTTTTTAATACCGAAGGAATTACTGACAATGGTCAGCCGCTGGCCGGTTTTTACTATATCAAGCGGCTGGTCGGCATGCCGGGCGATACCTTGAAAATCGACGGCAATCAGTTGTTGGTCAAGTCAAAAGATAGTAACGAATTTATCCCGGTTCAAGAACTCTGCCAGAAATTTGAAAAAATCTACAGCGGGCAGGGCGGATACCACGGACACTTGAATCAGGTCGGCTCCGGTTATGGACGTTTTCTCGGCAGTCCTGATGCGGAACTGATTATTCCCGAAAATTTTTACTTTATGCTTGGTGATAATTCTTTATTCAGCTCGGACAGCCGGGTATGGGGACTGGTACCGCGTTCTAATATGGTCGGTCGTGCATTTTTTGTCTTCTGGCCGTTCTCACGCCGCTGGGGACTCGCTGACAGCACTGCTCCGTTGCCTGTTCCTACCACCGAAAGCCGGGGCAATAGTTTTCCGCAGATGTCGCAACAATAGCGATACGGGACTCTGTTCCGGATAACTTCTAATCAGAATAAGGATAAAACTTATCGTTTTAACTGCTTTGTCATGATGATAAATCAGATGCTTAACTTCGCGCGCGCATTATGCGCGCGCGAAGTTAAGAAACAAAGTTACATGATTTTTCTTCTCGCTTATTGTTCTTTTCTGCGGTAAACAAAATTGCCGCCGACAATCGTAGCTTCGGCCCGTCCTTTGAATTTTGTACCATGAAACGGCGTATTGCGGGATTTGGAAAATGATGTATTGACATCATAAACAAATTCTTCATCAGGATTAATAACTGTGATATCGGCATTAGTTCCCGGCTCAAGTGTTCCCGCATTCAAGCCGAGTAAGGTTGCCGGACCGACTGTAAATTTGGATACCAGTTCGGACATTGACAGTATGCCGCTGTGGTAAAGTTCGGTCAGACAGACCGGAATGGCAGTTTCAAGTCCGATAATGCCGAAAGGCGCATAATCGAATTCTACTTCTTTGGCCGTCATCGTATGGGGGGCGTGATCAGTGGCAATGATCGAAATTGTTCCGTCTTTAAGTCCTTTAATGACAGCCTGCCGGTCATCTTCAGAACGCAGGGGCGGGTTCATTTTATAGTTAGTGTCGAATTTTTTGATATTTTCGTCAGTCAACGCGATATGATGTGGAGTTGCTTCCGCAGTTACCTTGATTCCTCTGGCTCGGGCACGGCGCATCATTTCCACGCTTTCACGGGTGCTGATATGTTGCATGTGGATTTTCCAATCGAACATCCGTGAAAAAATAATATTGCGCTGTATGATCAGTTCTTCCGCCGCGCTGGGAATGCCGAGCATGCCGAGCAAGACCGACCATTTACCTTCATGCATGACTCCGTCACCTTTCAGCGATTCTTCTTCGCAATGGTCCAGGATCGGCAGGTCAAACGATTTGGCATAAGCCACGACATGCCGCATCAATTCGTTATTTTGAATACAGCGTCCATCATCCGAAAGTGCCACCACACCGGCGTTTTTGAGACTGCCGATTCCGGCCATTTCTTTGCCATCGGAATTTTTACTCAGGCAACCGCACGGATAAACCCGAACTTTTGCGTTGCGTTCACTTTCTCTTTTTATCAATTCGATAGTGCCTGCACTGTCGCAGCAAGGATTGGTATTGGGCATCGCCAAAATCGAAGTGAAACCGCCGGCAGCTGCGGCCATAGTACCTGTCGCGATGGTTTCAGCTCCGGTATTTCCAGGCTGACGCAGATGAACATGAATATCAATAAAACCTGGCGCAATGATATTTCCACTTAAGTCGATTTTTTCCGGTTTTCTGATGCTGGAGGGTTCGACAATGATGCCGTTGGCTACTCCGATATCCATGACTTCGTCAATACCGCGAGCCGGGTCGACGACGCGGGCTCCGGTCAGAATATAATGATCTCTTGTATTCATTTATAATGCTCCAGCTGTGAGAAAAAGCACCGCCATGCGTACTGCCATGCCGTTGCTGACTTGTTCAAGAATAACCGATTGCGGTCCGTCGGCAATTGCAGAGGACAATTCGATATCGCGATTGATTGGTCCCGGATGCATTACCAGTGCGTCCGGCTTCAAAAATTGCGCTGAATCACGGTTTAAACCGAAGAACTGACTGTATTCACCGGTACTGGGAAAAAATCCATCAGCCTGTCGTTCGTGCTGAATGCGCAAAAGATTGACGACGTCAGCATCGACCAGCGCATCTTTCAGATTGTGGCAGACCCGCACGCCGACTTCTTCAAATTCTCTGGGGCACAACGTTGCGGGGCCGGCAAATGTTACATTCGCGCCGAGTTTCAGCAATGCCCACATATCACTGCGGGCGACACGACTGTGAAGGATATCGCCGATAATAGAAACGTTCAGCCCTTTCAGACTGCCGAATTTTTCGCGGATGGTAAAGACATCAAGCAATGCCTGAGTCGGGTGTCCATGCGAACCGTCCCCGGCATTGATTACCCCGCATTTGATATGCTTGGCGATAAGCATGTGTGCCCCTGGCGCGGAGTGGCGCATCACAATTATATCAGCTTGAAGTGCTTCAATATTTTTTACCGTATCCAGCAGCGTTTCACCTTTGGTCAAACTGCTTACGCTTCCTGACATATTGATGATATCTGCACTGAGACGCTGTTCCGCAAGCTCAAATGACACGCGTGTTCTGGTACTGGGTTCAATGAAAAAATTGACCACGGTCTTGCCTCGCAGAGCCGGTACTTTTTTTACATTGCGCAAACAGACTTTCTTGAACTCCTCGGCAGTATCGAGTATCAACTCGATTTCAGCGGCGGTGAGATCATAAATCTCCAGCAGGTCTTTTTGTGTCCAACTGATGCTCATCCTTTAAATACTCCAGCTTTGTCCCATAACATTTCATATATACCGTCAGCACCTTCGCTTTCCTCAAATTCAACCAGAATTTTTTTGTCAACAGGCGCTTTATGAACGAAACCGACATAATCGGCACGAATCGGAAATTCATATCGACAGCGGTCAACCATAATCGCAAGGCGGATCAATCGAGGTCTTCCATAGTCCGTCAGCGCATCCAGCGCGGCACGAACACTCCGCCCGGAAGCCAGAACGTCATCGGCAATGATCACGTTGCAATCATCAATGTTAAACGGGATGTCGGTTTCCCTGATTATCGGCAACTTTTTTTTGCGTAAACTATAATCGTCACGATACATGTTAATATCCAATACGCCCTCGAGTGACTGAAAACCTGAAAGCTCCAGGATTTTGGCTCTCAGACGATGGGCAAAAGGAACCCCTTGCCGCTGGATTCCCAACAAAGCAAGGGGTTTTGCACTTTTGGTGCCCGGCTTGAATTCAGAGATGATTTCAGCGGAAATTTGGGTCAACGCCTCATCCATCCGGGATTTGTCAAAAATCAAAGTTTTATTCGTCATAGTTTTTTCCCAAGACAATTATTTAAACTATCAGTTAAATTTAGTTCGCAACCAATAAAATGCAATCACCTCTTTTGAAATTACCTCTAATATGACAAATGACGTTTGAATGAGTACAGAAAGACTCATATGTTAGAGTCAGCACACTGACATCATTTAAATTACGGAGGGAACAGATGACAACGGCAGTGAAAAAAACAGTGGTGGTATTGGGCGCATCAACTAATCCGGAAAGGTATTCAAATAAAGTTGTCGTTAGTCTGCTGGAACATGGATATGAGGTGATTCCGGTCAATCCTGCCGGTCCGGTTATTTGCGGTTTACAGGCGGTCAAGGATTTGGCGGCGGTGAAACAGCCGGTGCACACTTTGACTATGTACATAAATCCGGAACGTTCTTCAGCCTTGCATGATGAAATTATTACTTTGAATCCGGGAAGGGTTATATTTAATCCCGGTACTGAAAATCCGGCATTGGCGGCATTATGTCGCGAACATGGAATAAAAACTCTGGAAGCATGTACGCTGGTGATGCTGAAAACCGAACAATTTTAAACATAACGAAAACAACCTGATTCCCATAAAATATTGTTTGGTAGTAATTAATCGATGAGTGGCGAAAATTTCAATTCAGTTGAAGACCGTGGTCCGATTATCCGGATTGTGAAACTTTTTCTCACCGAGCCGTTGTCAATGATTTTCATTGTTCTGACGCTAATGCTCGGATGGATGGCGATTTGTACACTTTTGGATCGTGTCATAAACTTTGCGCGCGCATAATGCGCGCGCGAAGTTTAAGTACCTGAATTTACAGTAATTTTTCCGGTTGACTGAAATTGAGATAAAACAGAAAAATACATCAATAAGAAACTTGCCGCAAAGCGGTTGCGATCTTTCGAGTTTTGTTCCGCACTTCTCGATGGCATGAACAGAAAAAAATCAGACGAATCTATTTGATTTAACCGCAAATCAATCGCATATTGTATGCGTTCACAGAACATTTAGTTACTTGTCGGGCATCGAGAAGTCCCCGCTAAATGCTTGACAAACCAAACAACGGGGAAGGGAGAAAGAAATGAACTGGTATCTGGATGTGTTGAAAAAGTATGCCGTATTTGATGGTCGTGCAAGACGCAAAGAATATTGGTTCTTTGTGCTTTTCAATGTGATCATCAGCCTTGTCCTCGGATTTGTGGATGGTCTTCTCAGTAGCTCCGGCATTATCGGCGTGATTTATGGTTTTGCCGTGCTTATCCCCAGCATCGCGGTTTCTGTGCGCAGACTCCACGACATCAATCGCAGCGGATGGTGGCTGTTGATAGGTCTGATTCCGTTGATTGGAACAATAGTGATGCTTATCTTTATGGTCACAGACGGCACCACCGGCGATAATCAGTATGGAGCAGATCCCAAAACCGCATCGTGAAAAATACGCAAAGAGCGTGAATTAATTCAAGGTTTCGGCACTGCGAGTGCCGAAACCTAAATTCAAAACATGCGCGGTTTGCCGCCAGCTCAAACACGTTCATGATTCACAATTCGCTAGAACATCTCAGGTTGCCAAAACATCCTGTATGGTATTCAGAATCAATTTGATTTGGTTTTGGAACGGTTGGCGAGGATATGAGCGATTTCATAATAATTTTCCCACCATTGATTTTTAGGGCGCTGGAATTCTTTTATCGCGATTTTATCGAGTGATTCCAGTTCATACAGAGCGGTTTTACCTTGTTTCTGCCCGATCAGCAACGATGAGTGGTCGCCTTTGTTCAGTTGATCGATGATTTTGGCGACCGCTTCATAAGCGAGGCGGGCGGCGAGAATACGGTCAAAGGGAGTCGGCTGACCGCCTTGCTGGATGGGACCGAGAATGGATTTTCTGACGTCAAACCATTTGCCGCCTTCTTCATCAAAAAGTGAACAGATGAAGTTAATGTCATAAGTAGGATTGGCGTTTTCATTGGAAATGATCAGCGCGGTACGACGTCCGTCTTTGAATTCATCGACCAGTTCGTGGGTATGGTTTTGCAACATGTCTACGTTAATACCCATTTCGTGGGTATAGATGTATTCGGCGCCGCAAGCCATGCCGGACATCATCGCCAGAAATCCGCAGTAACGTCCCATAACTTCGACTACAAACAGACGTCGGGCGCTGTCCGCGGATTTTTTGATTTTATCGACGGCTTCGACAATGGTGTTCAGTGCGGTGTCGCAGCCGATGCTGAGTTCCGCGCCCGGAATATTGTTGTTGATGCTGGCTGGAATGCAGATGGTCGGCATCTTGAAGATTTCGAAATTATTTCTTGCTGCCAGCAATTTTGACGCCAGCGTATAGGCGGTCCAGCCGCCAATAATAATCAACGCATTGATCCGGTGTTTTTCCAGATTCGCGGCAATCCGGTACAGATCACATTCTTTCGGCAGCGAACGATTGGTGCCGAGCTTGGTTCCGCCGATGCCCGGCCAATGATCGACTTCCATCCATTGGAATTCGTGAAAACGTCCTTCAAGCAGACCTTCGACCCCGTCTTCAATACCGAATACCCGGTAACCGTTATTCATGCCCATGCGGACAATCGCGCGCAATGCGTTGTTCATCCCCGGTGCCGGCCAGCCTGAAGTGATGACGGCGATGCGCGGGCTGTCTTCATGAAGTTCTTTTTCCGGTTTACTTTGTGCGTTGACCGAGACCAGATGACATATTTTCGCCCAGCTGATACCGCGCATCTTTTCTGCTTCATCAAAATTGCCGTTTTTAATCGATGCCGAAATGGCGCGGGTTTTGGCTACAGTTTCAAGCAGTGGTACCATGGTGACCCGGTTGTGTTGTGAAACCACAATTTGTGACGTATTTGACGAATCGTTTTTCAGCAGTTCTTTAATGGCTTGGTAACCGTATGCCGTACTCATGTAGCGGTCATAAGCGCTGGGTGCGCCGCCGCGTTGAACATGTCCGAGGATAGTGATTCGACATTCAGAATTGAGCTTGGTTTCAATGGTTTCCTTGACCATCGCGCTGGTGATGGGGTTGCCGTGAATATCGCGTGCGCCTTCGGCCATGATAATGATATTGTCGCGTCGCCCGGCTTTCCGTCCGTCTTCGAGTTTGCAGCAAAGCTCATCTTCCCAACCGTCTTGGGGAGGGTGTTCCGGGACAAAAACCCATGCCGAACCGGTGGCGATCGCGCTCATCAACGCGAGATATCCGCAGTTGCGCCCCATGACTTCGACGACAAAAATGCGTTGATGACTGAACGCGGTGCTGCGCAGCGCATCGATGGCATCGACAATACGGTGCAGCGCGGTATCGGCGCCGATGGTCATATCGGAATTGGCGAGATCGTTGTCAATTGAGCCGACCATGCCGATTACGCGGAGGGCAGGGCAGGCGGCACGCTGTGCTTCAGTAATGCGTCCGGTTTGCAACAATTCTTCACAAAGGTCGCTCCAGTCGCTGCTGAATTCGTCGGCTCCGCTTAAACTGCCGTCGCCGCCGATCACAATCAGGCGGTTGATTCCGTTTTTGACTAAATTTTCAGCGGCAGTCAACAGACCGGCGCGAGTGCGGAAATCTTTGCAGCGCGCGGAGCCGATAACAGTACCGCCGAGCGGCAGAATGCCGGAAACTGAATTCCAATCGGCAGGTACAATGTGCCCTTCAATCAGCCCCTGGTAGCCTTCGTAAACCATATAAACCTGCATACCGTATGCAATGCCGCCGCGCACGACTGCCCGCACTGCGGCGTTCATGCCCGGGGCATCGCCGCCGCTGGTCAGAACGGCAATAATATTCTTCGCACCTGCAGTCATATAACCTCCTGTCTGCTGATAAGTTCTTACTGATTCAGTGATAAATTTGAGTACAATTATTTTTAACGCACTTATTGATAATAGTAATTCCGCCGACTCACCTATCGGGTTAAAAAACTAAAGATAATTAATCCTGCGGGAAAATTCATTGGCATCTGCTTCGTTGGTGGCGTCTCGCCTCCGCACTGAATTTCTCACGGAATCAGGTTCTTTTAAGTTACTTCAAAAACGGGGTTTCTCAAATTGAAAAAGGGGTTGTTGGTGGCATATTGATATCTTTTAGCGGTAAATTAAACTGAGGATAGAATCATGGAAAAAGAATATAATTTTTCTGCCATAGAATCGAAATGGCAGGAATATTGGGAAAAGAATAAAACTTTCAAAGCCGAAGATTTTGTTGAAGGCAAGCCGAAATATTATGTGCTGGATATGTTTCCATATCCGAGCGGAGCCGGACTTCACGTTGGTCATCCTGAAGGCTATACTGCTACCGATATCCTTTGCCGTTACAAACGCATGCGCGGTTTCAATGTGCTTCACCCGATGGGCTGGGATGCTTTCGGTCTGCCGGCGGAACAATACGCGGTGGAAACCGGAACTCATCCGTCAGTGACCACTGAACGCAATATCAACAATTTCCGCAAACAGATCAAGGCGCTGGGATTCAGTTACGACTGGGATCGTGAAATCAACACTACTGATCCGAAATATTACAAATGGACGCAATGGATTTTTTCGCAACTCCACAAAAAGGGTTTGGCTTATATGGCGGAAGTTCCGGTGAACTGGTGTCCCGCGCTTGGTACCGTTCTGGCCAATGAAGAAGTTATCAACGGTGTCAGCGAACGCGGCGGTCATCCGGTAGTGCGGCGGCCGATGCGTCAGTGGATGCTGAAAATCACTGAGTACGCGGAACGTCTGCTCGAAGACCTCGAAGAACTTGACTGGCCTGAGGGTATCAAAGAGATGCAACGCAACTGGATCGGCAAGTCAACCGGCGCTGAAGTCGATTTCGTAATTGACGGCATCGGAGAAAAAGTTACAGTTTATACTACGCGCCCCGATACGCTGTTCGGTGCTACTTACATGGTGCTGGCTCCGGAACATCCGCTCGTCGATAAAATTACCGCGCCGGCGCAGGCGGCACAGGTGTCCGCCTACCGCGAAGAAGCTTCGCACAAAAGCGATCTTGACCGCACGGAACTCAACACCGAAAAAACCGGTGTGTTTACCGGTGCTTATGCCGTCAATCCGGTCAATAACGATAAAATTCCGGTCTGGATTGCCGACTATGTCCTGATCAGCTACGGTACCGGCGCGATTATGGCCGTTCCGTCCCATGATACCCGCGACTTTGAATTTGCGAAACAATTCGATATTCCCGTAAAATGTATCATTATGCCGGATGATGAACTTGCCGCGCCTGAAGTGCTTGCCGGCAATGCCTGTTGGACCGGAAACGGCAAAATGATTAATTCGGCTAACCATGACGGGCTGGATATCAACGGTATGGAAGTCGCCGATTCCAAACGCGTTACCATCGAATGGCTGGAAGCCCGCGGCATCGGCAAAGGAGCGGTCAAATACAAACTTCGCGACTGGCTTTTCAGCCGCCAGCGTTACTGGGGCGAACCGTTTCCGATTATCCACCTGGAAGACGGTTCGATCAAGCTGGTCGATGACAATGATTTGCCGCTGACCTTGCCTGAACTCGATGATTTCAAGCCAGTCGCCAGCGGTGAACCGCCGCTTGCCAAGGCTGCTGACTGGGTTACATATACCGATCCTGAAACCGGCCTCAAAGGACGGCGTGAAACCAATACCATGCCGCAGTGGGCCGGTTCCTGCTGGTATTATCTGCGTTATCTGGATCCGGACAATAATCAGGCGGCATTTGCGCAGGACAAGGAAAAATACTGGATGCCGGTCGATTTATATGTCGGCGGCGCTGAACATGCGGTGCTGCATCTGCTTTATGCCAGATTCTGGCACAAAGTTCTTTACGATCTCGGTTTTGTTTCGACCAAAGAACCGTTCCGTAGACTGGTCAATCAAGGTATGATTCTCGGAATTTCCTACAAAGACAGCCGCGGCGCTCTGGTGCCGATGGATCTGGTTGAACACACCGGCGACGGCGCCGTTCATAAGCAGACCGGCGAAAAACTGGTCGAATTCCCGGCAAAAATGTCCAAATCATTGAAAAACGTCGTCAATCCTGATGACGTAATCAAGGAATACGGCGCCGACAGTATGCGGCTTTATGAAATGTTCATGGGCCCGCTGGAAGCCGTGAAACCCTGGAACACCAAAGGCGTCGAGGGCGTTTATCGCTTTCTCAAACGTTCTTTCCGGATGCTTACCGCGCAGCAGCTCAGCGACGCGCCGATGAATGAAGTTCAGTTGCGTTTGCTTCATGCGACGATCAAAAAAGTTACCGAAGATGTCGAGAGCATGTCGTTTAACACCGCCATCAGCCAGATGATGATTTTCCTGAATGAGTTTTCCGGCGACAAACCGCTTCCGCGCGAAGCCGCTGAAACTTATATCCTGCTACTGGCACCGTTTGCGCCGCATCTCTGCGAAGAATTGTGGAGCGCTCTCGGACATTCCGATACGCTCGCGTATGAACCATGGCCTGAATACAATGAAAAATACCTGAAAGTAGCCGAAGTCGAAATCATGGTTCAGGTACTCGGCAAAGCCAAAGCGCGCATTATGATGCCCGCTGACGCCGATGAAAATGTCATGAAGGAATTGGCGTTGGCCAATCCGGATGTTAACGCCGCAATCGGCGGCAAAACGGTGCGTAAAATTATTTGCGTGCCCGGCAGACTGATCAATATTGTGATCAGCTGATTGCGAGGTTCAAATATTTGTAAGTAGGCAATTTAAATTCACGCGCGCATAATGCGCGCGTGAATTTATAAAAGAGAGTTAGGATGAAATTAGGATTTAAATTTTTAAAACGCCGATCATTCTGGACTCATACCGCAGTTGCGGTCATCGCGGTATTGGTATTTGGTGTTGTCGAGCTGTTGCCGGCAGCGCTTGGGAACCGGTTTTTGCCGGCGCTGGCGGCATCGTTCGGTCTGCATGGAATTGATGCCGATATCCGAAAACTCGGTATAAACGGTGCCGAACTGAGCCGGACGCGGCTCAATTTTGACGGAAAGCGTTCTGTATCCATCAATTCTGTCAAACTCGAATATCGCCTGCCGTTGTGGCCGTTTGAACGTGGTATCACGGTGAAGTCGGCGGAGATTTCCGGGTTTCGTATCAATGCGGTGGAAAAAGACGGGAAACTGGTGATACCGGGGATTCCCGAAGAATGGCTGACCGGACAAAAGAAAAAGCGTACCGCCTCTTCCGGCGCCGCGCCGATGTTTAAGATTCAACGGGTTGTTCTGCGCGACTGTCTGATCCGGATTGAACGTGAAGACGGGATATTGGAAATTCCTTTTGCCGTCCGTTTTAATATGCCTGAAGAAAGCAGCAGCCCGATGCGGCTTCGTGCCGAAGTGAAGTTTTTCGGTGATAACCTCGAGATCAGTGCCTGGTGGCAGCGCGACAGCGGAGAATTTGAGACCGCGTTGAACGGAAGAGTGCGCTCCGCCAATTATCTGCGGCTGGCGCCGCAACTGCGCGGTAAATTCAGCGGCGTGGGTGAGTTCAGCGGGAATTTGCGTGGAGTTTATAAGCCTGGCATGAAACTTCCTGAAAAGCTGGACGGATTGCTGACTTTTCAGCGTTTTCGTTTTGCCGCCGCCGGAGTTCAGTGCGGGACTGAGCCGGACCAACCGCTCACGCTGAAGATTAACGGTTATGATTTCGCGCTGGATGGTCTGACCTTGACTAAGCCGTTTCATGCCGGATTCGAACAGATCGCGGGTACGGCGGTTTATGAAAATGACAAAGTCACCATACCCCATAATTTGAATTTACGGATTGCCGCCGCTACCAATCCGCAATTGAAGCTCGCTCAGGATATTACTCTGGCGCTGGCCGGGATTTTTGACTGGGACGCGCAGCGCAAAACTTCATCGATTTCCGGACGTTGTACCTCTTCCGTTTTGGCTGTCGCCAAAATCAGAACAGACGATGCCTTGCTTACTTATGATGGTATCCTGAAAGACGGTTTGCCTGCCGCGAATTTTCATCTGACAATACCGTCGGCAACTCTTGTCGAAACCGGACTTAAAACCGGAAATATCCGACTGAACGGTCGTTGGCCTCGCGTTGCTGATCGTCCGGAAATTGGTAAACTGAAAATCGACGATGTGGTTTTTCGTGATTATCGGATTGACGGACTGGCTTGGGATATTTTGTTTGAAGACGGAAAAGTGCTGATGAATGGAACGGTTGACCAGAAAATTCTGCCCGAAGTCGTTTGCACTAATAACTTATCCGTCAGCTTGGGCTCCGCACCGGTTGCCGAGGCCGCGATTAAGTTGGTTCTACCTGAAAATACCGCACCGTTCAGCCTGCACCGTTTCAATAAAAAGTTGCCGGAATTGCTCTTTTCCGGCGGGATTGAATTGAACGGCTTGTGGCAATGGCAGAGTGGCAAACAACAATGCGCGGCCAAACTGATGCTTCGCAATGGTCGGCTTGACGGTGAAGAAATGGAGATTCACGCGGAAGGCATTGATGCCGATATTGATGTTTCGCTGATTCCGGAAGTCGGCACGCCGCCGCTTCAGCACTTCGGATGCCGGAAATTTGCGTTTAAAGCGCTGATTTTCGAAGATATCGCGGCGCGTTTTCAGTTGGAGCACGGCAAGGAATTTCTGCTCGAAGAATTCAGTTCACGCTGGTGCGGGGGGAATATCTTCACTCAATCGTTGCGTTTCAACCCCGAGGTCAGTGAAACCAAGGCGGTGATTTACTGTAACGACATCAAACTGGCTGAGCTTCTCGCCCAGACCGGTATTGCCAAAGCCGAAGGCGGCGGCAAGCTTCACGGCAAACTGCCGTTGCGCTTCGGTCCTGCGGGAATCAGTTTTGATGCCGGATTTCTCTATTCGGCACCCGGCGAAACCAGGAATATCAAACTGTCCGGACTCCAGAAAAAACTTCAGGATATTCCTCCTGAAACCGCCCAATTCGCACAACTTGATCTGGCTTATGAAGCGCTTAAAGATTTTGATTATGAATGGATTAAACTGGACTTTGCCTCTTCCGGCGAGTATCTTAATATCAATTCCCAGTTTAACGGTCGTCCGAAAAATCCGTTACCGTTTGAATTTGACCAGAAGCGCGGCGGATTTGTCCGCTCCGAACAGCAGACAGCCAGATTTCAAGGGATTAAACTTGACTTGAATTCAAGTTTTCCGCTCAATACACTTGTGGATTTAAATAAAAAGTTCAAAAATTTGTTTAAAAGGGGGGCACAATGAAAAAAAATGTTCTGAACATGCTGACACTGGTTGCAGTCATTGCCGGGCTGTCCGGTTGCAGTCTAAAAACCGAAAACACCGTAAAAGTCGAGCCGATTGAAATTAAGCCGATCCATATCACCATCAATGTCAAAGTCGAAAAGGAATTGGATGACTTTTTCAGCGATATCGATGAAGCCCAATAATTAGGAGATAAAAAAATGTTTGGAAAAATCCGTATTACTTTGAAAATTACCGCCATCTGTCTGCTTTCCGCTATGTCAGTTGCCGCATTTTCCCAATCCGCCGAACAAATTAAAACCGCCATGAAACAACGTTTATCCAAAATCGGTGAATTCAAGAAAAGCGGTGTTCTCGGCGAAAATAACCTCGGCTATCTGACGGTCAGAACTACTAACGCCGAAGCCGAAAAACTCGCCGAAGCCGAAAACGCCGACCGCAAAAAAGTTTACGAGGCTATCGCCAAAAAAACTAAAGCCGATGCCGCTCAGGTAGGGCGCCAGCGCGCGGTTCAAATCATTCAGCGCGGTAACAAAGGCGAATGGTTTCAAAACGATAAAGGCGAATGGTTCGCCAAAAAATAGCGCGCAGAGAATATTTTAGCTTCGCACAAGAAAGAAACTTTGCCGCAGCCCAATGATCCGTCTGCTTTTTCTCAGGCTGATTTGAATTAATGACATAATTGAAGTATTTTCTTACACTTTTTTACTAACGAAAATAAAGTGAGAAAATTCAGGAGAACACTAAGATGCAGCATTTAAATGTACCGCCGGATAATCATGTCAAAGTACTCAACGGACAGGGGTGGGTCGGCTTGATTGATCACCTTGGAACTGAAGCAACAATTTTAAATGCGGCACGGGTTTCTTTCGGCAAACTTAAAGACAGTGTGGATGATAAAGATGTCAAACTGCTGGAATATCTGATTGAAAATCAGCACACCAGCCCGATGGAACATGTTGTTTTCACTTTCAGCATTCATTGTCCGCTGTTTGTGCGCGGCCAGTGGCACCGTCACCGTACTTGGAGTTACAATGAAATTTCGCGGCGTTATACCGAAATCGACATCGAATTCTATAATCCTCCGCGTTTACGGGCACAGGCCAAGATCAACCGTCAAGCTTCGGTTGACGCAGAAGATTTTGATGATAAAATTCTGATTGAAAAAATGCATCAGCATAATGCCGAAAGTTTGAAGTTATATAATGAGTTGCTTGATGCCGGGGTATGCCGCGAACAGGCACGCGGGGTTTTGTCGCAAAATATGATGGTGACCTTCTGGGGAACCGTTGACTTGAATAATCTGCTGCACTTTTTGGAGCTTCGCGATAGCGAGCACGCACAATGGGAAATTCGCGAATATGCGGTTGCCATCAAAAAATTGATTAAACCTCTGATTCCCAATGTTGCGAAATATTTTGAGTCCAAAGGGCAGATCTGGTAAAATGCTCCCCAGAATAGCGTTAACAATGGGTGATCCGGCCGGAATCGGCCCGGAGCAAGTAGTACGCGTAGCTCAACTTCCGGAAATAACCTCTTTGATGGAAATTGTGGTTTATGGCTGTCCCCGGATTATAGAAGAAGCTGCACGCCGTTTCAGCAATGGCGAAATGCCGCAAATCGTGGCGACTGGCGACCTGAAGTTTTCCGATTTTACCCCTGGCGTAGAAAATGCCGCATGCGGGCTGGCTGCGCTTAATACGGTCAAAGACGCGGTTCGCGATGTTTTATCCGGCAACATGGATGCCTTGGTGACTTCGCCCATGAATAAAGCTTCAGTCAATCTCGCAGGAATTCCGTTTACCGGTCACACCGAGCTGATCGCAGGTCTCTGCGGTTGCGAAAGCTATGCGATGATGCAGTCGGCAGATAATCTCCGGGTTGCCTTTGTGACTACACACATTCCGATTAACAAGGTGGCGGAAGCAGTGACTAGCGAAAGAATTGTTGAAGTCGCCGAACTTCTGCATCGGGCAATTTTAAGTGAGGGCATCGCAGTCCCCAAATTGGCCGCTGCCGCTCTCAATCCACATGCCGGCGAGATGGGTTATATGGGGCGTGAAGATGAGGATGTGGTTAAACCTGCTCTGGAAATTTTACGGAGTCGCGGAATTCATATTGAAGGACCGTTTCCTTCGGATGTTTTGTTTATCGAAAATACCCGCAACCGTTTTGACGGGATCGTTTCAATGTATCATGATCAGGGTCATATCCCTTTTAAAATGCTGGCATTTGATCGAGGAGTAAATTCAACACTGGGTCTACCGTTAATTCGTACCAGTGTTGATCATGGAACTGCTTTTGAAATCGCCTGGCGCGGTTGCGCCGATTTGGGCAGTCTGTGTGCCGCGTTAAAGCTGGCGGCTGTGCGCACTGGCAAAAAATCCGGGAATTAATAATGCATATCAATCTTGAAAAATCCGGATATCGTTTTTTATTGCTCTTTTTCAGCGGTTCTTATCTGGTTTTGGTGATGACCACACTATTCAGAGATGCCTTGGCCGGCTCTGAATCGACCGCGCTGGGGTTCGGACTGGTACTGATGTTTCTTTTGCTTTGGGCATATCTGGGCAGTATGATATTACCTCAATGGTGGTATCATAAAAATGAAATTCAAGCGGTCTCAGCTTCAATTCTGATTATGATCCTTCCAACTGTGGCTATGACTTCATTTATCGTTGAACAGGTCATACTTTCGCCGCTGTTTCTTGAGACATTCAAAATTCCGTTGTTACCGCTGCTGTTGATGACTTTGCCAGTCGGTTTATGGACTGGTGCCGGAATTTCGGTACTTAACTGTGACTTTTTTGCTTTCCGGCGCAATTTAAATTCCGCCGGGCTTGCGACCGGTATTTTTATCGGCGGAATTATTCTGTCGCTGGCGGTTGAGCGGATGATCATGCTTCAGATGTTACTGGTTGTCGGCGGCGCGATATTAATTATCTGGACGGTTTTAGACAGTATGGTTGCCATCAAACAGAAAAAATACCGGAACTTGATTTTTGTCACCGCTTTTTTGCTGCTCATACTGAATATTACGGTCTTTTGTTTCAATCACTTCATCGACCGTGCCGGTTTGACCGGATATCTTCCAGGTTGGCGTCATCTCCGGTCGGTGGAAACCGCTGAAGGAAGAATCAACTTTTTCAAAAAAAGCAGAAATTACGGTAACGGTAATACCGAGTTTCAAATCACTTTAAATCGGCAAAAATTGTGGGGTATTCCCGATGATAGCGGCTTCGGCGCCGGTGAACTGTTGCCGATTACGCTTCAGGTCAATCGTCCATATCAAAGGCTTATGCTGGTGACGCTGCCGTTTCATAACGGCGTAGAAATCCTTGAAAACCTGCCGCATGTCACCAGTCTTGAAGTGGTTTATCCGTTCAAAAGCCTTTTTGAGTTCGGGCGTGAAAATGATTTATTTATGCCGTTTTATCGGAAAAGTGCTTTTGTAAACATGTCGCCATTTCAGTATTTAGAACAGTTTGAACGTAAATTCGAAGCAATAATCGTACTTGATAATTTTTCTGTCAAAGAATTTGAACGAGCGGATTTTGTCGGGTTGGCGAAACGTCATCTGCATCCTGATGGGGTGTTTGCCGCGCCCATGCAGACATATGGGAGATTCATTGAAAATAATTTTCCTTATGTGTTGCGTTCTCCTGGCCGCGACGGAATTTTGATCGGCGCCAATCAGCCGTTGACCGCTAATTTGGGAACGCTTGGAAACCGCTATGAACAATATTCTGAAATAATTATGGACAGTGCACCATTGCCGAATGGCGTTTTTGAAATTCTTTACTCGCAACTGGGACGGCGGGATGATTTTAATAAAGAGGAAGTTTCTGAAAAATGGATTAACGGTGTGATGCCGTCACTCGCCAATGATATCTCATATTGGATGATGCTGGTTGCTCTGATGGTGTGTGTGATCTATTGGAGTATTCGTTTCTGGTTCGGCCGTTATGGCAATACCGGACTCGCGTTTGCCGCTATGGAAAACGGCTTCTGCTGTGCCGGATTTTTTTATTGTGCTTTAGTGATTTTATATTGGAATGGCGTCGCGATTTATCAAATGACCGGATTGTTGCTCGGGTTATCCGGGATCGGTCTGTTTGCCATGGCTTTTCAAACCTCACGTTCATTGCGGGTGATGCTGGCATTGATTTCGTGCTTGTTGCCATTGCTGCTGTTTTTTGACTCTGCTCCTTACTGTATTTGGGTTGTCGTGGCCACAGTGGCTTTAATGAATATTTCTTGCGGACAAACCAGTTTTGAGCTGGAACAGCGTCTGACGTTAATGTCGTCGGCAACGCTGATTAAATGGCAACTGGCCGGAGGCTTTTACGGTATGACCGTCGTTTTGATTATGCTTCTTAACGGTGCCAATATGGTTGTCTGCGGAGTAGTCTTAATGTTGCTGCGCCTGACTGCTCCCGCTATGGCTTTTACTGCACGCAAAATGGAGAAATGAATATGAAATTTTTAATTGTTTTTTTGCTCATGACTGTAATGTTGTTGCCGTTTCGCGCTGATGAAGCGACCCAGCCGGGGAAACGTATTGATTCAATTCTGGTTTCAGTAAACGGTACTCCAATCAGCCTGCTTGACGTGCTTTATGAAAGCCGTCATGCTGAGTCAAGGATGGCGGTAATGTACTCCGCGAATGAATTATTTGAAGAAATCCGCAAATACCGCATGAGCGTACTTGAGGAATTGATCAAGCGCCAGCTCATCATTGATGATTTCAAAAAGAAACCTTATAATATTCCAAACCAGCTGATAGAAGGAATGCTTGATGATCTGTCAGTGGAATTCAATTGCGGTTCCCGCCGCGAACTGGAGTTGAAAGCCAAGGAAATGGGAACTTCTCTTGCGGATTTGCGTCGTAAAGCAACTGAGCGTCTTATCGTACAGTCAATGATTGCCACTTATTGTTATCGCCATGTACATCTTACCCCGCGCGACATTCATGAATATTATCAGCAGAATCAAGATGAATTCACGATAAACTCAAAGGTGAAAATATCAGTTATATTTCTAAAAAAAGACCGCACCGACCGTCTTAAAGCGGTTAATGACATTGTCGAATGTCTCAAAAATGATCCGAATAAGTTCGCGGCATTGGCCGAACTATATACCGACGGACCGGCTTCAGAAAGCGGCGGCAGCCTTGGCTGGATCGAAGAAAAATCTTTGCGCAAAGAGTTCACCAAAGCGTTAACTGATCTTGAGGTAGGTAAGTTCAGCGGTCCGCTTGATACTGACGAAGGGACTTATTTTATTTTCTTATCCGGCCGTGAAGATGCCCGGGTTCAATCTTTCAATGATGCCGGCGGACAGCTTTATCGCGAAATTGAAAAACGTATGAAGGATGAAGCAGCCAAGCGCTATGTCGAAGAATTGAAAGCCGGCGCGATTATCCGGTATTGCCATTGAACCTGAAAAACCGTTAAAGCCATGACCAAGTGCTTTTAAAGGTTCAATATTTTGTGCTGATTGCCGGATTTTATTGCCTTCATTTGGTCGTATTCTGCCAATTTTGATGTTTTTGAAACGACGTGGTTATCTGAACTTAAAAAAAAGCAGAAATTTTGCTGAAATCAATTTGATTTTTTCAGGGTAGCCTGTATCTTAAAAGCCATGTTCAAAAATAACGAACATGCTTGATGTTCCGGCATAGCTCAGCGGTAGAGTAGGTGGCTGTTAACCACTTGGTCCCTGGTTCGAATCCAGGTGCCGGAGCCATTATTATCCCCTCCATCTTTCTCAGCGTTTTTCTGTGATTTTGCATAATTCTGAAGAACCGTCGAATATTTGGATTGCGGCATAGTTGCAACTGCTTATTCCCAGAATAAAAAGATAAGTATATTCTCTGAGATACCGCGATTCCACATTGCATTTAATTCTTAAGAAACTATACTAACCCCATCCTCCACTGTTTTCAGAATATTAACCATTGTTCTGAAAAATGGTAACATCTAATAATAAAGAAGATACGGCAATATTAAAAATTTAACTGATTTTTTAGGATGAAAGATAAATACACTCCACAACTGATGGCGATGCCGGTTGTTGCCGGATTTCCGTCGCCGGCCGAACAGTATGTCGAATCCCCGCTCGATCTGAATGAACTGTTGGTCAAAAAACCGGCGGCGACATTTTTTGTTCGTGCCGCCGGAGATTCGATGAACGGAGCGGGCATTAATTCCGGCGATATTCTGGTGGTTGACCGGAGCCTGGAAGCGGTCGACGGTTCGATCGTTATTGTCGCAATTGATAACGAGTTCACGGTGAAATATCTGCGGAAAGATAAATCCGGTATTCGGCTCGAAGCTGCTAATTCCAAATTCAAGTCGATTGTATTCACCGATGATATGGAGCTTCGGTTATTCGGCGTAGTAACCGCGGTCATTCATCAATTTGTCAAGTCAGGTTGAGTTAGCTGGAAAAACAATCAGGTCATTGGGCTGCGGCAGTATCTCAATTTTGAGCTTGCTCTGATTTTCACTGCGGGCTCAATGTGGAACGCTGACGTGGTTCGAGAAGTTTGTTCATAAAATGTAAAATATTCAGTGATTCCTGAAATCATGGAAGCGCTTAATAATAAAGAAGATACAGCAATATTAAAATTTTAACTATTTTTTAAGGTTATGATCGGACTGATTGACGGCAATAATTTTTATGTTTCATGCGAAAGGATTTTCAATTTGACGCTTGAAAACCGGCCTGTTGCCGTGCTTTCAAATAATGACGGTTGTGTCATTTCGCGTTCTAATGAATTCAAGGCACTCAATATTCCGATGGGTACGCCATATTTCCAATTGAAACCGTTGCTCGGAAAATACGGACTGATCCTTAAATCCAGCAATTACGAACTTTACGGTGACATCTCCAGGCGCATGATTGCCGTGCTGAACGAGTTCACTCCGGACGTGGAACAATATTCCATTGATGAAGCATTTATTCACCTGAAGCTTGCTGCCGGCGCCGGATATTTTGAGTACGGACAGCAAATCCGTCACACTATCCTCAAATGGGTCGGCATTCCCTGCGGTGTCGGTTTCGCCCGTTCCAAAACACTGGCGAAAATCGCCAATCATATCGCGAAAAAACAGCCCTGCGGCGTTTTTGTGATGCCGGATAATTCCCGGGCGGTACTGGATAATCTGCCGGTTTCCGAAGTCTGGGGTGTCGGTCGCCGTCTCGCGCCAAAACTGGAAACCCTTGGGCTGCGCTCCGCGTGGCAACTGGCTTCCGCAGATGAAACTTTTCTCCGCAAAAAATTCAATGTTACTCTGGCGAAGACTGCACGCGAACTGCGCGGCGAATCCGTTATTGAACACGAAGATCCTGCAGAACTTTCGCAGAGTATTTCGTGTTCCCGCTCATTCGGTCGACCGGTAGTTGACTTGTCGGATCTTGCCGAGGCGGTTGCGCACTATATTTCCCGGGCGGCGGTGAAACTCCGCAAGAAGGGACAACGGGCTTCCGGAGTGAACGTCTATTTCCAGTATTATCCTGAATACGAACCGGTTAAACGTGAGGGCGGCTTCACCGGCTTCACGGTCACCTTCGAAAGACCGACTTCCGCGACTGCGGAAATAATTATGGCGGTATCACCGAAACTCAAAGGCATTTTTATCGACGGGCGGCGCTACAAAAAAGCCGGAGTGGTTTTCTTTGGTCTGGAATCCGGCAACAAGCGTCAAATGGATTTATTTGCCGATAAAATTCGCGATGCCAAAGCTGATCGCCTGGCTCAAGCGGTTGACCAGATTAATCGCCGCTACGGCCAGGGAACATTGTTCAATCTGGCGGAGGGTATCACCAAGCCGTGGGCGATGAAGCGGGATTTGCTTACCCCCTGCTATACCACCAACTGGGAGCAAATTCTGAAAGTAATGTAAATATTTCCGTTTATCCGGTGTTTACCGGATAAAAATTAATTGAATTCATGATATTGTACAAGCAGCGAGGAGAGAGAACGGATGAAACAAAAGCATATTTTGCTGGCTCTTTGCGGGATGTCGCCCGCCGTGATTACTGAAACGGTTTATAAACTTGCCAAGTGCGGTGATCCGCCGCACAAAGTTGTGGTAATCACTACTTCCGCCGGAGAAGCTGCGCTGAAACAGGCGCTCTTCACTTCGGGGGTATGGAAACAACTGCTGGAAACGATTGAGCATGATATCGCTTTCGCGCCGAATCAGGATCATATCCGTTTGCTTCCTGACAGCGAAGGAAACGCTTCCGATATTTTGACTTCGCGCGCCACGGATCGCGCTTCAAATTTCATTCTCGATGTGTTGCGGCAATATACTGAAAATTCTGATGTCCGGATCACCTTTTCCATTGCCGGCGGCCGGAAAACCATGAGCGCCATCGGCGCGCTCTGTATGAGTCTGCTTGGGCGCGACTATGATAAACTATGTCATATTCTGGTTAATCCGCCGTTTGACGATCCATCGCTGATACCAAAATTTTATTTCCCGGCATCAGGTCAAAATCATAAAACGCGGGACGGTCAAATTTTAGAATCTTCTCAAGCCGAACTGGAGCTTTCAGAAATACCATTTGTACGCTGTCGTTACCTTATCGAACAGGAATTGAAGCGTCTGCCCGGAGATTATTCCGCAATGGTCAAATATGCCAACCGTAATGCCAGACAACTTCACGATACTCCTGAGCTGATACTCACTCCGGCTACTCTCGAATGCCAAATCGGTTCAGCACTATCGTTTAAATTACCGCAGAAGGAATTTGTACTCTACTCGATGCTCGCACATCGCTGCCGTCACGATAAGCCGGATATAGACGGAACCGCCAATCTCCACCGATATTATCAACGTTTCGCAGAAAAAATAAAATCCTCACTGCCGACGAAATTTCCAAATCTGGAAATTGAAAACTCCGACAGTATGCGCAAATTAATCTCCAATATCTCTGCCCGTGTCAAAGATTTTCCTGCCTTAAAACCCACCCGCGCCAAAGGAAAATACGGAATCGGCACCG
>Ga0172377_10000333_pt1 | contig 43400 bp, 37 predicted proteins | sample Pumphouse3metaG_FD_119749 | JGI IMG/M metagenome (GOLD analysis project Ga0172377, IMG submission 119749) | Leachate microbial communities from a municipal landfill in Southern Ontario, Canada - Pumphouse #3 metaG | ecosystem: Engineered > Solid waste > Landfill > Unclassified | place: Canada... | reverse complement strand
TGTTTGTTCTACGAGATGTGCCCGGGTTGGTGGTAAACAGATTTCCTGTTATGCAATCCCTTAAGCCCAGGTGACGGAATTGGCAGACGCACTAGTTTCAGGGACTAGCGAGGGCAACCTTGTGCAGGTTCGCCCCCTGTCCCGGGCACCATAAGCGGAGAAGTCATTCTCCGCGCGCAACCGGGCCCCTCCCTCCTCGGGTGCGAGGTTCCCCTTTTGCTTTTGGTGTCAGCTCCCTTTTTAGCTCCCTTTTTTCTGCGTGGTTCCCATTTTTCCGTGCGGTTCCGTACAAATGTGTGCCATTTGGCGCATTTTGGGCACTTTACCTTGAATGTAGCGCGCCAAGTTTTTCAGCCTTTCTTGTATCTGTCTTTTAATCTGATAGTTGCAATTTCTTCAAAAAATGTTGGCGCGTTACATTGAAGGTAGATTCGACACTCTGGATTCAATCAAGCGCGCCAAGTTTTTTTGCCACAGCGGTATCTCAATCTTAATCAGGCAATTGCATTTTCTCCAGAAAATTCTGGCGCGCTTGATTGAATCCAGCATGCGCCAAAGGCTTTTGGTGCCGGTTTTAAGTGCGAGGGCTAGTGGTAGTATTTGAATGCTTAGTGCGACGCACTAATTTTCTCGCATAGCACGTCTGCGTGATATAAGCACGTGCTATTTGCTTGTTTTGTAATTCCCTGTTACTTTTGCATCATTATGAGAATTCTTGTTTTAGGTTCCGGAGGCAGGGAACATGCGCTGGCGTGGAAGTTGGCACAATCTCCCCGGGTACAGGCACTGTTTGTAGCTCCCGGAAATGCGGGAACAAAAACACTGTTATTGTGTAACGGTGAAAAAGTAAAAAATATTGCACTGCAACCCGGGAACTTTCAAGCTGTAAAAGAGGCCCTCATACAGTATAGCATAGGTATGCTGGTGGTAGGACCGGAAGAACCTCTGGTCAGGGGTATTGCTGATTATTGTAGAGAACAGGAAGCGCTCAAAGACCTTTTGGTCATTGGCCCCGAGGCCCTGGGTGCCCGGCTGGAGGGCAGTAAGGATTACGCAAAACACTTTATGCATACGTACGGCATTCCCACGGCTGCCTCCCGTACTTTTACAGCCGGCAGGTACGAAGAGGCTTGCAAGTATTTAGAAACGCTGGAGCCTCCTTATGTCCTGAAAGCCGATGGATTGGCTGCAGGAAAAGGAGTGCTGATTGAAACTGATTTGCAGCAAGCCTGTGAAAGCCTGAAAGAAATGATGGATGGAAAATTTGGGGAAGCCGGTGAAAAGATTGTGATAGAATCGTTTCTTACAGGTATTGAAGTCTCTGTTTTTATTCTTACAGACGGGACCCGGTATAAAATCCTGCCGTGTGCCAAGGATTACAAAAGAATTGGCCATGGAGACACAGGGTTGAATACAGGCGGTATGGGGGCTGTATCGCCCGTTCCTTTTGCAGACAGGGATTTTATGGAAAAAGTAGAAGAGCGGATTATCCGCCCTACGTTACAAGGGCTGGCAACCGAAGGGTGTCTTTACAAGGGGTTTCTGTTTTTCGGGCTCATGAACTGTGGAGGAGATCCCTACGTAATTGAATACAATGTCCGGATGGGCGATCCGGAAACACAATCGGTCATGATGTGTCTGAAGGGTGATTTGGCAGCTGCCTGTATGGCTTTGAAAACAGGCACGTTGGATAATGTGGAACTTGGCATTGAGGACGGTTGCTGCATGACTGTAGTAGCCGCCATGGAGGGGTATCCCGGCGCTTACAAAAAGGGCCACTTGATTGAAGGACTTGACCGGGTGGAAGGTGTGGAGGGCGCTCAGGTATTCCACATGGGAACGGCCGAGGCAGCAGTAGCGGCAGCGGTCGCAGCGGAAACAGCATCAGTGGCAGCAGCGGAAACAGCGGCAGCGGTCGCAGCGGAAACAGCATCAGTGGCAGCAGCGGAAACATCGGCAGTGGCCGCCTCGGCTTCTGTGGTGACGGCAGGGGGACGTGTGCTGGCGGTAAGTGCTGCAGGTGCTACACCGGAGCAGGCCAAAGAAAAAGTGTATGCACAGCTCGCGAACCTGTGGTTTGAAGGGATGTATTACAGAAAAGATATTGGAGAAGACTTAATACACAGGACATGAAAACACGTACCCTAAGGATTGTAGAATACATAAGGTACAGCATATGGGGGGCTATTTTTATTTCTCTCTTTATTCTTGTTGTATTCCGGATAATAAACCATTTTGTTGGACAGGTTGAAGTTACGTGGATAAAGGCGCTGTTGTCGGCCATTCCGGTGCTGGGGACGGGGATTATCCTGTGGGTGTTTTCTGACCGATACAACTTATTTTCAGAGAGAACCGGCTGGGTTGTTGTAATGTATGTATGGCTTATGGCCATGTTTCCTCAAACATACGCCGAGTGGGAAGCTGCCATATCTGCTTTGTTTATAGCTGCAGCATTGCTTAAAATGGCTGCCAGTATAAATGAACCTGCATCCCGTTCGCATTTTTTTCTGGGAGGTTTCTTTATTACATGTGCCGGACTGTTGTTTCGTCCTGCTTTTTTCCTAAATATTCCTCTGGTATTTGGTTTTTTGTTTATGGCAGAAGTATCAGTAAAAAATATACTGGCCTATCTTGGTGGAGTAGTTGCGCCCTTACTGCTCTTATTTTCAGGCCTTTGGTTTGTCGGTGTTGATACAGGTGGCTATGTAAATAAGGCCTTTGCAGAATTGACCTCTTGGAATCCTTCTTTTGGGTTTAAAACCTCTTCGTACCTGCAATTGATTGCCCTGCTGGTTATGGGGGCATTGCTTCTGTTTTCCTTGATTATAAGGCTTATCAGACGTGAATCAACCACTACGCTATGCATATCTCGTTTTTATATTGTTATGTTTTGCCTTTTGGTTTTTTCGGGTGCTCTTCTTATTTTCTATCCTCATTATGTGAATGGATTTTTAGCCCATTTCATGATACCGGTAACTTTTTTTATAACGTCCATGTTTACTGAAAAGCGTCTTTTTGGAGCACGCATTTGGGTAGCCTTGTTTGTTCTTTCTTCTTTTGTTTATTATTTCACTTTATGAGCGAGCTTACTATTATCACGGGAAAAAATAAAGACGCTATCCTTGTTGAACAACTCAGAAACTCTGGCCTGCCAATTGTGCTTTACGGGGTAGGGCTGATTGCAGATACGGCAGCACTTTACCTGAGCGAAAATGGTCTGCAGGTAACCTGTCGCACCCTGGATGACAAATACCTGAACACAGCTGAGGCTGCGCAACCGGCACTACAACCGGCACTGCAACCGGCACTGCAACCGACTCTGCAACCGGCACTGCAACCGGCACTGCAACCGGTTGCACAATCGGCTCCGCAGCAGGTGCCGGAGGAGACGGCGGTTATCCCCATTTCGCGGTTGCAGGAGGAATTGGGTACGTACAACGTGTTGCTCTGTTTTTTCAGGGGTTATCGGGAAGATATATCGGAGTTTCGTGCACTTTTTCCGGGGGCGCACGTGGTAGATTATCTGTCTTCTATTTATGACAGAGGGGTGCTTGAATCTATGGATGCTACCTACGTGACAGACCACCTGAAGGAATTTAACCGAATATATAACTTGTTGGAAGACAAGCTTTCCAAAGACAGTATGCAGGCTTACCTGAATGCCAAGATCAACAAAGATGCCCGGTATCTTTTCCCTTATGTCAGAAGGCCTCAGTATTTTTCAGAATCGGGAATTGTTGAAGACCTTACGTTGCACGACAATGAAGTATTGGTGAATTGCGGAGCTTATACCGGAGATACCCTTAAAGATTTTTTAGACGTATGCAACGGCCGGTTTCGGAAAATTTATGCTTGTGAACCGGATCCTGTGAACCTGGAAAAGTTGCGGGATTTCATCCGGCAAGCGGGTATTGAAGACAGGACAAAAGTAGTGGACAAATGTTTGGGGGATAAAAGAGAGGCTGTGCGTTTTCTGAGTCAGGGCACCATGCTGTCCCGGGTAGAGGCTGCCGGAACGGCTGCTGGTGCAGAGGCTGCCGGAACGGGCGGGGATGACGGAGTTGCCGAGGCAGGGGCTGTTTTGGTGCAGGCAGAGACGCTGGATCATGTGCTGGGCGGGGAGAGGGCCTCGGCAATTGTGATGGATGTGGAAGGAAACGAGCTGAAGGTATTGCAAGGGGGGCAACAGGTTATTCAGCGGGATGAACCGCTGCTGGCGCTGGCGGCTTACCATAAAAAGGAGGACCTGGTGGTGCTGGTGGATTTCCTGAAAGCGCTTGTTCCGGATTACCGGTTTTATTTTCGGGTACATAAGCCTATGGCCATTGACGCCGTTCTTTATGCCGGTAAGCGAGCGGGTGAACGGGTGAACGGGTGAGGAGTGAGGAGTGAAGAGTGAACGGGTGAAGAGTGAAGAGTGAATGGGTGAAGAGTGAGTGGGTGGGGAAGTTTTGAGGTACCCAGCGGATTCGAACCGCTGTACTCGGTTTTGCAGACCGATGCCTAACCACTCGGCCAGGGTACCAGTTCCTGAAAGGAATGCAAAGGTAGCAAATCTTTTGGATTAGTACATAATTTTGGATTAGTACATACTTTTAAACAGTCCTGTGATTTTTTCCAGATACTGTTTGTCCAGTTTGTCAAAAGTGTTTTGTTTCTCGGAATCAATGTCCAGTACGGCCCGGACTTTTCCGTTGTTGTCAAATACGGGGACTACAATTTCTGATTGGGAGCGGGCACTGCAGGCAATATGTCCGGGAAATTTATCCACGTCGGGGACAATTATGGTTTCCTGTTTTTCCCAGGCTGTACCGCAAACTCCGCGTCCGTAAGGAATACGGGTACAGGCTGTTGGCCCCTGAAAAGGACCCAGTACCAGTTGAGGCGGATTTTCCTGAACACAGTAGAAGCCTACCCACCAGAACCCAAATGTGTTTTTGATAAGCGCACTCACATTGGCCATATTGGCTATTACATCCGGCTCGTCGTGCAACAAGGCTGTGGCTTGTTCCAGCACTTCTTCGTACATACGTTGGCGCGGGGATTTTATTTCTTCCCCGTGTTGCAAAAAGGTGTTGTATATTTTATAGCAAACGTATGCATCGGTAGCTGCATACAGGGCCTGAGCACCGGTTAGGGGAAAGGTTTCCCAATTGGTGATTTGCTGGGCCTTGCTGACTTTTTTCCCCAACACAATGGCAGACAATTTTCTAACGCTTTTCTCCACAATGCCGTAGTCATTAGCCATATCCTGCAGGTCAACAAACCCTTCCGGAGTAAACGGTTCATACCGTTGCAACCCGACAATATCGTCCTTTACGGCAGCTCCTACTTTTACAATATCTGCGCGGGACAGCACGTCAAGCAATTCTTTGGGAAGTCCTGTCTTTTTAAGGTGGAACAGGTAGGAACGGTCTTTTGTAGCCAGTTGCAGCAAGGCCGGTTTGAACATTTTGCCGGCAGAAAAACGCGGTTTTGTTTCTGTATCAAAGCCCAAAACAGGTTGCCGGGAAAGCCAGGCAGCTGCTTCTACAGCTTTTTGTTTTGTGGATATACGGTGAATTTCTCCTTTAAAAGTAATGTAAGGCAGCAGGTCTAATTCGTCTTTTTCAATTTTTGATACAAACATTGGGGTGCTTATTGTGTCTTAGGTTTAAGGTTAGGTTTAAGGTTTTTCGTAGGTGAATGTGCCGTTGGGGCCGGAGAGGGTCACGCGGGCGGTGGCAGCGGCGTCTGCCGAACGGTCTTTCTCGGCGTCTGCTGAACGGTCTTTCGCGGCGTCTGCCGAACGGTCTTTCGCGGTGTTTGCCGAGGTGTCCTCCAGGGCCTCGACGCGGCCAATAATTTGGGCGTCCAGCCCAAAGCCCCGGCTTATGTCCAGGATGTGCGGGGCGGTATGCGGCGGTACGTACAGCTCCATGCGGTGTCCCATATTGAACACGGTGTACATTTCTTTCCAGGGGGTCCCGCTGATTTTCTGTATTTCAGAAAACAAGGGAGGAACAGGAAACAGGTTGTCTTTGATAATGTGCAATCCGTTGACAAAGTGCAGGATCTTTGTTTGTCCGCCTCCGGTACAATGGACCATACCGTGGATACTGCTCCTGTGTGTCTGAAAGATGGCTTGCATTATCGGAGCATAAGTACGGGTAGGAGATAACACCAGCTTGCCGTACGTAAGGCCTGTAGGTGTGTGGATATCTGTCAGCAATTTGGTGCCGGTGTACACGACTTCTTCCGGAATGCCGGCATCGTAACTTTCCGGAAAAGTCCGGGCCAGGATTTTTTGAAAAACGTCGTGGCGGGCACTCGTCAGTCCGTTGCTGCCCATGCCGCTGTTGTAGGCATTTTCGTATGCAGTCTGCCCGTAAGAAGCCAGTCCTACAATGACATCACCCGGTTGGATGCGGGCGTTGTCAATGACCCGGTCCCGTCTTAACCGGGCACATACCGTGCTGTCCACAATAACCGTTCGGACCAGATCGCCCACGTCTGCTGTTTCTCCTCCCGTCAGTTCCAGCCTGATGTTGTATTGCTGCATTTTTTCGCAGAACCGCCGGCTGCCGGCAATCAGTTCTCCAATCACTTCTGCCGGAACCAGACGTTTGTTCCGTCCAATGGTAGAGCTAAGCAGGATGTTGTCCGTAACACCAACACACAGCAAATCGTCCAGGTTCATAACAATGGCGTCTTGCGCAATACCTTCCCAGACGCTCAAATCGCCTGTTTCCTTCCAATAACAATAGGCCAGGGAAGATTTTGTACCCGCACCGTCTGCATGCATAACAAGGCAGTAATCCGGGTCTCCGGTAAGGATGTCGGGGATGATTTTGCAAAAAGCCTGAGGAAACAACCCTTTAGAAGTACCTTCCAGGGCGGCATGAACCTCGCTTTTAGACGTGGATACGCCACGCCTGCTGTATTTTTCTGCTTCTAAATGGCTCATTATTCCAGGTACAGTAAATCTATGTATTTAGGTAAGGGCCACAAGGTGTTGTCCACAATCATTTCCAGGTGATCGGCCCGTTTTCGGATTTCCTCCAGGAGCGCCGGCGCCTCTTCTTTTGAGGCAGGGGAACCGTTCCATACATCCAGCAATTGGTGGACCAGGTTGCGCAGTTCGTTCACGTACCGTGCCGTAACTTCCAGGGCTTTGAATTGTGTAGAGGCCAGGTCTGTAAATGTTTCTTCCGGAAATACTTTTTTAAGGCCCCGGATATTTTCCAGCAGCAGGTTCTGGTGGCGTACAGCTGCCGCTACAAAGTGGTTGATGGCCATCTGGCTGAGTGTGTGTACTTCCCGTTCCAGTTGCAGTGCGTGTTGTTCTTCCCGGTAGGCTTGCACCTCGGCCGGTATGTCTTTGTTTGCTGCGCAGTGCAACCCGGCAGCAGCGGTAGCTAAAGATGCTTCCAGCTGTGCGAGCGCACCGGCAGCGTTCGTTGCTGGCGCACCGGCGGCATTTCCTGCTGTGGTACCCGTATGTTTTTCAATGAGTTCCGTTGCCAATAGATTAAAATGTAAGAGCGTGCCGGTGCATTGCAGGGGAAAGCGCAACGATGCAGTAAGCGGGCCGTTCTCTGTAATCAGGCTCCAGTTACAGTATTGTGCCGAGGCAGGAAATCCTGCAAAAGGTTGCGGGTGCAGGAGCACTTTAAGGTCGTGGTCGTATTCCGCATCAAACAGGATATTCAGAAGCCTTTGCCTTTCCTCCGGTGCATTTGCGGTCTCTTTCACCTCCAGTTCAACGGCAAAATGGGTGGGAATTTTTTTACTTGTGCGAAAGCTTATGACCATTCCTTGTTCCTCGGCCTTTTCCTGTACATCTTCCAGGAAATCCTGTGCACGGCAGGGAATTCCATCGTGTCCGGGGGTATGGGGAAAGAGGTTTTCGCTTGGAGACAGCCCCTGCAACGTACGTCCGCAGAGCATCAGGTCCGGACGGGATCTGTACAGGAAGAGGTCTGTCAAATAAAATTCTATCTCTAAGTGGTACACCACTTGTACGGTGCTTTTCGTTTGTTCTTTGTGCTTTTCCAGCCACTTTTGCATGGCCAGTTCTACGGCTAGTACCGAATGTGTGTGTTTTTCTACGGGAAATTGAGACATAATAAGTTAGTTTAGTTAGGCAAAAGTAGGAAAATAAAAGAAGTAGGAAAAATAAAAGAAAGCCGTATATTTGTAGATTAATTTAACAAATAACTAGTTACTATGTTAGGTATATCTGAACTGTCAAGGAAAATGCCGGCTTCTCCCATCAGAAAGCTGGTTCCTTATGCCGAGGCGGCAAAAAAACGTGGAATTAAAGTGTATCATCTGAACATTGGGCAGCCCGATGTGGAATCTCCAAAAGAAGCACTGGAACCCATCCGTAATTTTGATTTAAAACTGATCTCTTACCCGCATTCGGCCGGTATTGAGTCCTATCGCAGGGGGTTGGCAAAATATTACGAAAGCGTAAACATCAACCTGTCCTATGAAGAAATCATTGTTACCATTGGCGGATCTGAAGCGTTGCAAATGGCATTGAACGTATGCTGCAACCCCGGAGATGAAGTAATTGTTTTCGAACCTTTTTACACCAACTACAACACGTTTGCCCTGATGTCGGGTGTGAAATATGTGCCGGTTACCACTACCATAGATAATGGATTTGCATTGCCTCCCATGAGCGAGGTGGAAAAATACATTACACCCAAAACCAAGGCCATCCTTATCAACAGCCCCGGCAACCCCACAGGTACCTTATATACTAAAGAAGATATCCTAAAATTGGGAGAGATTGTGAAAAAACACAACTTGTTCCTGCTAAGTGACGAAGTCTATAGAGAATTCTGCTATGCAGACGAACCCCATTTCTCTTGCATGAATATCCCCGGAGCAGAACAAAACGTAGTCCTGATTGACTCGGTTTCCAAACGTTACAGCATGTGTGGTGTGCGGGTAGGTTGTATTGCTTCACACAATAAAGAAGTGATGGGTGCCGTCATGCGCTTTGCCCAGGCACGTTTGTGCGGCCCGGCCATTGGCCAGATGGCTGCTGAAGGTGCCCTTAATACACCCCAGTCGTATTTTGACAAGGTAAAACAAGAATACATAAGCCGGCGTGATTTAATGGTTGACAGGCTCAATAAGATAGAGGGCGTTTATTCCCCCATGCCTATGGGAGCTTTCTATACTACGGCCCGCCTGCCGGTTGACAATGCCGATAAATTTGCACAATGGTTGCTGGAAGAATTCAGCTATAAAGGAGAAACTGTTATGGTAGCTCCGGCTGCCGGTTTTTACGCAACCCCGGGTAAAGGAACGAACGAAGTACGTATTGCCTACGTTCTTAAGAAAGAAGATATTTCCAAAGCAATGGATTGCCTGGAGCAGGCTTTGAAGGAATATCCCGGAAGGACAATATAATATAAAGCGTACGCATGGGCGTACAGATTAAAAAAACGCAGTTGCCCATATCAGGTGCAACTGCGTTTTTTTTTAGTCTTTGTCTAAATCTTCAAAAGAGATATCTGAGAAATCGGAGGGACGTGCTTCTGTTACGGGAATACGTTCTTTAATAAAATTGATCACCTCTTCCAGCCCTTCACTGAATTTTTCAAAATCTTCCTTGTATAGAAAAATTTTATGTTTTTCGTAAGAAAATCTTCCGTCTCTGTCTACACGACGTTTACTTTCTGTAATGGTAAGGTAGTAATCGTTTCCTTTTGTGGTCTTTACATCAAAAAAATACGTTCTTTTACCGGCCCGTACGGGTTTGGAAAATACATCATCTCCACTATGTTCCACTTTTGAGGAATGGCCGTTGTCTTCAGAATACATAACTGTTGTTTGTTTATATCTACGCAAATATAAAATATATTTGCTTTAAAACTGTATATTTGCACAGATTCTTTTTGATTAATACAATATGCTTAACAGGCGCATCATCCGTATCAAAGTTTTTAAGCTTTTATTTAGCAGTGTCCATTCCCATAAATTTGACCCGGAAGTGGCAGAAAAAGAACTGTTAGTAAGTCTTGAAAAAACCCGTAAACTGTATTTTCTGTTGCTGACTTTGCCGGATGCGCTGGCAGCTTATGCCCGGGAGAGAATTGACATAGGGTTGAATAAATACCACCCATCAGAAGAAGAAATCCACCCCAACCTGCGTTTTGTAAACAACCGCGTTATTGCTTTGCTGCAAGAAGATAAGGAACTGGTTCATGCACAGGAACACGGGCTCAATTGGTCAGAACACAGGAGCTACATCAAAAACCTGTATGAACAATTGAAGGAAGAGCCTTATTTTATAGAATACATGACCGATCCGCAGGAACCCGGTTTTGCAGAAGATCTGAAATTGATGCTGGATTTTTACAGCTGCCAGCTGGCAGAAGACCCGGAACTGAACACCCTGCTGGAAGACCAAAGCCTGTATTGGGCAGACGATGTGGCTTATGTTTGCAATATTATTCTTACCCTGCTGGATGGTTTAAAAGAAGGAACCAGGCAAATCCGGCATCCGGAACTGTTTTACAACGACGAAGACAAACAGTTTGCCCTGGAGCTGCTGGGACATGCCCTGACCCATTACGATACCTACGTAGGATATGTTGAAAAATTTGCAGAAAACTGGGAGCCGGAACGGATAGCAGCCACAGACATCATTCTGATTGTAATGGGCATAGCAGAGGCAGTGGCGTTTCCCAGCATACCCTTCAAAGTCACCCTGAACGAAATGGTTGAAATTTCTAAATTGTACAGTACCGGTAATTCCCGTATTTTTGTAAACGGTATTTTAGATAAAATACTGAAATACCTTACGCAGGAAGGAGACATAGTAAAAACGGGCAGGGGACTGGTAGAAAACTAATACAAACAAAGAGTACCTATAATTATCCATTAATTTGAACACGACTATGCAAAATTTATTTATTTTCTTACAGGCAGAAGGCGCGCAAAAAGCCGGTAACTATTCTTTTCTTATTATGATGTTAGCCATTTTTGTGGTTATGTATTTTTTAATGATACGTCCGCAGAAAAAACGTCAGAAAGAATTGAAAGAATACAGGGACAACCTTAAAAAGGGCGACAGGGTAATTACTGCCGGTGGTATCTACGGAACTATTGCAGAAGTAAAAGACAATTACGTACTTTTAGAAGTTGATACCAACGTTAAGATCCGTGTGGATAAATCTATCCTGGTAAAAGACTCCAGCGACCTGCCACAAGGCAGTTGATAATATTTGACCTATGAAAAGGTCCAGACTGGTATTGGTTCTGTGCATTATCATTGCTTTTATTCTTTGGCTGGTTTATACCCTGTCCAATGAATATACTTCCTATTTCCATTTCCCGCTGGAAGTAGAAACCAATCTGGATGGACGCTCCAATATTTCCCAGGCAGACAATACGCTCTTTTTAAGAGGAACGGCCAGGGGGTTTTATATAATTCGTCACAGCTGGCGGAAGAAAAGCCCGCAAATCCACATTTTTGCAGACAGAAGCCTGCTACGCCCTTATCCGGACAAGGAAGGAGAATTTTTTCTTATGGCAGACAACGTGCAAACCCTGGTAAACGATGCCCTGGGAGGAGATTTGCAATTAGAAACTATTTTAACAGATACTATCCGCCTGGAATACAAGGCAGTACACCACAAGAAAGTGCCTGTAAATTTTGTTTCCGACTTGTCTTACAAGCCTCAGTACATGTCCTTTGAACCCATAAGAATTCAGCCGGACAGCGTGTTGGTGTATGCAGAAGAAAGTGCTTTGGCCCTTATCAACGAGATCCGTACCCGCAGGGTATCCCTCACCCATTTGGACAAAACTGTTGAAGGTATTGCCCGTCTGGAAATCCCGGCCAACACACGCTTGTCGCGTACAGACATCAATTACGAGGTCATGGTAAAACGGTACGTAGAGTTGAGCTTTCAGGTTCCTGTAGTAACGGTCAATGTGCCCCATCGCATTGAATTTATCTTACTGCCGGACCTGGTTACTATCCAGTTCCGTTGTCCGTTTGAAGAGGCAGCCGGTATAAAGGAAGAAGATTTTGTTTTGGTGGTTGACTACAACCGGTTTATTACTAACGCCGGTGGCAAGACCATTCCGGAAGTGCAACAGGCGCCCGGAATAATCAGCCACGTGCAGCTGACACCTCCTTTTATAGACGGAATTATTCAAAACCGTTACTAAATCCTGCCATGCAATGATAATATTGGGCATTACCGGCGGTATAGGTAGCGGAAAAAGTTATGTTACGCGGATCTTCGGAGCTTTGGGTATTCCCTATTACGATTCTGACAACCGTACCAAACAGTTGTATCTGGAACAACCCAAACTAAAAAAAGAATTGTCTGCCTTGCTGGGCGAAAGCATTTTTACTAACGAAGGTCTGGATACACAAAGGATGGCAAAGTTGATTTTTAGCAACCGGGAGTTGCTAAAAAAGGTAAATTTCCTGGTGCACCCTTATGTGGTTCGCGATTTTCTGCAATGGGCAAAACCTTTGCAAGCCCCTTACGTAATCTTTGAAAGTGCTATCCTTTTGGAGATGGACCCTCCGTTTCACACTACCCGTGTTCTGACCGTCTCGGCAAGCCGGGAAATCAGGCTGCGCCGGGCCGCCGGACGTGATGCGGTGCACCGTCAGTCCGTACTGGACAGAATGGACAAGCAGTGGACCGACGTGCAAAGAGAAGCCGGGGCAGATTTTGTGATTGAATCCAACGACCGCCGGGCGTTGCTGCCCAGGGTGCTGGAAGTACATCAAACTATGTTGAACATTAGAACAACAAACAATGAAAACTGATCTTACTAAAATCCTGTCCATAGGAGGACAGCCGGGCCTGTACCTTTACTTGGCACAAAGTAACGGAGGCGTTGTTGTAGAGTCCCTTATGGACAAACAACGGAAATGGACAGGGCCTAGCGCACGCATGACAGCGCTGTCGGATATTTCTGTATATACGCAAGAAGAAGATGAATTGCCTTTGCAGGATATTTTCATCCGCATGAAAGAGCACCTGAAAGATGCTCCGGCCCCCGACCCGCGTTCCAAAGACACCGATATGCCCGGGTTTTTTGAAACCGTTATTCCGGAATACGATAGGGAACGCTTCTATGCTTCGCACATGAAAAAAGTGCTGGAGTGGTACAACGTGCTGCATGCAGCCGATGCCCTTGATTTTGAGGTGGCGGAAGAAGAAGCAAAGGAAACGGAAGAAGAACCGGCAAAAGCGGCCACAGCCCGGACCACAACACCTGCTGCCGCCAGACCGGTCGCAACAAAACCGGCCGGCGTAAAAGCTGCTAAACCTGTTACCAAGCATACAACGCAGAAGTAGTGGGACAAAAAAAACATCGGGGTCTGGCCTCGGTTTACACACTGGGCTGCTTTAAGAACAGGGTGGACAGCGAGCACCTTATGCGGCAGTTGGAATACGGTGGTTGGGAAATCATTCCCGATGCCGTAGAAGAGGATTATCCGCTGGATGTATTGGTTATCAATACTTGCGGTTTCATTCACCCGGCCCGTGAAGAATCCATCAACTTTATTCTGGAAGCCTTGCAGGCCAAGGAAGAAGGCCTGCTGGGTCAGGTACTGATTATGGGTTGCTTGTCCGGTCGCTACAAGACAGAACTGGAAAAAGAACTCCCCACGGCCGATGGCTTTTTTGGTGTGAACGACATCCCGCGTATATGTGCCCATATGGGAGTTTCCTACGCCCCGCTTCTGGACTGTGAGCGCGTTTTGTCCACTCCGGCGCATTATGCATACCTTAAAATAAGTGAAGGGTGTGACCGCGGTTGTGCTTACTGCGCCATACCTCTTATCCGTGGTAACCACCTGTCGCGCCCCAAAGAGGCGTTGCTTGCCGAGGCACGTTTTCTGGCTGCACAAGGTGTGAAGGAGCTGAATCTGGTGGCCCAGGATACGAGTTTTTACGGCATGGACCTGACGGGCAAGCGGGAATTGACCGGCCTGATGGAAGATTTGTGCCGCATTGACGGCATTGAGTGGATTCGTTTGCTGTACACTTATCCGCAGGGCTTTCCCCGGGATGTGCTCCGGCTTATGGCTACAGAACCTAAAATTTGCCACTACGTGGATATACCGCTGCAACACATTGCAGATAACGTATTGGGGGCTATGCGGCGGAACACTACCCGGTCAGAAACACTGCAACTGATAGAAGATTTTCGTACATTCGTACCGGACATATGCCTGCGGACTACTTTAATGGTAGGCCATCCGGGAGAGGACGAACAGGCTTTCCGGCAGTTGCTTGACTTTGTGGAAACGACCCGTTTTGAAAGAATGGGAGCCTTCACCTACTCGGAAGAAGAAGGTACTTACGGAGCCCGTTATTTAAAAGACACAGTTCCGGAGAAAGTAAAGCAAGAACGGTATGCGGCTCTTATGGAATTGCAGAAAGGCATTTCTTTTGCATACAACACCTCGCGGGTTGGAAGCCGGTGTACGCTGTTGGCAGATTATGTACTGGTAGCTGAAGGAGAGGAGCCTGTAGTTTTGGGCCGGTCACGTGCAGAAGCACCGGAAGTGGACGGATACATCGTGCTGGAGCGTGCAGGAAACACAGAGCCGGGTACGTTGGTGAACGTACGTATAACCCGGGCAACAGCATACGATTTGTTTGCAGAAATTTAAAACTTGTTGACATGCAATTATTGAGAAATAAAAAAGTACTGATTACCGGAGCTGCCCGCGGCATTGGCAAAGCGGTGGCTCTGGCCATGGCAGAGCACGGGGCAGACATAGCTTTTACAGATCTGGAAATAGACGAAAAAGCAAAAGAAACCATCCGGGAAATTGAAGCATTTGGAGTAAAAGTTTTGGGGTATGCATCCAACGCCGCATCATTTGATCAGGCACACCGGGTAGTAAATGAGGTCATCCGTGAATTTGGCCGCATTGATATATTGGTTAACAATGCAGGTATCACGCGCGACACGCTCTTGCTGCGTATGACAGAAGAGCAATGGGATCTTGTACTGAATATAAATCTGAAATCTGCCTTCAATTACATACATGCCGTAACACCTTTTATGGTTAAACAAAAAGGAGGGAGCATCATCAATATGAGCTCGGTGGTAGGCATTTCGGGTAATGCCGGCCAGGCCAATTATGCCGCTTCCAAAGCAGGGATGATTGCGTTGGCTAAATCGGTAGCCAAAGAACTGGGTCCCCGAGGTATACGGGCAAATGCCGTGGCTCCGGGCTTCATAACCAGCGATATGACAGATCAAATACCCGAAGAAGCCCGCCAGGCCTGGATTGATACCATTCCGCTCCGCAGGGGAGGTACGCCGCAGGAAGTGGCCAACGTGTGCGTCTTTTTGGCCTCGGACTTGTCTTCTTTCGTCAGCGGGCAGGTAATCCCCGTATGCGGTGCCATGATGACATAAAATATTAAAATCATAAGCTATGAAAGTCATACGTAATCTACTTCTGATAACAACCTTTGCTCTTCTGGGGGCATGCGGTCCGGTAATTAACATACTGGAAGTTGACGTGAGGCTTCCTGCTGCCAAACCCCTGCCTCTGGTAGGAAAGGAAATGGCAGTTTTCATACCTCAATACGATTCTGTTTCGACTACAGACTCCATCATGTTGGAAAAATTCGGGTCCTCTTTGGCAGATGAACTGTCCGTTCAGGTACGTTTGCCGGAAGGCACTGTTCCCATGTACAGCCACTACACCGGAGAACAGCCTTTGGGTACGCTGGACCAGCCCGATTACGTATTCCGTCTGGCTTTGGAAACGGGAGCAGATATGGTTTTTATGGTAGACAGCCTGTCCGTTGGAGGGTTTGATACACGTAAGGTCTCTGAAGCTTCCGGTGATTTCAAAAAGCAGTTTCTTATTGTGCCTTTCCATTCTGTAGTACGCGTATTTGATGCAACAAAATTTGCTTTTTCAGAATATGTGACGTTACGCGACACCGTGGCCTGGGAGGTTTGGGTCCCTTACGATCAGATGACAGTAAGCATTCCCACCAGTGCCTTTGACGACCTGAAAAATGCAGCCGATTATCTGGGCAGGCGTACCGCACGTTCTTTTGTAGATCAGTGGGAGACGCAGGACCGGGTCATTTTTCTGTATAGGAAAACCGAATGGAACCGGGCTTACGACTATGCCTTGGCCTTTGAGTGGGATAAGGCCATGCAAATCTGGCTAAAATTGACAGAGGGCAACAACGCGCAGGAAGTAGCCTGTGCCGCTTTCAATGTTGCGCTCTCTTGTGAGATGCAGGGATATTTTGATCTGGCAAAAGAATGGTTGGAGTTTTCGTCAAAGACGTTTAGTATGCCCGAGACTACCTACTACCTGGAATTACTTTCGACAAAAACAGCATCGCATTGAAAGAAAAGATTCCTCCACGTATTCACAAAACCGTAGTCAGCTTCAACGACCGTGAAATGGCTGTTATAGATCATTTTTGTGAAAAGTATAAAATAAAAGTCCGTTCCCGCATGTACCGCGAAGCTATTATTGCTACCATCCTCAAGCAGCTGGAAGAAGACCATCCACGGTTGTTCTGAAAGATTGTTCCCGGTTGTTATAAAAAAAAGCGGAGGGCCTGTAAGCCGGGTTCTGTCCAACTCCCATCATTTGTCTAAGCAGCCTACCCCCCGGCACAGAACGGGCCGCTCTGATATTGCCGGTATACTTGGCCTTGCAGGAGGCCGGTGCCTGCGTCAACGACCGTCGCCGGTCGTTACGGTGGGCTCTTACCCCACCTTTTCACCCTTACCCCGGACCTAAAAGATCCGTTGGCGGTTGTTTTCTGTCAGACGCTCCGTAACCTTACGACTACCTGTGCTTTCCACAGGACCTTTGCCCTTTCCTGCCCGGACTTTCCTCCCTTTTCTTAAAGAAAAGAGCGATGGGACGTCCCTCCGCTCCTGCAAAGTTAAAAAAAAGTCCTTAAATTAGCGGTTTGAAAAAAACTGTCTTATGGCTACCAAATATATCTTTGTTACCGGTGGGGTAACCTCTTCCCTGGGAAAAGGTACCATTGCAGCCTCTCTTGCGAAATTATTACAAGCCAGGGGGTTAAAAGTAACTATCCAAAAATTTGATCCTTATATTAATATAGATCCCGGTACGCTCAACCCGTACGAACACGGTGAGTGTTACGTTACAGAAGACGGTGCCGAGGCAGACCTGGACCTGGGTCATTACGAGCGGTTCCTGGGCGTTTATACGAGTAAGGCCAGCAACGTGACTACCGGTAAGGTATACCAGACAGTTATCAACAAAGAACGTGCAGGTGATTACCGGGGGAAAACGGTACAGGTTATTCCCCACATTACGGACGAAATTAAACGGCGCATGCTGTTGTTGGGAAAAGGCAACAAATACGATATTGTCATTACGGAAATAGGCGGAACAGTAGGTGATATTGAATCCCTGCCGTTTATAGAAGCCGTCAGGCAGATGCAATGGAGGCTTCCGGATGAAGACTGTGCCGTCATCCACCTGACCCTGGTGCCGTACCTGGCCGCCGCCAAAGAGCTAAAAACAAAACCTACGCAGCACTCGGTAAGGCAGTTACAACAAGAAGGAGTCAATCCGGACGTCATTGTTTGCCGCACAGAAAAACCGCTGCCTTTAGACTTGCGTAAAAAAGTAGCCCTGTTCTGCAACGTGCGTCCATACGCTGTAATAGAAGCCATTGACCAGAAGAGCATTTACGAAGTTCCGCTCAATTTGCAACGTCAGAATCTGGACGGCATTGTATTGGACCTGCTTAAACTGGAAAATACCGTAGAGCCGGATCTGGATGCCTGGAAATGTTTTATTGACCGTATACACAATCCTGCCAAACAGGTAGACGTAGCTTTGGTGGGAAAATACGTAGAATTGCAGGATGCCTACAAATCCATTCTGGAAGCTTTCATACATGCGGGAGCTGCCAACAACACCCGGGTAAGGGTGCATACTATTCAGAGCGAGCGCATCCACAAAGACAACGTAAAAGAATTGCTGGCCGGAATGAAAGGGATTTTAGTAGCTCCCGGTTTTGGATCCCGCGGTGCCGACGGTAAAATTTTTGCAAGCCAGTATGCGAGGGAACAAAAAATCCCGTTCCTGGGTATTTGCCTGGGCATGCAAATGGCCATCCTGGATTTTGCCAGGAACGTTGCCGGAATACCCGGTGCAGACAGTGCAGAAATAGTCCCGCAAACGGAATATCCGGTAATTGACCAGATGGAGCAGGAGAAACAAAAGGCGGGGATGGAAGATGCCATGCGTCTGGGAGCCTATGCCAGCAAGATTTTACGCGGGTCGCTTGCTTACAAGGTCTATGGAAAACAAGTCGTTCATGAAAGGCACCGCCACCGGTACGAATTGAACAACGCGTACCTGCCTGCTCTGGAAAAAGCAGGTCTGAAGGTTTCCGGCAAAAACCCCAAAACGGGTTTTGCAGAAATAATAGAACTTCCCGGCCATCCGTTTTTCATAGGAGTACAGTTTCATCCCGAAATGAAGAGTACTCCGGAAAAACCGGCTCCGCTCTTTACCTCGTTTATAGCAGCAGCTCTTGCGTACCAGGAACAACAAGTGGAACGGAAATTGTAAGTACCATACCATTATGAAGGGTTTTATTCCTACATGTTTGTTACTTTTTGCCCTGCTGGGTGTGGGACCGGAAACTGCTGTAAAACAGTACCGTTATAAAATTGAGGAGGTATTGCCGCACAATACGGGCTCTTACACACAAGGCCTCTTTTTCCACGAAGGACATTTTTATGAAAGTACAGGCCAATACGGCAGTTCCATACTGGCAAAGGTAGATATACCCTCGGGACGTATCCTGAGTTCACATGCGCTGGACAGAACGTATTTCGGAGAAGGAGCCTGTCTGTTAAACGGACTCATTTACCAGCTAACGTGGACAGAAAGAACGTGTTTTATTTATGATGTTTCTACCCTTAAATTGCTGGGAACACGACGTTATAACCGGGAGGGGTGGGGATTGACCACGAACGGGACAGACCTGATAATGAGCGACGGGACTTCCACGCTCTACTTCCTGGATCCGAATACCCTGCAGGACAGACGTTCTGTACGGGTTACCAAAAACGGAAAACCTGTTGAGAACCTGAACGAACTGGAATATATTGCCGGCGAAATCTGGGCCAATATATACCTGAGCGATGACATAGTAATCATCAATCCGGCTACGGGACAAGTAACCGGGGTGGTTGATCTGAAAGGCATATTACCAGCAACGCTGCGTACCCGCAGTACGGATGTATTGAACGGCATTGCTTACGACTCACAAACTAAAAGCATATGGATTACGGGGAAATACTGGCCCCGTGTTTATAAAATATCTTTGTATTAATTTGTTCCCGGGGTGCTTGCTTTGCAGGCTGAGAACACACCCTTAGAACCTGATCCGGATAATACCGGCGGAGGAAAACAACATGAAAAAAATTTTATTAGCGGGCCTGCTGCTGGCTCCTTTTCTTTTAGCAGCACAAGAACAAACACAAGAAGTACGGAATCTGGATTCCATTGTCATTGTTGCCACACAGGCAGCCAAGGATGCCCCGGTAGCTTACAGCCGCGTTACCAGGGAAGACCTTGTACGTACAGCCCCTGCACAAAACCTGCCTTTTGCCCTGGCCCTTACGCCGGGAGCCGTTGTGGTAGGAGAGAACGGTACGGGCAGCGGTTATGCGTACCTGCGCATCCGTGGGTCTGAAGGAGCACGCATTCAGGTAAACCTGAACGGGATTGCCATAAACGATGCCGAGTCGCAGGAAGTCTTCTGGGTGAACCTGCCGGCCCTGAGTGGCTTTCTGGAAAACGTCCAGGTGCAGCGAGGCGTAGGCACCTCGGTAAACGGCAGCGGAGCCTTTGGAGCTACCGTGAACATGCGCACGGCGTATGCCAGCCCGCAGCCGTACGCGCAAGTTCAGACCTCGTACGGTAGCTTTAACACCTGGAATCTGGCGGCAGGCGCCGGCACGGGTACGGGATTTGCGCCGGCCAATCCGGCCGGCCTGAGCACCGGAGCCTCGGCAAACGGCTTGGAAAACGGTTCGGCCGGCAAGCGGTTTCTGCCGGTGGGTCTTGGGGTGGACATCCGGTATGCACACAACCGCACCGACGGGTACATAGACCGCGGGCACGGGAATATGCATTCGCTGTTCTCGCGCGTATCCTGGATTCGTCCCCATTATGCACTCAAGTTGTACTATATTTACGGAGAGCAACATACGGGCATTACGTGGCTGGGTATTTCGCGCGCCCAATTGCTTACGAACCGCCGGTACAACCCGGCCGGGGAATACAAAGATGCTGACGGCAACATCCGCTACTACCCCAACGAAACAGACAACTACACCCAGCACCACGTACAGCTGAACTACGCACAGTACATCAGCAGCCGCCTGTCGTGGAGCAACACCTTGCATATGACAAAAGGGGACGGGTATTACGAAAACTACAAGCAGAAAAGTTCCGGCGACCACATTGTGCGCCGCTCTATGGACAACATATACGTTACGTACAGCTCCATAGGAACGTGGACATTTGAGTCGGTAGGGGAAGTGCTGCTGGGGCTGAATTATGCGTATTACGACGGCAACCACTTTGGGCTGCGTACGTACGACGTGGACAAACCCGATTTCACCACGGCTGCGGAGTACTACCGCAACCTGGGAATTAAGCACGACGGCAGCGCTTTTTTGAAAGGAAGTTACGCGGTACCCCTGAGTCCGGGTGGTGACTACATACTCAAATTTTTTGCCGATATGCAATACCGTTACGTATCCCTGCGCATGGACGGTGTGGACACGGACGGTATGTCCCTGGCACACGGGGCACAGTGGCACTTCTTCAATCCCAAAGCCGGTGTGACGGCCGTTTTGGCGAAGGACCACCAGTTGTACGCCTCGGCTTATACAGGCAGCCGGGAGCCGTCGCGCAGCGATATTAAGGAGTCGATAAAAGCGGGCAGGACGGCCGAGTTGTCCCCGGAGAAAATGCTGGACTTTGAGGGCGGGTACCGCTATACGGGCAGGCGCCTGCTGCTGGGCGTGAACCTCTATGCCATGGAATACAAAAATCAGCTGGTGCCTACGGGAAAGCTGAGCGACACGGGGTACGAAATCAAAGAAAATGTACCGGTATCATACCGCAGGGGCGTGGAAATAGAGGCCGGATGGCAGCCGCTTCCGCAATTGAGGCTGGAAGGAAACGTGTGCCTGAGCACGAACAAGATTAAGGACCTGACCTTGTACCTGGATACGTACGACAACCCCGCAAGCTGGAATCCTGTGCGGCCACAAGTAACAGAATATTACGAACTTACAGACCTTATCTATTCGCCTTCCGTAACCGGTGTGGCGCAGGTAGGGTACAAGCCGTTTGCTGCAGGTGCGGGATTGTTCAGGAATCTGGAAGCCGTTTTTACGGCCCGTTTTGTGGGAAAGCAATATTTTGACAATACCGGTTCTGCCGAACGTATGTTGCCTGCTTACCAGTTGCTGGGCCTGACTTTGTCGCAGCCTTTTGCCACGCGGCGTGCCGGTACGTTTACGGTAACAGTCTTTGCAGACAATTTATTAAATACGCAATATTGCGCCAGTGCCTGGGCGTACCGTGCGGCGTTCCGTGATACGGGTACCGTAGAAGTAACGGAAGGGTTTTTTCCGCAGGCCGGGTTTCAGGCGGTGGTGAAGGTGGCGTGGAGCTGGTGAGCAAGTGAGTGGGTGAGTGAGTGAACGAGTGAGCAAGTGATGAGTTATGGGTGAAATACTATTGGAGGTTTTTGGGGCGGTGACCGGGCTGGTGTATGTCTGGCTGGAGGTGAAGCACCGCAGGGCCATGTGGGTGGTGGGCTTTGTTATGTCTGCCTGCTATGTGGCTGTGTTTGGGCTCAAGGGGCTGTATGCGTCTATGGGGCTGTATGTCTATTACCTGGGGATGAGCGTGTACGGGTGGCTTAAATGGGGTGAGCAGGTGACGGGGGGGGAGGAGTTGCGGCCGGTGCGGATTGGGGGGCGGCAGGCGGGGGTGGCCGGGGGATTGCTGGTGGTGAGTTTTGCGGTGATGTGGGGGGTGTTGCGGTGGTTTACGGACCATCCGGCACCGGCCATGGATGCGGCTATAACGGCGCTAAACATAACAGCTACGTGGCTTTTGGCTCATAGTGTGCTGGAACAATGGTTGTTACTTATATTGGCTAACGCCATGGCCATTGGCTTGTATGCGTGGTCGGGACTGTGGTTTACTACGGCGTTGTATTTGGTATTGTTTGTTTCTTCGTTTATTGGGTATGGGAGCTGGCGAAGAAAAATTGTATAACTTTGCTAAAATATACCCGTATGAAAACAATTCTAATTTCTAACGTATTGTTGCATAAAGAACGGAAAGACGTTCTGATTGAAGGCAACAGGATAAAAGCCGTGGAACCGGCGGGCACTTTTCCGGTTGGCGACCTCGGCAAGAAGACCGGCGGAGCAGAGAAAGTTGGCGGTGCAGGGAAGGTGGCAGGTGTGGCGGACAAGGTGATTGACGGGGCCAGGAAGGCGGTAATTCCGGGGTTTGTGAATGCACATGCGCACTCGGCCATGACCCTTTTCAGGGGGGTGGGTGAGGACGTTCCTCTGGACCAGTGGTTGCGGGAGCGCATCTGGCCTTACGAAGCCAAACTGGACGAAGAAATGGTGTATTGGGGTGCCAAGCTGGCTTGTGTAGAGATGATCCGCACCGGGACTACTACCTTCAATGACATGTACTGGCATTTGAACGGGTGCAAGCGTGCTGCCGAGGAGATGGGCCTGCGTTCTGTGCAGTCGTTCACGTGGTTGGACCATTTTAACGACGATACCATAAAGGAAAATAAAAAACTGTTGAAGCAGGCGCATAAGGAAAGTGCCGACTGGAGCCCGCTTACTACGTTTGCTGTAAGCCCGCATGCCATTTATACGGTAGCTAAAAAGTCGTTCCGTTATATCAACAGTTATGCAAAAGACAACGACCTGCTGGTGCATACGCACCTGGCCGAGACGCGTGCAGAAATGGATCAGGCAGAGCACGAGTACGGTATGAGTCCTACCGAATATATGAACAAACTGGGATTAATGAGTCCCAACCTGATAGCTGCACACTCGTTGTGGCTGAGCAGCGACGATATTAAGATCCTGGGAGATAACGGGGTACATACGGTACACAATCCCAATTCCAACCTGAAGCTGGCCTCGGGGTACAAATTCAAGTACAACGAGCTGCGCGACGCCGGGGCTAACATATGCCTGGGCACGGACGGTTGTGCCTCTTCCAACAACCTGGACATGATTGACAGCATGAAAACGGCTGCCTTGTTGCAGAAAGTCTGGAGGAACGACCCGGGTGCCACTCCGTTGAAAGAACTGATGGATGTGGCTTCTTTGAACGGAGCCAAGGCCCTTCGTTTGAAAGCAGGAAGGATTGAGCCGGGGTACCTGGCAGATATGGCGTTGGTGGATATGGCCAAGCCCTCTTTTATTCCCAATCATTATTTTCTGGCCAATCTGGTGTATGCTGCCAACGGAGAATGTATAGATACCGTCATTTGTGACGGAAACATCATTATGGAAAATCAGTACATTCCCGGCCAGGAAGAAATCTTTGCGAAAGTACAGGAAGTGGCAGACAAAGTAGTAGATTATAAAAAAAGAAAAAAGAAATGAAAACAGCTCTTTATCAAGAATCAGCAGATTACATACTAAAAAAAATTCCCAAACGTCCGCAGGTAGCCATTATTTTGGGCAGCGGTCTGGGAAAACTGGCAGACAGCATTCAAAACAAAGTAGTTATCCCGTATGCAGAAATTCCTAATTTCCTGCTTTCCACCGCTCCCGGACACGCCGGGAACCTGATTGGCGGTACGTTGGGAGGAAAGGAAGTCATTTGCATGCAGGGTCGCTTTCATTATTACGAAGGATACGGTATGGAGCAGGTAACTTTTCCCATACGTGTGTTTAAGTTGCTGGGAGCAGAAGCCCTGTTTGTATCGAATGCAGCCGGCGGAATCAACCCCAAATTCAAAGTCGGTGACCTGATGGTTATCACAGACCATATCAACTTGTTACCCAATCCGTTGTTGGGCAAGAACAACCCCGACTTTGGGGTGCGTTTTACCGACATGACACGCACCTACGACCGGGAATTGCGTAACATATGCAGGGATATGGCAGAGATTCATGGTATTCCCTTACAATACGGGGTTTATCTGGGGAATCCCGGTCCTACGTACGAAACTCCGGCCGAGTACAATTACTTTAAAACCATTGGTGCCGATGCCACCGGCATGTCAACGGTTCCGGAAGTGATTGTTGCCCGCCATTGCGGTCTGCGCGTATTTGGTATGTCTGTTATTACCAATGAAGCGTACGATTTTGCAGACGATTTTGAAAACGATGGTATGGATGTCATTGTCGCAGCAGATGCTGCTGCCGATAAAATGACACTTCTTTTTACGGAAATCATAGCCAATCTGCAATAAATACCTTAAATTCGCAATTTTAAATCAAATCAAATCAATAAAGGTATAAATATGTCAAAGAAAGAAATCAAGTTTTGTCTCCTGTACAGAGATATGTGGCAATCGTCGGGGAAATACGTCCCTATGGTCCACCAGCTGAAGCAGTTTGCTCCGTTGGTTATTGAGATGGGATGTTTTGACCGGGTTGAAACTAACGGTGGTGCATTTGAACAAGTGAACCTGCTTTTTGGTGAGAACCCCAATACGGCTGTCCGTGAATGGACCAAGCCGTTGCGAGCCGCCGGGATCCAGACACAAATGCTGGAAAGGGGATTGAACGGGATCAGGATGTTTCCCGTGCCTGCCGACGTACGGCAGCTTATGTTCAAAGTCAAGAAAGCGCAGGGCGTTGATATAGCCCGGTCTTTCTGTGGGTTGAACGACCCCCGCAACTTGGAACTTTCTGTGAAATATGCAAAAGAAGCCGGGATGATTTCGCAGGCTTCGCTCAGCATTACCCACTCTCCGGTACATACTGTAGGGTATTACCTTTCTGTAGTGGACGAGCTGGTAAAATTTGGTACAGACGAAATCGCTCTTAAAGATATGGCCGGAGTAGGCCGTCCCACCATGCTGGGAAAACTTACGTACGAAATAAAGAAAAAATACCCCCACATCCTGGTACAGTACCACGGACACTCGGGACCGGGCTTTTCCATGGCCTCTATGCTGGAAGTTGCCAAGGCCGGTGTGGATGTGGTGGACGTAGCCATGGAACCTTTGAGCTGGGGTATGGTTCACCCCGACGTAATTACTGTACAGGCCATGTTTAAAGATGCCGGCTTTACCGTAAAAGACATCAACATGAAGGCCTATATGGAAGCCCGTTCCATGACGCAGTCTTTCATGGACGAATTCCTGGGTTATTTTATTGATCCAAATAACAAAGTCATGACCTCGTTGCTGGTAGGCAGCGGACTGCCCGGTGGTATGATGGGGTCTATGATGGCCGACCTGAAAGGATTTCACAATGCCATCAATATGAACATGAGGGCTGCCGGTAAAAAAGAACTGACATTGGACGATTTGGTGACCCAATTGTTCCAGGAAGTAGCCTACGTATGGCCTAAACTGGGGTATCCGCCGTTGGTAACGCCCTTTAGCCAGTACGTGAAAAATATTGCTCTCATGAACCTCATGCATATGCTTAAGGGAGAAGAGCGCTGGAAAACCATAGACAAGAATGCCTGGGATATGATTCTGGGTTATACCGGAAAGTTGCCGGGAGAACTGGCACCGGAAATTCTGGCTTTGGCCAAAGAACAAGACAGGGAGTTTTTCACAGGCAACCCGCAAAGTCAATTCCCCAATGCATTGGACGAGTTCCGTAAGGAAATGAAGGAAAACAAATGGGACTTTGGCAAAGACGATGAGGAATTGTTTGAATTGGCCATGCACGACCGCCAGTACCGAGATTACAAGAGCGGCATAGCCAAGGAACGTTTCCAGAAAGAATTGGAAGCAGCCCGCGAAAAGGCAAAAGCTCCCATTGTAGTTGAACGTCCCGTAGTTGAAATGCCAAAGATTAACGTAGAAAAAGTTATGGAAAAATACCCCAAAGCCCAGCCCGTTCAGGCAGTTGCCAAAGGTCAGGTTATTTGGGAAATGGCTGCTGCAGGCGATTCCAAAGAGCCGGCAGTAGGTGTGGGGGTAAAAGAAGGAGAAATCCTTTGTTACGTACAGACATATTACGGAATGGAGCCTGTAGTTGCACTTGCCGGTGGTAAACTGGTAGTAGTTGCTGCAAAACAAGGCGCAATGGTAGAAAAAAATGAAATTCTTGGCTTCATTGCGTAAGTTCAAACTGGCGCTTCACTGGCAGATCCTGATTGGCGTTCTGCTCGGTATTTTATTTGGAATTTTAGCCCCTGGCTACATTGGTTATACCAAGTGGGCAGGGGATTTGTTTCTAAGGGGGCTGAAAATGGTGGTTATTCCACTGGTCTTCAGTGCCTTGGTTATGGGAGTGAGCAGCGTGGGCGAAGCGGCCGATTTGGGGCGCATAGCCGGGAAAACGTTTGCCTGGTATCTGGTAACCACCCTGTTAGCATGTGTTTTGGGTCTGCTGCTTGTTAATTTCTTTAAACCGGGAATGAATGTTTCTCTTCCGCTGCACGAAACGGTTACAGAAATTGCAGGAGCCGAGGTTTCCTTTATTGACCAGATTATAGCCATTGTACCGGATAACGTATTTCAGGCCATGGCAGAAGGAAACATGCTGCCGGTCATTTTCTTTGCCATCCTGTTTGGGTTTTTCATAAACTCGGCCCCTCCTAAAACGCACCAACTGTTGGGAGATATTTTCAACGGCATCTACGAAGTGATGATTGCTATGACGTTCCTGGTTATACGGTTTGCTCCCATTGGTTTGTTTGGGGTAGTATCCAACATGGTGGGAGAGCAGGCCGGCACAGGAGGTCTGGGCACGTTGTTTGGCAGCCTGGGCATCTATGCCGCCATCATTGCCGGTGGGTGTATTATACACGGATTGGTTACCATTCCCGGATTGTTCAAAATCCTTACCCGCAAAAATCCGTTCACGTTCATGAAGATGATGGGGACGGCTTTGCTTACGGCATTTACCACAGCTTCTTCGGCAGCCTCGTTACCCATTGCTTTGCAGGATATTCAGGAAAAAGCAGGTGTATCGCGTAAGATTGCCGGGTTCTCGTTGCCGTTGGGCAATACGGTGAATATGAACGGAACCGCCTTGTTTGAATGCATAACGGCTATTTTTATAGCCCAGGTCTATGGCATTGACCTGAGCCTGGGGCAACAAATGATTGTGATCTTAACCAGTTTGTTGGCTGCTGTAGGTTCTGCCGGAATTCCTCTGGCCGGATTGGTGATGCTGGCCGTAGTACTGCGTGCCGTGGGCCTGCCTTTGGAAGGTATCGGACTGGTATTGGTAGTACAACAACCGCTGGATATGATCCGTACTTCCGTAAACGTGTGGAGCGATATGACGGGAGCCGCCATTGTGGCCCACAGCGAAGGAGAGAAACTGAATTTTTAAGCACTGTTCAATTGTGAATACACATACGAAAGGTTATTTAATCTGTCCGGCTTGCGGTGCGTTGTACCCGGAGAAGGATGCCGTATGGCAATGTACGTGCGGCAGTTACCTGGACCTGGCTTACACATTCACCCCGCGCCGGGAAGATTTTACAGGACCTCAAGGGTTTCTGCGTTACCGCAGCGTGTTGCCGCTGGAGTATCCGGAGCAAGCCCTTACGTTTAACGAAGGCTTTACCCCCTTGCACCAAACAGAATTGCTGGGTCACAAGGTGCTGGTAAAGATGGATTTTTTGCTTACGAGCGGCTCGTTCAAAGACCGGGGTGCTTTTGCACTCATCAACAAATGCAGGGAACTGGGCATCCGCCACCTGGTGGAAGACTCGTCCGGAAACTCGGCTTGTTCCATGGCAGCCTATAGCGCACTGGCCGGAATCGAAGCACATATTTACATGCCGGCCGGAAATTCTTCGGGTAAGACCATGCAGGTCAGCACGTACGGAGCACATCTGTACAAAGTGCCGGGGAACCGGGCCGATTGCGCCCGGGCGGCCGAAGAAGCGGCCAAGAGCAGTTATTACGCGGCCCATACGCGCAACCCGTACTTCCTGCACGGAACAAAGACGGTGATTTACGAGATGATGGAGCAGCTGGGCTGGGAGGTCCCCGCAGCTATTTTTGTGCCGGTGGGAAGCGGTTCCCAGATTCTGGGCATCTGGCTGGGGTTGCAGGAAATGAAGCAAGCCGGGCTGATTGACCGGTACCCGCGCCTGATGGCCGTCCAGAGCGAGCATTGCAGCCCGTTGAAAAACCATTTGGAAGGCCGGAACACCCCCAACCTGCCCAAAAATCCCATTATTGCCGAGGGGATTGCCATTTCCCGGCCTCCGCGCCTGAAACAAATCCTGCAGGCCGTGCAGGAAACGGGCGGCCGCGCCGTCGTAGTGCCGGACCGCGATATAGTGGAAGCGCTGAAAGACGCCGCCGCCAAAGGGCTGTACATAGAGCCCACCTCGGCCGCCGCCGTCGCTGCGCTCAAGCAGTGGGAGGAGTTGGATGGCAACGGAAACGGCAGCGGAGTGAGGGAAGTGAGTGGAGTGAGTGAAGTGAGTGAAGTGAGCGGTGGTGTGGGGCGGTTGGTGGTGTCGCTCACGGGGCACGGGCTGAAGGCGGGTGTGCGCATACACGAATTGTTTGAAAAAGCCTGATGGAATCTTTCTCGTTCATCCAGTGGGCACTGGAACATCTGAATTACGGTACGGTGGCACTGCTGATGACCATTGAAAGTTCCTTTATTCCTTTTCCTTCCGAGATTGTGGTGCCTCCGGCAGCGTATATGGCCGCGGCCGGAGAAATGAATGTATTTTTGGTAGTGTTGGCGGCTACGGTGGGGGCGTTGGCCGGGGCGTTGATCAATTACGGGCTGACGGTGTGGATAGGGCGTCCCATTGTGTATAAATTTGTAAATTCGCGGGTGGGGCATGCCTGCCTGCTGAATGAACAAAAAATGATCAAAGCAGAAGATTATTTTGTACGTTATGGAAACCTGTCCACGCTGGTTGGCCGGCTTGTTCCCGGCGTGCGTCAATTGATTTCCATTCCTGCCGGACTGGCCAAAATGCCTATGGGGCGTTTTCTGCTGTACACCAGCCTGGGTGCGGGGGCATGGAACATTATTCTGGCTATAATAGGCTACTCGTTACACAGCGTGGTGCCAAAAGACCTTCTTATGGAAACGGTACACAGGTACACTACACAGATATCGTGGGTCATGGTAGGTTTGGGCGTGTTGGTGCTGGGTTACATTGTTGGGAGGATTGTATGGAAACGCTGATTATTCTCCTGCTCATCCTGCTGAACGGACTTTTGTCCATGACAGAGATGGCTTTTGTAAGCTCCCGCAAATACCGGCAGGAAGCCGACGATAATTTTCTCTCCACCATACAAATTGGGATAACGCTCATAGCCATCCTGGTAGGGATGCTTTCTGCCAATGCCTATTCTGCGAACCTGGCGGCGTTTCTGGCCCGCTGGAAACCTTTGCAAAACCATTCCGGCTGGATAGCCAATGTAGTGGTTGTAACGGTGGTTACGTACCTGACTTTGGTGCTGGGCGAGTTGGTTCCCAAGCGGTTGGGTATGATTGCCGCCGATAAAGTGGCCAAAAACATGTGGAGTTTTATGCGGCTGTTGCGCAAAATTACGTATCCGCTTGTCTGGCTGCTTACCAAAAGCACCCATGGCATCATGGTACTTTTTGGCCTGTCCCATGTGAAAGAAGCCCGCGTTACGGAAGACGAGATCAAGGCGTTGATTGAAGAAGGCAGGGAAGGAGGCGAGATACGGGAAGTGGAGCAGGAACTGGTAGAACGGGTGTTCAACCTGGGTGACCGGACCGTTGAATCGGTCATGACACACCGCAGCGACCTGGTATGGCTGGATATCAACGATCCTATAGAAAAAAATATTGCTATCGTGCAGGAAAACCTGCACGGTATATATCCGGTAGCGGACGAAGACCTGGACGAATTGTTGGGTGTGGTATACCTGAAAGATTTATTTGGCAATATTGATAAGAAGGGATTTGATTTAAAATCCGTCATCCAGCAACCCCTGTTTTTACCGGAAAATCTGAGTGTGTATGCTGCCGTGGAGCAGATAAAGCACCGCTACAGCAAGTACGCCCTGGTAACGGACGAATTTGGCGGAATTCAGGGTATGGTAACCCACTCGGATATTATGGAGGCTCTTATTGGCGAGTTGCCCGAGAATCAGGAAGACCACGATATTGTAGCCCGCCCGGACGGATCGTTTTTGGTGGATGGCCAGTGCGATTTTTATGCTTTTCTGGAGCATTTTGATATGGAAGACCTGGCAACAAAATACGATTACAACACGCTCAGCGGCCTGATACTGGATAAACTGGAACATGTGCCGGTTACAGGCGAAACGTTGGAATGGGAAGGGTTATCACTGGAAGTGGTAGATATGGATATTGCCCGTATTGACAAGGTGTTGGTATGCCGGCTGTAAAGTTTCTAAAAGTATTTTCCTAAATTAATAAAAACGCCGAACCGGGAGGAAGGGGCGCCTCCGTACTCCAGGACTACGTCAATGGGCCCCAACGGGCTGTCGTAGGAATAGCCGAGGGCAGCTCCGGCCATGTATTGTCCTTTGCTCCATTCGATTAATTCCAGTACGCTATTGCTTATGCGTGCTATGTTTCCAACAAGCCATACGTAATGGTTTTTTCCTGCCCTGTACCGGGCTTTCAGGCCTGTAGCAACAAATTTATTGTCCACAGAAACAAGAGATTTGAACCCATACAGGGGCATCTGGTGTTCCAGGTAATGGCCGCCAAAAGTGCCTCCTACCAGATTTCTCAGGTGCGGAGCAAACTCATTGCCAAACAGGAAGCGTGCGTAGAGGGTGGGGATGAGTGTGAATCGGTTTTTTATAGGAATGGCTACGGAAATGGATGCGTTCGTTGCCAAGAAAGGGGCGTCTTCTTTGTAATGTGCCAGGTCGTCTGTATAGAGAGCGCTCTCTGCCTTAAACTGTATTCCGCTGGTTGGAAAGAATGCGTTTTCGTAGCTGTCAAACCTGACCCCCAGGTGGTAGCTGAACAGGTTTTCACGTACACGTATGCGTTCTGTGACGCCGTTGGAGGATCTTAAAAAATTCTGGGATCGGAAATTTTCATAATGCAATCCAAAGTAGAAGTTGAAATTGCGGTAATAGAAGTTGGCCAGATCCAGATCCATGCTGTTTTTGTGGAAACGTACGTTGTAGGTAGTCGTGTCGTTTTGCGGGCACATATTGATGTTTCCGTAGCGGTAGGTATAGGAGGCTCCAAATTTTCCCAGCCAGGCATCCTGGTAGAATATTCCCAGGCGTACGTACGGGTTGGTTGAAATGCGGCTGTTGAGTTCAAACATACCACCCTTAAGTTCCCTTGGAGCCACGATGGTATTGATAAACCCGCTGGCCACATCCCGGGTATCAAGCCGGACACCCAGACTAACCGCACTCCGTGCCCGTTCTGTACAGTGGAACCGCAGGTTGTACCTTCCGCCTTCTTCCCGGAGCGAGTATTGCAGGCTGGTAAAACTCCCCGTCCCTTTCAGCCGGCTGATAGTTTCCCTTATATCAGTGACGTGGACGGTGGAAAACTCTTTGAAATGAAGCATCCGGCGCAGGTTTTTTTCGTTAAGGGATGTGATGCCGTCAAAAATGATGTATCCCAGTTTGATGCTGTCTCCTATAGGTACGTCAGCTCCATTGGGGCGGCCGGGGGGCCATGGCAGGTCTTCTGCCGGATGAATGCCGATGAGTTCCTTGAATGCGAGGATGTTATCCCAGGAGGCTCGTGCTTCCCTTTCTCCACGGGCCAGCAGTGTATCGAGTGCCTCGTCTGTAAAACTAACCGTTGAGTACGGCTCGGTGTTGGGATGGATGTAGAGGTCGGGAAGGAGTATGTTTTTATCAAAATTTTCTCTTCCAAGGCGTTCCATCATGTGGTTAACAATGAACATCAGACTGTTAGGATCTCGTTCCTCCAGGGCGTCTTTGGAAAGCTGCGTTGGGCGGTCTGTATGCATACCTACGTTAACACCAATGATGATATCGGCTCCCATTTCGCGGACTACGTTGGCCGGGAAGTTGTTGATCACACCGCCGTCAATGAGTATTTGCCCGTTTCGTTCTACGGTGCTGAACGCTCCCGGGATGGACATGCTGGCACGGATAGCCACCGGAAGGCTCCCTTCGCGCATCACTACCTCGTCTCCCGAGATCAGGTCGTAGGCAATACAGGCAAAAGGAATGGGAAGGCTGTCAAACGAAGCGACGTCGTGGTAGTCGCGGGCGAGTTCGCTGAGCATATCCATGACAGAGCTGCCGCTCAGAATTCCGGTAGAAATATGAAAACGTTCCCTGTCAAAGGGGATGGTAAAGAGTGCCTTGTCGCGCACTTCCTTTTCTGTAAAAAGCAGGTTGTCGCGTGTGATCTTGTCTGCCAGCAAGCCTACCCAGTTCTGGGTCCGTACCAGGCTGTCGAGCGCCTGCGGGCTGTATCCTATGGCGTACAGGCCTCCCACAATGGCACCCATGCTGTTGCCGGCAATGTAATCTATGGGAATTCCTGCCTCTTCCAGGACTTTCAGCACGCCAATGTGCGCAACGCCTTTGGCTCCTCCTCCGCTCAGCACCAGGCCTACCTTTTTACGTTGCGGCTGCGGGGCAGACGCCTCGGCTTGGACAAAAAAGAAGAGAACCGTTATAAGGGTTGTAAAACGAATGATTGCTCTCATAATAGGTGGGTTTGTAGACAAATTTACCATTTTTTGGAAAATTTCATACATTTGCAGGAATTATGATGTATAAGATTGGAGATGGCATTATTTCTCCGCTAGGTGCGACCACTGAAGACAATTACCTGGCTGTACGTTCTGGGCTCACAGGAATCAGGCAATTTCCTGCCGGATTCCGGGATTTGAAAGAACCTATACTGGCTTCGCTGATCAGTCCCGTTGAATTGGAAGAACTGGCAACTCCTTATTGTGGTGCTACTACACATATGATGTCACGGTACCGGCAGGCCATGGCAGCTGTATTTGAATCTGCCGTCACCAATACCGTTCCGGAATTTTACTACAACGAGCTCATTCAAAGCCGTAAAGTAGCCCTTGTTTTTTGTACGACAAAAGGAGACGTGGATTCTTTTCGGGAGTTGTCGGATAAGGTGGTAAGGCCGCGTCTTTTTCCGTGGTACACGCCTCAGCATATGATGGACGAATTGAAACTGAACGGAAAGCCTTTTGTAATACTGAATTCCACCCTGGCAGGCATGCAGGCACTGATGATGGCCAACCGGCTGTTGTGCCCGGGAAGTCCGTATGATTTTGTGGTAATCATTGGGGTGGAGCTGGTAAGTCCGTTCACTTTATTTTTATTGAAACAGGCCGGTTTGGTGGGGGAAAAGATGGTACATCCTTTTTGCATGTCTTGCGACAGTACCAATCCGGGAGAGTCGGCTGTCTGTGCTATTTTTGTGCGGGAAGAACGTTTTCTAAAAGACCGGCCGCACCTGAATATGCCTTCAGCCATCAAATTCAAAGCCGGTGCGGTGACTACAGAACCTTGTGGTATAGAACATTGTGAACAAAACATGCAGGGAGAAGCTTTGAAACGCGCCATTCAGAAGGTTATGGTCCACGAGAACGCCCGGAACCTTTCGTTTATTAATATGCACGGTGTGGGGATGAAAGTTTTTGACAACCTGTCTTCCCTTGCTATTGAAAATGCCGGGTTACGGAAGGTCCCTGTGAATTGCTTTGAGGGTAATTTTGGACACAGTTCCGGCTCTACCAGTTTGCTGGACAGTATGTTAGCAGCTAAATCGCTGGAAAGAAGAGAGATACTGCCTACGCTGGGATACGAAGAGCATGGTGTGGACGGCAGGATACAAGTTGTATCGTCTGTGCAACCGTCTGTGAAAAATAGTTTTCTGGCGATTTCGTCGGGTTTTGGCGGGGTGAATGCTGCCGTTTTATTTAGCAAGGAGAAATAATGTTTATTAAATCATATTGCAGGATAACCAACCATTCCATTGTACTAGACGGACAGCGTCAGGAAACATTGGGGAAGTTCCTGAACGGTCACCATGTTAGTGAAGATCTGGATAATGTATTTGAGCAGCTGGATGCAGATTATCCCGCTTTTTTTGGGATGGATGAGTTCAGCAAGCTGGGTTTTATTACGGCCGAGTTGCTGATGCGTCACAACGGGTACGATACAGAAACCTTTAAACCGGATATAGGTGTGGTAATTCATTCCCGATCGGGTACTTTGGGTGCCGATTACCATTTGTTACGTGTTATGGATGGGTTGAGTGATGATACCCAAGCCTACAAACGTACCATTCCCAATGCTATCTGTGCAGATATTGCCTGCCGTTTTAAGCTGGGCGGAGAAATGGGCCTGATTCTTGCAGACGGTTTTGTGTATGAACATTTCTTCAGGACAAGTTATGGGATGTTCTCTACAGACCCGGATTTGAAAACTTTGCTGTCGGGGTATGTAGAATGTTACGGAGGGTATATGTCCGCTCTGTTGTGTTTGCTTGAACGCTCCCAGCAGCCTGTTGAAAAAGATTACGATTTAATGGAAGAACGTTTTTGTATTGACTTGTTGCGGATCCATTGATTGCTCCGGCGCTTTTGACTGTTTCGGCGCTTTTGACTGTTCCGCAAATATTGACTTGGTTGCTGCTGTATTGCGCCCCTAAAATTTGTTGCCTTGATTAGAAAATTTCCCGAAAACCTGAGGCCTTTTACAGATGAGGAAATCCCTCACGCCATGCAGCGGATAGCTGCCCACCAATATTTTTATCCCATTGCCCGGTTGATTTTTCCGGGTATCACACCGGAAGACACTGTGCGCGATGTGTTGTCTGTAAAGACTATTGAGGATTTTCAAATGCGATGGATGTATGCGTTTAACCGGCGGGTGATTGAAACGACCATGGATTCATTCACGTTCCACCTAAGCCCCAAAATTAAGCCGGGCACCGGGTATTTGTTTGTATCCAACCACCGGGATATCATATTGGATTCTTCGCTGTTGCAGATGGTGCTGGTGGACAGTGGACTTCCTACCAGCATGATTACGTATGGCGATAACCTGATTATTAACCAACTGGCCGAGGATCTTGCCCGTTCCAACAAGATGTTTAAAGTGGTACGGCAGGGAAACAAACGGGAATTGTTCAAGAACTCGTTGGTTCTAAGTGACTTCATGCGCACCTGCGTTAAGGAAGGCCATTCCTGCTGGATTGCACAGCGCAACGGCCGCACCAAAGACGGCCTGGACCAAACCTCGCAGGCCCTTATCAAGATGCTGGCCATGAGCGGCCCCCGCAAAGACCCCGTTTCCAACTATGCCGAGCTCAACATCGTCCCGGTCTCCATCTCCTACGAATACGAATCCTGCGACTTCCTAAAGGTGCGCGAGCTGCTCATGGGCCGCCTGGCCGCTACTGCCGCCGCTGCCGGAGCCAGTTCTGCTGCAGGTTCTGCTGTTGGCGCTGTCAGTTCCGCCACCACCTCGGCTTCTATTTCGGCTTCGGCTTCGGCTTCAGGTTCTGCTTCTGCTTCTGGTTCTGCTTCTGCTTCTGGTGCCACTTCCGCCGGTTCCGCCGGTACTGCTGCACATGTTCCGCAGGACGCCGTTTACGTGAAGCAGGAAGGCGAAGACCTAATCAGCATTGTCACAGGCATTACCCAATGGAAAGGCAACGTACATATCCATGTAGGAGATCCCATAACAAGAGAGCAATTGGAAGCTTTTTATTCCCGGGCGGAAGCCGAACATCCTGCCCGCGGACCGGAACTTTCTACAGGCGGGCCCGCACGTGACAACGACTTCAATGCTTTTGCGGCGCACCTCTGCGCACTGATTGACAAATCCATTGCAGACAACTACAAAATCTTTCCCACCCACCATATTGCCTACGACCTGCTGCAGGAAACCGCAGCCGGGAGCCACGGAGGCACTGCCGGGCACGGCTCCGGCGCAGGCACAGTCGGTGGGCACGGCTCTGAAGCTGGCGCTGCCGTTGGGTTTGGCTCTGAAGCTGGCGCTGCCGGTGGACTCGGCTCTGCTCCGGCCTCGGCCTCGGCTTATACTGCGGAGCAAAAAGCTGCTTTTCTTGAGCGGCTGGATATGCTCAAAACTGGCAATATTCCGCTGATTCCGCAAACGGAGCTGGCGGCCTCGATACCTTTTGCAGAGGATTTTCCGGGAAAGAAAGCGGAAATTCAACAAAAAAAGCAAGCGGAACTCCTTCGCGCCCATTCCGATTTGGTCCGGGAGCTTTTTCTGCGGATTTATGCCAATCCTCTTTTTTTGGCGCACTACACATCAGATGTGTCGCGCCAAGCCGAATAAACAAAATCTTAAGATTCGACAGATCAGGCTATTGCATTTTGCTTTTACAATCTTGGCGCGATACATCTGATGTGTAGTGCGCCAACTGCGCCAATTTCTTGGGCGATTTGCGCCAGGCCGGGGCGTGCCGACATGTGGACGGCGGGGACTCGGGTTTCGCGGATGATGCGTGCGACGTTTTGCCGTGTGACGCCTCGGCCGGCCATGATGCAGATTCGGCCTTTTGCCTGTGCCACAAGTTGTTCCAGCAGCGGGATGCCTTCTTCCGCCGTTTCGCCTTGGCCCGAGGTCAGCAGCGTATGGAACCCCAGCTCAATGATTTGCTCCAGCAGTTCCATCGGGTTGGTACAGCGGTCAAAAGCCCGGTGAAAAACAAGGGTCAGCGCCGGTAGGGCCAAGGCCGAGGCTGGGGCAGAGGGGGCTGCGTCCGGGGCTGGGGCCAAGGTGGTGGTGGTGTCCGGGGCTGGGGCCAAGGAGGCCGAGGGGGCTGGGGTCGAGGGGGCTGGGCCGGTGGTGGTGGTGTCCGGGGCCAAGGCCGAAGGGGCAGAGGGGGCTGGGGCCGAGGGGGCCGAGGGGGCTGGAGCCGAGGAGGGGGCCGGGGCTAGGCTGGTGGTGGTGGCTGCGTCCGGGGTCGGGCCGGTGGCGGCGTGGATCATTTGCTCGATGGCCGGGCGGTCCAGGTGGCCGTCCGGGGTGAGTGCTCCAATGACCACTCCCTTGACGCGTGCCTGGCGGCAGAGGCGGATGCTGGCACACATTGCATCCACCTCGGCTTGGGTGTATATAAAATTGCCGGGACGGCACCTGATGAGGACGTGCGAGCGGTCCAGGAAGGTTTTGTTTTGCAGGTTGGTAGGATTGAGAAAATCAACTCCCTGGCCCATAGAGTGTTGCCGAGGTTGCAGGTTCTTACGCAAGGTGGAATCGTCGCGTAGGCGGGTGAGCCAGATTGGGGTGAGGCCTCCGGATTCCAGGTTGGAGCATAACTCTACGCGGTGGGCGCCGTCGGCCAGGGCGGATTGGGCGCTTTCAATGGTGGTGCAACAGACTTCAAAAAGTGTTGTCATTGGCGGGATTATTGGCGAGTTTTTACGTGCAAAAGAAACAAAGTTAAAAAAGATACGGGTTTTTTTGCAGATAAAAAATTAATGCCTATTTTTGCAACCCTTGATTCGTTAGCTCAGCCGGTAGAGCACAACACTTTTAATGTTGGGGTCCTGGGTTCGAATCCCAGACGGATCACAGAGGAGAAGCCGGCTTCACAGCAATGTGAGGCCGGTATTTTTTTTGGCGAGGCTGAGGCTGGCGAGGCTGAGGCTTAGCCTTAGGTCAGTTGCTGCACCAAAAGAATGGGGAACGCCTCCCGGATGGTGGCCCTGGGATATTAGCGAAGTGGTGGGGCTTGGGATATTAGTGGGTGGGTGGCCCTGGGATAAGCGGCCCTGGGATATTAGTGGGTGGGTGGCCCTGGGATAAGCGGCCTTGGGATATTAGTGCGTCGCACTCCCGGGTTAAGCTGTTGAGTGCCAGCAAGAAGCTGAAAACGTGCCCTGGGGGCACGTTTTCAGTAAGTGGCAGATACATAGGAAGATAACTGCCGAGTGCGACGCACTCAAATCGGCAGCAGCAAGAACGCGCACCAAATCAGCAGCGAATACGGAATACGCACCAAATCAACGGCGAATGCGTGGCGAATCGGCGGCGAACCGCCCGCCTTTAGGCGGTTATTATGGTGCCGGAGGCACTCCTTTCAGAAAAGCGGGCGCGCAGCGCCCGGAAGGAAGCACCCGGACAAACGCACCCGGACAAACGGACTGCCCGGAAATGCTACGCTCGCACTTAAAAAGCGCAAGTAAAGGCCGCGCTTGCTAACGCCAGCAAAGAAAAGCTGCGATCGCACAAATGGACTGGAGCACATAAAAGGACGCACGCAAAAGCCAGCCCGTGACTCGCGCGCCTGCGATTGGTCAAGGAGTTAGGGGAACTGAAGGTGCTTTCGGCCCGGAATTGGCCCGGAATTGGCTCGGACTCGGCCCGGAATTGGCTCGGACTCGGCCCTGAATTCGCTCAGACTCGGGCGGCAATTAAGGGGCCGGTTTTGGCAGCGGCAATTAAGGGGCCGGTTTGGGCATCTCCGGCTAAGGGGGCGGCTTCGAAAGCGCCGGTTAAGGGGCCGGTTTGGGCATCTCCGGCTAAGGGGGCGGCTTCGAAAGCGCCGGCTAAGGGGGCGGTTTGGGCAACGGCGGCCTTGGAGGTGCTTTCAACACATTCAGTACGAAGAGCTTGTTGACATGTAGTGCAGACGAAATTTGTCTGACAGATGCACCCGGATGATGACGGAGCTCGACAACCAGTTCTTTGATTTTTCTTTGCGGCATGTCATAAATGGAGGTGCCTTGCATAAGTTTCTTGGCATGTGCCAGGACCATAGAATCGGTGACCGTAGCACCACCAAATTTAGGAATATAATCCCTGTGTGGCGAGGGCGGCGAGGTGCGTTGTTTCCCTGAGCTTAAAGGATTTATAGTAGCGGCCCTCCATAAATCTTCACTGCTTTTAAAGGAGTTTAAAATGATACTTTTATCTACTTGAATGTAGTTTGAAAGTTTTTTCGGATCACCAAAATAATAGTTATAGGAAGACCAGATATAATATCTGGGATTTGAGCAAAGCCCATCTACGTAAGGATTACACAAGATATACAAAAGCGTGTACAATTGATTTTGCGTCGAGTTTTTAGGATAACTTTTAAAGGGTTTCTGAAAAATATTGCCCTTTTGCTGATGCCTTTTGTTGTACCAATAAGAAAACTCGCGTAGCAAAGACCCCATCATGGTAGAGAGTTTTTGAGTCTCTATCAACATATGAACGTGCGTGTCCATGAGACAGAACCCAAAAATCTTAGCGTTGTACAACGAGAGGTATTTCTGCGTAAGCTCCAGAAACCGATACCGTTCCAGGCTGTCAGTGAAAATTAGATTTTGATAATTTGATGTTAAAATGACGTGAAAGCATCCGGATTGTTCACGAGTCTTTTTATTTTTTCCTTCTCCTCGACCCATCTTTTTAGACTTTAAACTTAGAATTTGAATCAAAAATACAAAATAATGCTTAGACCTCAAACCTTAAAAGCTAAAAATTGGGCCAGGAGAATTTGAATGGGCCGAGCAGGAGCATTTGAGTGCGTCGCACTCCGGGGTTAAGTTGCTGATAGCCAAGAAGAAGCTGAAAACGTGCTCCGGGGGCACGTTTTTAGTAAGTGGCAGATACACAGGAAGATAAATGCCGAGTGCGACGCACTAAATATCGGCGGAGAGGCGCAGAGAGGCAGAGAGGCGCAGAGAGGCGGAGAGGCGCAGAGAGGCGCAGGGGCGCAGAGAGGCGGAGGGGCGCAGAGAGGCGGAGGGGCGCAGAGAGGCGGAGGGGCGCAGAGAGGCGGAGGGGCGCAAGGGCCAGAGGCGCCCGCCCCACGCCGCCCGCCCCACGCCGCCCGCCCCCGCCCGCGCCGCCCGCACCGCCCTACAGCGCCATGCGGCGCAGGCGCAGGCTGTTGAGAACGACCGAGACGGAGCTGAAGGCCATGGCGGCGCCGGCCCACATGGGGTTGAGGAGCAGCGATGGGTTGATGGGGTAGAGGATGCCGGCCGCAATGGGGATGCTTATAATGTTGTAGATGAATGCCCAAAAGAGGTTCTGGCGGATAACCCGGACCGTGCTTTTTGACAGCTTAATGGCCTTGGGCAGCAGCGTCAGGTCGGAAGTGGTGAGGGTGACCATCGCCACGTCCATGGCAATATCGGTGCCTTTGCCCATCGCCACGCTCACCTGCGCCCGTGCCAGCGCCTGCGAATCGTTGATGCCGTCGCCCACCATCGCCACAAATTTTCCTTGTTCCTGCAGCCCGCGGATGTAGTCTTCTTTTTCCTGAGGCAGTACGCCCGCCTTCACGTGAGTTATGCCTAAAGCCGAGGCAACGGCTGCCGCGGTTTTGGGGTTGTCGCCGGTGAGCATATGCACCTCGGTGTTCATGTGGCGCAGCTGCTCAAGTGCCTGAGGGGTAGTGTCTTTGATGGGGTCAGAAAAAGCGGCGGCGGCCAGGATGCGGGTTTGGTCGGCAAAGAAAATGACGCCTTTGCCGGCGCTTTGCCACGCCGAGGTCATGCCCAGCAGGTCCTCGGGCAGCTGCAGAAGGGTGTCGGGGGAGCCGCCGGGGGTGCTCACGAATTCCAGGTTGCCGGCCCGGTAGATGGTGCCTTGGTAGGTGAATTCAATGCCTTTGCCGGGGATGCTGGTGAAGGAGTCGAGGGGGACGGGTGAGGGGGGAGAAGTGACGGGTGAGGGGTGAGAAGTGACGGGTGATGGGTCCGCAGCCTGCGCGTCAAGCAGGTGCTCGACCAGGGCGTGGGCGAGGGGGTGCTCGGATTTCATTTCGCCGGAGAGGAGGACTGCGAGTTGGGTGGGGGTGGGCGGGGTGACCCAGTGGAGGGTTTCTACCTCGGGTTTGCCCAGGGTGAGGGTGCCGGTTTTGTCCAGCACTATGCAATCGACCTTGCCCATGTTCTCGAGGGCGAAGGCGTCTTTAATGAGGATGTGGTTTTGGGCGCCTTTCCCAATGCCGACCATCAGGGCTGTGGGCGTCGCCAGGCCCATGGCGCACGGACAGGCAATCACCAGGACGGATACGGCCGTCAGCAGGGCGATGGGGAAGTGGGAGGCTCCGCCCACGAGCATCCAAATGCCGAATGTCAGCAGGGCAATAATCAGGACTGCGGGGACGAATACGGCGCTGACTTTGTCGGCAATCTTTTGTACCGGGGCTTTGCTGCCCTGGGCCTCGCGGACCATGCGTACGATTTGGGCCAGGACGGTGCCGCTGCCTACCTGGGTGGCGCGAATAGTTAACGAGCCGAGTTGGTTGATGGTGCCGGCCAGGACTTTGTCGCCGGGCTGTTTTTCCGTGGGGAGGGGCTCGCCGCTGATCATGCTTTCGTCAATGGTGGAGTGGCCCTCGGTGACCACGCCGTCCACGGGGATGCGTTCGCCGGGGCGGACCGAGATGAGGTCGCCAATCTGCAGGTGGGCGATGGGCACTTCTTTTTCGACCAGGGTCGAGGAGGAAGGGTGAGGAGTGATGGGTGAGGGGGAAAAAGTGATGGGTGATGGGTGAGGAGTGATGGGTGAAGGGGCTGACGAAATGGCAGAAGTGGCGGCAGCAGCGGCAGCGGCTGTGGGGCAGGCGGGGGAGCCGGGGCCGGTGCCGGAGTTGGAGCCGGAGCCGGAGCTGCTGGAACAGCTGCCGGGGGGGGTGAGGATGCGGGCGGTTTTGGGCTGGAGGCCCATGAGGCCGCGGATGGCGGCGCCGGTGCTGTTTTTGGCGCGTTCTTCCAGGAACTTGCCCAGGAGGACGAAGGCCAGAATCATGCCGGCGGCCTCGTAATAGACGTGCGCGTCTATGCCTCGGCTTTCCAGGGCGTGGGGGAAGAGGGTGTTGAACAGGCTGAAGAAGAAAGCCACTAAAGTGCTCAGGCTTACGAGCGTGTCCATGTTGGCGGTGCGTTGGCGGAGCAGGCGCCAGGCGCGGATGTAGAAGTCCCGGCCCGAGTACACCATGATGGGAATTACCAGGGCCAGCATGATCCAGTTGGCCGGTTTCCAGTGCATGAAGCCCATGGACAGGATCATGAGCGGGATGGCCAGGGCCCATGCCACAATGACCTTTGTTTTCATGTCGCGGTAGTGTTTCTGCCGCTCGGCCGCCTGTTTTTCTTCTATGTGTTCGTCGGGGACAATCAGGCGGTATCCGATAGCCTGTACGTGTTCCTGAATTTGGAAGGCATCTATCTTATTTTCATCGTATGCTACCAGCAGCGTGCTGTCTGCGAAGTTGACCGAGGCTTGTTTGACTCCGGGTAAGGCGCTTACCTTTTTCTCTACGTTCATGGCGCAGCCGGCGCAACTCATGTCTAAAACGGGAAATGTATCTTTTGTCATGTAAATGTATGTTCTTTAGTAAGTTTCTACCTGGTACAAGAATGGTGCCAGCGGAAAAAAGAACAGTGCCAGCGGAAAAAGCAAGCTGCCGGCGGAAAGCCAACCGTTAAGTCAAACCGACCATTCACAAGCGAAATCCGACCGTTCACACGGGAAAAGTGGCATTTCGTTAAACAAAAGCGGCATTTTGCGTGTCTTTGTTGCAGCAATAGAGAAAATGTAGTACTTTAGCATCCCTAAATAGATGAAAAAAAACAGATTTCTGTTTAAGAATCCTGTTTTTTTATAACAAAATTAAGGTAGTCTAAGTCCTTATAAACCAACTGCTTATACCAGAATAAAGGTAAAAAGCAAGCCTCGTTTAGTGACCGGCTGTACGACCGGTAGAACACAAAAAAAGAAGCATTTGAAAACTCAGTTTTTTTAGGTATTTTTGTCCTCCATTTCAATGGGTGACTAACCTGACAAAACGTATGTCTTCTTCCACTAATCATTGGTATGTTGCAGTAACTTACCGTAAAGAGCGTTTAATAAAGCGGGAACTTGATAAAATAAAGGTAGAAAACTTTATTCCTTTCCGTAAGGTAGTCAAAGAACGTAAAGGAAAAAAAGTGAAGGCCCTGGAACTGGTCATTCCCGGATACGTTTTCCTTTATACAGATACAAAAACCAGCCTGGAACTTACCCGCCAGCCGGGGGTGAGTATGCGGTATCTGAAAGAACCCAATACGTATAAACCGGTAATAATCCCCGATAAGCAGATGCACGATTTTATTACCCTGCTTAATTTACCGGAAGATCAGGCGCAATTGGTACCGTGCGATTTGAAAAAAGGAGACCCGGTACGCATCACGCAGGGTACCTTTGCCGGCATTGAAGGCGAGTTGG
>Ga0172377_10000331_pt1 | contig 43508 bp, 34 predicted proteins | sample Pumphouse3metaG_FD_119749 | JGI IMG/M metagenome (GOLD analysis project Ga0172377, IMG submission 119749) | Leachate microbial communities from a municipal landfill in Southern Ontario, Canada - Pumphouse #3 metaG | ecosystem: Engineered > Solid waste > Landfill > Unclassified | place: Canada... | reverse complement strand
GATTACAAGCTTAAGCTATCCAAGGGCCTGTAGCTCAGCTAGGTAGAGCATCTGACTTTTAATCAGGTGGTCAAGGGTTCGAATCCCTTCAGGCCCGCTGATGGTCTTCATGAGCGATCAAGACGAGCGGATCAAGTATGAGGAATATCGAATGAAGATACAGGAGTTTTCTCACAAACGGGTTACCCACTGACCGGCAGTGGAGCAATAATGTAGGTGAATCACTTGGCAGCAGAGAATATCTCGTTTAACGTTCTCAAGCATGAACTTGTGCCTGAGCACTATCTTCTGACTCCAGAAGAGGTCGATGCGGTCCTTTCCAAATTGAAGGTTACACGCGACCAACTTCCGAAAATCAGAAAGGGCGATGCAGGAATAAAAGTGCTGGAGAACATTTATGGTCCCATCGATGAGGGCCGTGTCGTAAAAATCGTAAGAAAAAGTGCCACGGCGGAGGAGTTTGTCGGGTACAGACTTGTTACGAGGAGCTGAGTTCTATGAGAGATTTGGTAAAGCTATACTTCGAAGAGCGCAGCATTGTTAATCATCACACCTCATCATTCGATGATTTTCTGGCAACCAACGACAACGTCAACAGCAGGATGCAAAAGATTGTTGACGATATGAGGGTTCCGACAGACGATGCTGAGCGTGGCATAATAAAGTTGGACCAGGAACGCACAGGCGGTCGGGACATCGAGATACGTATCGGGAGGAAGAGGGACGAGGACGGCAACGTAGATCCCCAGGCCAGACCGACCATACACATCGACGAGCCCAAGGTCATGGAGGCCAACGGATACAGTCACGAGCTCACCCCGATGGAAGCGAGACTGAGGAACCTGAATTATCTAGCACCCGTCTATGTGGATTTCACGGTCATCGAAGACGGAATAGAGAAGGAGACAGAGACGGTCCATATCGGAGATCTCCCCATGATGGTAAAATCCAAGGGATGCAATCTCAACAAAGAGGTCATGGAGGCTCGCAAGGGCCGCGAGCTCACCGATGACGAATACAACAGGGAACTCATCCTGAGCAAGGAGGATCCGAGGGATCCCGGCGGATACTTCATAATCGGCGGTACCGAAAGGGTCCTGATAACACTGGAGGACCTGGCGCCCAACAGGGTGATGGTAGAGTACAGCGAGAAATACGGTTCAGCCGTGGAGGTCGCGAAAGTGTTCTCTCAGAGGGAGGGGTATCGCGCACTCACGCTCGTCGAAAAGAAGAAGGACGGCATGGTGATGGTCTCCGTTCCTGTCGCTTCCGGTTCCATACCGCTCATTGCATTGATGAAAGCACTCGGTATGGAGTCAGATGCCGACATTTACGATACGATAGTGTCCAGTGAGGACATGTCCAATATAGTCTATTCCAATATAGAGAGCTGTTTCGACAAGAAGAACTACGCACCCAACGGCTATCACACCAAGGAGGACGCGATCGCATTCCTCGAGAGGAATTTTGCAGCAGGTCAGGCGAAGGAATACAGGACGAAGAAAGTAGAGAGCATACTTGACCGTTCACTGCTACCGCACCTCGGAGACACTGAAGCCGATCGTATGAAGAAGGCGATCTTCCTTGGGCGTATAGCACGTGCCGTTCTCGAACTTTCCCTGGGCAAGAGGAAGGAGGACGACAAGGATCACTATGCCAACAAGAGACTGAAGCTCTCGGGCGATCTCATGGAAGATCTTTTCAGGACCAGTTTCAACAGTCTGATGAAGGATCTCAAGTATCAGTTGGAGAGGAACTGGGGAAGGAAGAGGGAGGACTTCAGAATATCCTCCTCCATTCGTCCCGATCTTCTCACACACAAACTGCTGCATGCACTCGCCACCGGAAACTGGGTAGGAGGGCGCGCAGGCGTATCCCAGCTTTTGGACAGGACATCCAACATGTCCGCGATGTCCCACCTGAGGAGGATAACGTCATCGCTTACCAGGAGTCAACCGCACTTTGAGGCCCGTGATTTACATCCCACACAGTGGGGCAGACTCTGTCCCTCAGAGACGCCGGAAGGTCAGAACTGCGGTCTTGTTAAGAATGCCGCGCTCATAATCGACGTTTCGGAAGGATTCCCTGAATCCGATGTCAAATGGATGCTCAAGGACCTCGGTCTGTCGCCGGTGAACCAGCAGAGCGTCCGTGTGTACGTAAACGGGGATCTCGTGGGCAGTCACGACGATGCCGAGCGGTTGGTCATGGAAGTTCGCGACAGAAGGAGATGCGGTCTACTGTCGAACGAGATCAATGTCCGTTTCGACGAAGAGATGAACGAGGTCATCATAAACTGTGACGAGGGCCGTCTTAGACGTCCGCTTCTGGTCGTCAAAGACGGAAGGACCATGCTCACAAGGAAGCATCTCGAAGGGATGTCCGAACATAAGGTCAAGTGGAACGATCTGTTCCGCGAGGGGATACTGGAATGGCTTGATGCTGAGGAGGAAGAGGATACCTACATCGCCGTCGACGCATTCGATACGCCCGACAGATGTGAGCATTGCGGCCATGCGCTGTCACCCACAGAGGTCGATTGGATGAACCCAGGGAAAGAAGGGGACGTAGTTCTGAAATGCAACCATTGCGGAGAGGAGTTCCTTGTCCCATCGAAGATAACACAGGAGCACACGCATATGGAGGTCGATCCGATGTGCATTCTCGGTGTTGCGGCGGGACTGGTCCCGTATCCGGAACACAACTCGTCGCCCCGTGTGACGATGGGTGCCGGAATGGCGAAACAGGCTTTGGGTATACCCGCTTCCAATTATCGTATCAGGCCCGATACCCGCGGACATCTTTTGCATTACCCGCAGAAACCGATGGTACAGACCCAGACGATGGAATTCATGGGATACAATCACAGACCGGCGGGACAGAACTTCTGCATCGCGGTCCTTTCTTACCACGGATACAACATAGAGGATGCGCTGGTCATGAACAAAAGTTCGGTCCAGCGCGGTCTGGGCCGTTCGACGTTCATGAGGACGTATCGCACGGAGGAACGCCGTTATCCCGGAGGGCAGGAAGATCATTTCGAGATACCTGCACCGGACGTGATGGGTGCCCGTGCGGATCTGGCATATGCATCACTCGGTGAGGACGGTCTAATTTCGCCCGAGGCGGAAGTGACCGGGAGCAACGTCCTCATCGGAAAGACGTCTCCTCCGCGTTTCCTCGAGGAAGAGACGGATTTCCTCACGCCCCAGAAGAGAAGGGAGACATCCATAACCGTCAGGCCTGGAGAATACGGGTATGTGGATTCCGTAATGGTCACTGAATCCGAGAACGGTTCCAGATTGGTAAGGGTCAAGGTGAGGGACCAGAGGATACCGGAACTCGGTGACAAATTCTGTTCGAGACACGGACAGAAAGGAGTCATAGGTCGGCTGGTGGATCAATGCGACATGCCCTTCACCGCTGACGGTGTGACACCTGATCTGGTGGTTAATCCTCACGGTATACCTTCGCGTATGACCATCGCCCATGTTCTGGAGATGATCGGCGGCAAGGTCGGTGCCATGGAGGGTCGCACAATCGACGGAACGGCCTTCTCGGGAGAGAGGGAGGAATCCATACGTGACGGACTGGTCAGGAACGGGTTCAAGAACACGGGCAAAGAGGTCATGTACGACGGTACCACCGGACGTCAGATACAGACGGACGTCTACACGGGTGTGATATTCTACGAGAAGCTGCATCACATGGTCAGCGGAAAGATGCACGTCCGTTCGCGTGGACCAGTGCAGATACTCACACGTCAGCCAACAGAAGGACGTTCCAGACAGGGAGGTCTGAGATTCGGGGAGATGGAACGTGACTGTCTCATAGGTCACGGAGCGGCGATGGTCATAAAGGACCGTCTGTTGGACGAATCGGACGGGACACAGCAGTACGTCTGTGGAAATCCGAATTGCGGGCACATAGCCATAATGGACAGGCGCGGCGCGCTCTATTGTCCAGTGTGCAAGAACAACACCAATATCTACCTGGTTCAGACATCCTATGCTTTCAAACTGCTCATGGATGAGCTTCTGTCACTGGGTGTCGCCATGAGACTTCAGCTGGAGGATTTAAGATGATGAAAGGCATTTCGAAAAGGATCGGATCGATCAAATTCTCCTGTGTCTCCCCGGAGGAGATCAGGAAAATGTCTGCGACGAAAATCATCACTGCGGATACCTATGATGATGAGGGCTATCCCATCGAAATGGGATTGATGGATCCGCATATGGGAGTCATTGAACCGGGTCTCCGGTGTAAAACATGCGGTTGTAAGGTTGATGAATGCCCGGGGCATTTCGGTCATATCGACCTTGCGATGCCGGTGATACATGTCGGCTTCATAAAGGATATCAAAGCTCTGTTGGAGTCGACCTGTCACAAATGCGGCAGGCTCATGCTGACGCCCGAACAGGTGGCGAGCCGCAGGGACAGCATGGAGACAATGGAAGAGCTCGGAGGGGATTCCGCGGATGCCAAATTGTTCTCCAAGGAGACGGCCAAGGACGCCTCCACGAAGGGAATCTGTCCTTACTGCGGTGCCGAGCAGATAAAGATCAAATTGGACAAACCTACGACCTTCCGTGAGGTGGTAGACAATCACAAGTTGACTGCGAAAGAGGTCCGCGAAAGACTGGAGCGTATTCCGGATCAGGATCTCATAACATTGGGAATGGATCCCGGTACATGCAGGCCGGAATGGATGGTGCTTACGGCACTGGCGGTTCCGCCGGTCACGGTCAGACCCTCGATCACGCTGGATTCAGGGGACAGATCCGAAGACGATCTCACCCATAAACTGGTCGATGTCCTGAGGATCAACCAGAGACTGAGGGAGAATCGTGACGCAGGTGCACCGCAACTCATAGTGGAAGACCTGTGGGAACTGTTGCAGTATCACGTTACGACGTACTTCGACAATCAGACATCCGGTATCCCCCCAGCAAGGCACAGATCAGGACGTCCACTGAAGACGCTGACGCAGAGATTGAAGGGAAAGGAAGGTCGTTTCAGGTCTAATCTGTCTGGTAAGCGTGTCAATTTCTCGGCACGTACTGTCATTTCACCAGACCCGCTTCTTTCCATAAATGAGGTCGGAGTACCCATCTCGGCGGCCAGAGAGCTCACGGTACCCGTCCATGTGAACGAGCACAACATCGATGCATTGAGAAGGTTGATTGCAGGCGGTACGGAACCGCTCGACGCGGACGGGAAATATCTCGCAGGTGTGAACTACATCATCAGGTCCGACGGAAGGAGGATCAGAGTGACGGATCGCAACGCTTCAGAGGTCGCCGAGAGCATCGAGATAGACTATGCTGTCGAGAGACAGCTGATCGACGGTGACGTGGTTCTCTTCAACAGGCAGCCCTCGCTGCACAGAATGTCGATGATGGCGCATCGTGTAAGGGTGATGAGCGGGCGTACCTTCAGGTTCAATCTCTGCGACTGTCCTCCGTACAATGCGGATTTCGACGGTGACGAGATGAATCTTCACGTCCTGCAGAGCGAAGAGGCACGTGCTGAAGCACGCATCCTCATGCAGGTCCAGGAGAACATCCTGTCGCCCAGGTACGGCGGACCCATCATAGGAGCGATACACGATCATATCACCGGTGCGTACTTCCTTACCCATTGCAATCCCAAGTTCAGCAAGGCCAGGGCAATGAACATCCTGACGAGGCTGGACGACGTCGAGATCCCGGAGCCGATGACGGACGAAAACGGTGAGGAATACTGGACTGGAAGACAGCTATTCTCGATCGTTCTGCCCAAGGACTTCAGGGTGACGTTCAAAGCAAGTATCTGCCAGGGGTGCACCGTGTGCAAGAAGGAGAACTGTGAGCACGATGCCTATGTCAAGATACGTGACGGTCAACTGATCTGCGGAACAATAGATGTCAAAGGCATCGGGAACAGCAAAGGGAAGATACTCGACCGCATAGCACGCGACTACGGGTCCGACAGGGCATGTCAGTTCATCAATGACGTTACCAAAGTTGCGTTGGGTGCGATCATGGACCACGGTTTCAGCACTGGTATAGACGATGAGGATATCCCCGAGGAGGCAACACTCCAGATTTCGAATTTCAATCAGGAATGCATAGCCAAGGTGAGCGATCTCGTGCAGTCGTATCAGGACGGGACACTGGATCAGATGCCCGGACGTTCCCTGAGGGAAACACTGGAAGTGAACGTCATGAAGGTTCTCGGAGAGGCCCGTGATGAAGCCGGACGGATAGCAGGTAAACACCTGGGTATGCAGAATCCCGCGGTCATAATGGCCAAAGCCGGGGCCAGAGGTTCCATGCTCAATCTCTCGCAGATGGCAGGTTGCGTCGGACAGCAGGCCGTCCGTGGTGAGAGATTGGCAAGAGGGTATTGGGACAGGACACTGCCTCATTTCAAGAAAGGGGATCTCGGAGCTTATGCCAGGGGTTTCGTGTCCAATTCATATAAGACGGGTCTCGCACCGACCGAGTTCTTCTTCCATTCGATGGGAGGGAGGGAAGGGTTGGTCGATACTGCCGTCAGGACGTCAAGGTCCGGTTACATGCAGAGGAGATTGATTTCCGCCCTGGAAGATCTGAAATTGACCGAGGACGGGTCGATCAGGAATACAGCAGGCACGATAATCCAGTTCGTGTACGGTGAGGACGGGATAGATCCATCGAGGGCCGTTCAAGGTAAGGCCATCGATATCGATGACCTTTTCACAGAGGTCCTCGGGGACGAGGCGGACAAACTCCTGGCCCTTGAGAACAAGGATGTCGGAGAGGACTACGGTTCACGTGAGAAGGACGAAATGGAATACGTCGAGGAAGAAAGTCCTGAATTTGAGACCGAGACCGAATTCGAGAGTGAGTAAAATGGCTAAGAAAGATACCATGAACGCCCTGCTAAGCAGGGATATAAGCGAGAAGTCAGCTATGCTCCTTCTCACGAAATACAACACACTGAAATCGATCGGTGACGCAGGCGTCTCCGAACTTGTTCAGCTGGGGTTGGAGGAATCCGAGGCGGCCACGATAATATCCAAAATCGGCAAGAGCTCTTCAAGGTCATCGTCCGGAAGGGCCAAGGCGGCAGTTGAGGAGGTTCAGGTCGTTCCGATGGAACTCATCAGCAATCCGCACACCTACACCGGCGATGAGGAGAGGCTGCTTGCGATAATGAAGAGGGAGAATGTAAAGCTGCCTCTGAAGGTGGTCATGGACATTGCAGCCCGTATAAGGAACAACAACCTGAGTGACGAGATATGCACCAAGCTCATAACCGTTGCACATCGGATGTTCATCAGCCACAGCATGGACCCCAACGAGTCCGCAGGTATCATGGCCGCCCAATCCATAGGAGAACCAGGTACGCAGATGAACATGCGTACGTTCCACTATGCGGGAGTTGCCAACATAAACGTCACACAGGGTCTGCCGAGGTTGATCGAGATAGTAGATGCCAGACGTGTGCCGAGTACTCCGTCGATGGACATCCCTCTCGTGGGAATAGCGGCCGAGGATGAGAACGTCGCTCGTCGTGTCTCATACGAGATCGAGATGACGACCCTTCTGAACGTCGCAGAGGTCGAGACCGACATCACGAACATGCGGCTTATCATAAATCCGGACACCCGCAAAATGGATGATCGCGGGGTCAAGATTGACGATATCGTCGAGAGACTCAACAAGGTCAGAATACTCCGTGGACTGGTGGAGGTCCGGGATTTCGACATACTGGTGACTTCCGATGAACCGTCCTACAAGAAACTCCAGCAGATCTACGATGCGGTGAAGAACGCCAAGATCAAAGGAATCGACGGTATAACCAGGGCGGTTCTCAGCAAAGAAGGTTCATCCTGGAAGATCGTCACCGAAGGAAGCAATCTTAAAGAGGTTCTGAAAGTCGCAGGTGTCGATGCCAGTAGAACGATGACCAACAGCATATTGGAGGTCGCTGACGTTCTGGGGATCGAAGCTGCCAGGAATTCGATTATTCACGAAGCTTACGGAACACTTTCCGAAGCAGGTCTCAACGTGGATATAAGACACATCATGCTTGTTGCCGACCTGATGACCAATGACGGTTATGTCAAGGCCATAGGAAGGCACGGAATTTCCGGAAGGAAATCGAGTGTGCTCGCAAGGGCGGCGTTCGAGATCACAGCGCCGCATTTGCTGCATGCGGCCATGAACGGAGAGGTAGACCACCTCGAAGGAGTGGCGGAAAACATCATAGTCGGTCAGCCGGTGACCCTTGGGACCGGAGCCGTAAACCTGATTTACACACCCAAAGAGAAGGGGGATAAGGAATGATAGACATAGGTAGAGCATTAAAGGCTGCGATCGTCACAGGACATGTGGAGTTCGGAGTGGATCAGACTGAGAAAGCAGTAAAGACCGGAAAGGCACAGATGGTCATTTTGGCCAGGAACTGTCCGAGTCAGGAACTTACTGGAGCGGACATAGGCGTGAAGGTCCATGTCTTCGAGGGCAACAATATGGAATTGGGTGCTCTTTGTGGTAAGCCGTTCTCGGTTTCCGCACTCGCGGTGATCGACAAAGGCACCTCTAACATCTTAACGCTGTGAGAAACATGTCTGCAGATATCGTACTAACCGAGGATACCCTCAGATACATATCCCTGTTCGAGGCGATAACCAAAGCGAATGTCATCGATTGCATGGATACAGAGGAGAAGCTCGTTTTCGTTGTGGAGAAAGGGCAGGGAAATACGGCGGTCGGCAAGAAGGGTGAGCATGTGATCAAGCTCAAAGAGAAGACCGGCAAGAACATCCAGGTCGTGGAGTATTCCGACGACCCGGAACAGTTCGTGAAGAACGTGTTCCACATCTATAATCCCCAGAAGGTCGAAATCGAACAGCGCGGTAATATTACGCACGCCACGATCACCGTGGACCCGAAACTGAAAGGCAGGGCCATCGGTAAATCTGGCAAGAATCTTCGCATTGCAAGGGACATCGTAAACAGGCATCACGAAATCCAAAGCATAAGCGTCGACTGATCGAACGCCCCCGACGATCGGTCATCCCCAAGGGACAAACATTTTACCTTCCATTTATCAATTCAGGGGCGTACGTTCTACTTCAAGGCGGTCCGCCGTAGGGTATTCTTCCGTTATGTAACATTTGAACGGAAGCATGTTTGCCAATTCTTCCAGAACCCATGAGGCGACCTCGAGACGATTCCTTTCAAGATCTTTGAAAAATAATATATCTGGCACATCATATTTTTCTTTAAGAACAGATATGACTTCGTCAAGGTTCTCAGCATAAATTATTCCCTTGAGAATAGTTCCGTCATCAGTTATCACATCATATTCCTTAGAAACATGTTTAGCTCTTCTTATGAATCTGTTTCTGAGTTGAACGCTGTCCTTGAAGGATGAGGCGCAGAAGTGGATAGGGATCTCAGGATGTTTCTTTATCATCTTCATCGCCAGTTCTCTGGAGCCTCGAACAGCGGAAGAGGTCTCACCGAGTATCTCGTATTTCTGGGATTGCATCATATCCCAATTGCTCTCAGAGAATTCCAGCTCGTTCATATTGATGAATTTGATTCCCACGGAATGAGCGTATGTTATCATCGCATCGAGATCTTCCTCATGTTCCGGAAGAGCTGGTACCTCTATTCCGACGTCGATCCCGTCCATGTTCGCTATCTCCCTCAATGCTGTTTTCGAAAGGTCATTCCAAACAATCAGTGGGGGATGAAAACGTATCTCATCCAGTCCCGCATCGCTGACCAATCTTACTTTGTCAGGGTCGAGAGTCGATGTGTAGAGGTGGATATGATGTTCTTTCCCGAAACGTCCTTTCAACATCCGAATGGCATTCACCGTACGTTCAATGTTCAAGAACGGGTCTCCGCCGGTGATCCCGGTACCGGTTGCATCCATCATCTCAGCCTCTTCAATGATCTGCTCCATGTTAGATATCTTCAGTTCATTGGCATAAATCACGTCCCTGTCCTTTTTCTCAAGGGACACTGGGCAGTAGAAACATCCGGTACAGCATCTTCCCGTTATGAACAGGACCATCTTGCTTCCTCTGATGCAATGTTCGCATCCCGCTGCCAACGGACCGTTGCTTGCAGATCCGCAATCGAAATGTTTTATGCTCATCGCAGGGTGATCGGTCCGATGTCTTAATAATCCTTGCAGATCAATCACAGCGGTACTATGAGGAAGGATACGCGCATCGTTTTGGCATTGGACGAAACGGACAAGTCTAGGGCATTGGACGTCGTCAGCAAGGTCGCGGAGCACATAGACGCCGTCAAGATCAATTGGCCGCTAGTTTTGACTGCAGGTCCCGAAATAATAACAAAAATATCAGACATTTCAGATGTGGTATGCGATTTCAAAGTTGCAGACATTCCGAACACGGTTAAATTGATAGTCGAGAATACTGTGGCACTGGGAGCATCAGCGGTCATTGTCCATGCATTCACAGGTGAGGATTCCATGCTCGCTGCCGTCGAGGCGGCGGGCAAAGCCGAGATATATGCAGTGACAGAGATGAGTCACCCAGGAGGAAAAACATTCACCGCACTGCATGCGGAGGATATGGCCAGAATGGGTGTAAGATGCGGTGTCGCAGGTTTCATCGCTCCGGCGACACGCCCTGAGCGCATTGTCGACATAAGGAGAATCGTCGGCGACAGGAAGATACTGTCGCCGGGTGTTGGCACACAGGGAGGTTCCGCATCCGCTGCGATTAATGCCGGTGCCGATTATGTGATCGTCGGAAGGGCAATATACAGATCGGATGACCCAGAGGCTGTGGTCAAGGCCATGGAATCGGAGATACGGTCCGTACTCTGACGATTCTCCTGTCCTATGTTCCTGCGCGTTATAGGGGCGTGCACGCGTCGGTAAAGCTATTTATAGAAAGGTTACAATCGCCAGGCATTCTATAGAGCGGAGAATCTATAATGCGCAAAATTGGAATTAAGTCAACCGAGTCTCAGGAATCTGAGGGCACGCACCATCAAAAGGATGGTGATGGATGGTTTAAGAGGAATTCGCGCTCGATAATTGCAATGTCTGTGATATTCGTGATAGCCCTCGTTTTGAGGCTAGTTTTCGCATACAGCATCTCTGCCGGAAGCGACTTTGCGCTATCCGGCGGATCGGGCGCATCGGGCCACCTTCGTGTGATCACCGAACTGATCACAGCCGGAAGCCTTTTCGGTGTGGACGGGGCACTCAATTATCCATTCGGTTCGACAAATGTGAACCCACCCCTGATGGATTTGCTTCTAGCGGTGTTTGCGAAGATCGCGATGTCATTCGGTGTCAGTTCAACAACGGCTGCGTCAGGTGTATTGGCATGGTCTTCGATGATATTCGGAGTAATTGCCTGTATCCCAATGTATTTCCTCGGGAAGGAGATGTTGGGAAGCAAGACGGCAGGATTTCTCTCCGCGTTGTTCCTCGCCGTTTGTCCTGTAGTCATAACGCAGACTGTGTTCTCTAACGGTACAGAGGTCGGATTTGTAGCATTCCTGTTCATTCTGATGACTTATTTTGCTGTGAAGGGTATCAAGGTCCTCGACAACAATAACGACAAGGGAAAATTCGGCGATGTGCTCAGGAGCAACAGATCGGCATTGAAGTGTTCGGTCATCGCAGGGATATTCCTCGCATTAATAGCGCTCTCGTGGAACGGATTCCGTTCCATAGTCGTTATTTTGGCGATAATCATGGGGGTCCAGTTGATATTGGACCGTTTCAGGTCGAAGGATACCAGAGCAGGAGTTCTGTTCTACGGGATTATCATAATGATAGGAACGTTCGCCGCAGCACCCTACTACGTGACCATGGGTCTATGGGATCTTGTGTACTCTGGACCGTTCTTCATCGCCGTCATCTCCGTGGTCCTGTGCTCGGCCTTCTCGCTTATGTCGAGTCGTCCTTGGACAGTCACGATCCCTGCGTTCACGATAATAACAGTCGCCCTGTTTGCGTGTCTGTACTTCTTTGCCAATGGCCTGTACAGCGACATAGTCTACGGTAACGATCTGTATGCGAACGTTACGTTCTCATCGCTCATGTCATCGAGCTCGCTCTCACTCTCGGTGCTTTCAACGTACTTCGGATGGATGACACTCTGGTTTGGATGGCTCGCAGTCGCGTATATGCTGTACAAGACGCCCAAGAACGTTTCTTCGGTGAAGTACATCTTCGTCATGCTTTGGTTGCTGATATCATTGCTGATAGGCATAAGGACGGAGACACTCGCGGTGGTTTTCGCACCCGCGTACGCCGTTGGCTTCGCATTCATAATGATATGGCTGTTCAAACATGTAGATTTCAAGGAATATTTCACGGGAATCAGGACGATGGATCTCAAATCCTCATGGAAGAGGATTTTGAGGCCGATCCCGCTGGCTTCCATACTGATCGTGCTTCTGCTCGTATGTGCACCCAACATGCTGTACGCGGTCGATGCTGGTATCTCGAACAATGAAAAGGACGACTACAACAGCCAGGTGAAGGATGTGTTCGGTGACGAGTACCTCGGAGCACTCGGCTATTACGTCAAAGCCGATTCAGATTGGACTGTCAATCCCGCATTTTCGTCATACGCGGACAAAGAAAAATCAGGCGCCATGGTGACATGGATCGACTATGCGGCAGACGCTGCGACATTCGGTAATTTCGATGTGATCGTTGACAGTTTGGGTAACGGTTCTTCAGCCATGTCGAACATTCTGCTGTCGAGTGGTTCTGATGGAAGTTCCACAGCTGCACTCTTGCTCTACATGATTTCCTACTACGGTATCGATAATGCAGAGAGCGCGCTCAGAAGCGCTGGAATGTCCGCAGCGGACTTCACTGTGCTCAAAGACGTTATCGAGAATCCCGGCGACTACAAGGACGCTGTCCTTGCGGATCCGGGTACATACGGTGTTCTCTCCCTGGGCATATCGAATGAGAACGTGATGTACAAATACGGCGGAAATTTCCTGACCGATAACTACTCTACTTACGAGATATCCGGTCTGTATGACGCGGTCTGCAACGCATGCGGAAAGAACGTCTCTTACGTCACCATAAGCGGCAACATGTTCCCCGTGTACTACGGATACAGCTCTGTGTTCAGCACAATGGCGTATCTTAACGGATATCAGCTGTCCGATTCATATGGAACAGTCACCGAATTCCTTAATGCCAGCGGTTATTCGACGTACTACTACGGAATGTACGACTACACCGATTCGATGTACAAGACGCTTCTTTGGAGGATGTACGTGGGAATGTCTCCGGAAGAGGCGGGTTTCACTGGCACGTTCGCGTCCGTGAGTTATATCTCAGCGCTCTCGTTGAGTGACGGAACTTACAAGGCCACTCCGGGGTTCGGTCTCAGCAATTACAAGGTATCGTATTGGCATGTCATGTACAACGCCGACGATGATGCGACACTTTCATCCGACGGATGGGTGGAGATGGACGCATACGAAGCCATAGAGCTTCAGACGAAAGAAGGCGGGCTTATCAATTACCTGAGTGGACTTCCGGTGATCTTCGAGTACGCTGACAATGCATCGAGCTCATCAATCTCCGGTACGGTGACGTACGAGGAAACAGGGGAAGCAGCGGAGGGTGTATGTGTTGCGGTATTCGACTCGGACGGTAACCAGCGCTCCACGACATTCACGGACGAGAACGGAAAATACACTGTGTTCGTGGACGAGGACAGCTACAAGGTCCAGTTCAGTGCAGGTTCGACCGATATTGCCGGCGGAAGCAGGATAAAGACCGAGTTGGTGTCAGGAGTGACCACTCTGAACGTCACCGTTCCGACCACCAGTCTGAGCGGGACGGTTTCAACGGACAACGAGAAGATTGAAAGTGTCAAGATAAAGTTGGTCGGAGAGGTGACAGGAAAAGTATACGAGAAGAACACCACTGACGGCGCATTCGATCTGGAACTTCTGCCGGACACGTATACGATCACGGTGATGTCACTGGATGAGAGCACAACATATGCGACGACCTCCTACCTTACCGTTATCGGTAACAACGTCGGTCTGGATATTTCGTTGGATTCGGCGGACGTGACCGTGAATCTGAAGAACGAGTTCGGTTCTGCCGTCTCCGGTAAGACCGTGGTACTGAAAGATGTGAACACGGGTGCGACGTTCGAAGGGACCACAGAGGACGGGACGGTCGTCATCGGGGTCACACCGGGAACGTACACGTATCTGATGAGCGACGCCAATCTGTACACTGTGCCAACGACCTTCACGGTCAAAGCGGATGGAACAAAGACGATTACCGTCGTGGCGGTCAATGCCGTGCCGATATCCGTGTCTGGATTCACACCTGGTGTCGGCTCAGTGATGATCTACAGTTCCGCATATACCGGAAACGCGGCTGTGAGCAGCATGGGATCCATCAACGTATCTGTGCCGACCGGATCGGCAGGAACTCCTGTGTACAGTCTGTACGGCGTAGACGTGAAGACCTCCAAGGTCTATTGGACGACATCGGACTCCACATCTGTCACAGGGGAAACTGGATATATGGTGAGCGGGACGCTGAAGAACAGTTCTGGATCTGCGGTTGCAGGGACGATAGTGTTCTCGGATCATGCCGACCCTTACAAGTCCATATCCGTGGTGACCGCATCTGACGGGACCTACAGTATATTGCTGCCCGCAGGAACGTACACCGTATACGCCACGAATTCCAGCAGCCTGGTTTGCATAGACACGCTCACGGTCGGAACGGAGGCGGTCGCAGATAACGATATCACCATGGTGGACGCGCGCAAGATAGGCGGCACCGTAATGTGGTACTCGTCATCGTACGATCTGTGTTATGTCCCGATCAGTGTGGAGTACACGGATTCCGATACGACATATACCATCGGATTGTTGTCGAATGCCGACGGAACATATTCCGTATACATTCCGAGTGGTTCTGCGGCTACCGTGAAGGCGTCTATCGCCACAGAGGTGTTCTATTTCGAGGTGGACAGTGCGAAGGTGTATGAGAAGACGATAACCGTCGCAGCAGCTTCGACATCCTCGACGAACAACAATTTCACGACTACCGTAGAACCGCTTCATGTGACAAACGGATCGTCATTGTATCCGATAGTCATCAGCAGTCCGTCCACAACCATCGCATCGGGCGGTTCTGCAGATGTGAGCATAACGTCACCGACGGTATACATCACCGTCAACTACACCGCGAACAACGCGTATTACTACTATTACGGAAGCTACATCATGACACCCGGGGTGGACCCCACGATCGTGGTGGATGCCGTTTCGTACTATACGCTGACCGTCAGCGGTCTTGCGGACGATGATGTCGTCGCTATCTCCGCGTTGGACGACGGAGTCCAAAAGAGCAACGTCAGTTCGGGTGCGACCCGCGAATACTACCTCGAGACCGGTTATGAGTTCCTCGTTAAGATCAACAACAACGACGGTTCGAAGATCCTGTATCAGGAGGTGGGCGATGCGACGACGATCGCTATTGCCAGCACGCCTCTTCAGGATGCGGTCGATTTCAGCGGGTTCGTGGGTCTAGCTGCATCTGGAACGGTCAACATCAAGGCCATAACATCCGGAGCCACGGTAATCAGTATCGATGCCACCGTGACTTCCGGCAAGTACAGTGCTACGTTGCCTATCGCGGATAGTTACGTCTTCACTGCCGAGGTGACAAAAACCGTTGACGATGTGGAATACACATACACGGCCACTAGGACGGTCACTTCGGTATCGACCGAAGACAACAATGTTGTGAACATGGCCGTTACGGGCGGCGATACAGGGGAAAATACAGGTACCGATACGGATACGGGTGTTACCGATGCCGAGATGACCATCATGGAGATGGGCAGTGTGACAAAGAGAACGCCGGTCACCTTCTCGTTGCGGGTTGAGACCTCAAGTACCAACACGTTCCTTCTGACTGCAGGTTCCAGTTGGTCGACTCTCGCATTCTACAGCGATGTTGCCATGTCACACGAGATCACGTCCATAACCAGTGCCACAGGTTCGACCACGGTCTATGCCAAAGGTACCGTCGATGCTACCAGTGTGGCGGTCAACTCCGAGGGTCTGTCGGTTGTCATAACGGATCTGGCCGGAAAGACGGTGTACACTGCGAATTTCGCATACGATGACGCCAAATGGACAAAGACCACGGCTACCGAGGAAACGACAAAGGTGAACTACGGTGAAGATGTGGTCAATGATACCGAGTACGAATATGCCATAAGTCTGGTGAACGATGACAATTTCAGCAAGACCTTCACGGTGAAGGTCAGCGAGCCGTCTGAGACGGGATGGTATTACACGTACGTGTTCGGCAATGAGATCATATCGTGGTCAGCAGACGGGTTCACGGTATCTGTGGATGGATTCTCCAGCAAAACGGTCTATTTCAAAGTGACCACAATCGATGGTTCATCGATGGATATTCCAGATGAAGTGACGTTCACGGTCACGGTCGATGAGGCAGCCGGACTCAGTACCGACGAAGAGAGCGGAATAACGATTTCCTCCGACAACAGTACCGCAACGGCGATAAATACGCCACTCACGTCAAGCTTGAGTGTAAGCAGCTTGGACGCGAGCGGCAGGGGAGTCATCATGGACGCGGGCAGTATTCCGACGTATGTGTGGGTGATGATCGCTTTGGCGGTAATACTGTTGATCCTGGCTGTCTGGCTCGGAATGAGAAGGGGGGTGTTCACACGCAAAAATTGATTGCATGGATGACGGTTCTCTCACTGTTCGCAGTCGGAGCCATGTGCATCGTCCTTTCGGACGATTCAGACGGAGCATACACGGACGTTGAAGGAAATTCGACATACGTTGAGACGGGAGGTACAGTGACCTTCACACTCAGCGGAGATGCCGCTTACTACTACACTGCGTCACTGCTGAACTCTTCGGGGACGGCACAAAGCGGTGCGGTATCCTCCAGCGGTACACTGGGTTCGACAACGTTCACGTCGACAACGACCGTGACAGCACCGACTACAGCGGGAAATTATACACTTTCAATCGTGTTCTACGAGGATTCGACGAAAGCCGTACAGATTTCGACGAAAGCCGTACCATTGAAGGTAGTGGACCCTGTCAAGTTGACGGCGACGCTGTCCAATAACGGCGAGATAGCGATGACCATAAGCGTTTTCTTCGTGATCAATGGGGAGAGGGTCACGGATAGCGAAAAGACGGTCACTGTCGCCGCTAACGGAACCGAGGATGTGACCTACGACTATGTGGTCAAGGACCTCTCCGATTCCACATCTTTCTATCTGGCATCGGACGATTCTACCATCGCCGGCAAGATAAGCGGACTGGGACCCGATAACACGCAGTCTTTCTACACATCTGCCAACGATTACACGTTGATAATTTCGGTCGTGTCGATCGTTCTGGTGTTGCTGGTGATCATAACGGTGTACATCTATCGTAAACCTGTGAAGAACTTCGGTAAACCGAAGGCGAGACGCTGATCGGAAAACGGGACGGTTCATCCGTCCCTTTTACAATTTTATTCAATATTCGAGTGTTTCTTTCTGTATTCCTTCATGAGTATGGCGTTGGTCACATCGGCGCGGGTTCTCTCCATTATACCACGTACGATATCTTGTTTTCTTCTCAAAGGTAAGATGGCATCAGGAACATCGAACATGAGCAGTTCGTTGCTCGCATCTTCCATTTCACTGAACATGTACATCGCTCCTTCAAGATCGTCCGTCATAAGACGGCTGAGGACCATCCTTCTCATCTCTCCGATGCAGTCGGCAAGACCCATGATCCAGGACTGAGGTGTTATTCTCAGGGTATCGAACGATGGAATCGCTTTTTCAAGAACGACGGCAGACAAAAGACTCGCCTCTGCGTATTCCATCCTTGCATCTTCTACAACACCGGAATAGAATATCTCGGGATCGTTCCTCAGATCCGAGTTCAACTTCTCCATATTCCGTTCCAATTCCATCAGAGCATCTACGTGATCCTCGTTCATATGTATGGAATGAATTACACGTTTGGTCTTTCTGATGATCATTCTTGACGAGGCAACGGCGAGTTCACGTTTGGTCTCGAGTTCTTCCATCCTTTCATTCACGTATGACACTGTCTCCGATAGTCCTTTCATCGTCCGGTGATATATCGGGAACAATAAAGATTATGTCAGAGGGATTTGAAAAAGAAGGTCCTGAGAAGATCGTTGAACATCTCTTCTTCCACGCATTCATCGAACATATCGTCCGACGGTACTGTGAACTCCAGGCCATCGTAGATTATGTCCATCAATGTCAACGCATCCGGCCTGGTAAGCCCGAAAGAGACGTTCTCGCCGTTCAAAGCACGTTCCACATCCGAAATTCGGGATCTTCCGCTGCCTACAGAGGCTATTGCCGCGCAAAGTTTCCTGATCATGTTCCACAAGAAGTATCTGGCTCGGAATTCGATGATGATGACTTCTTTCTCTTTTCGAAGTTCCACCGAGTCGATCTTCAGTGTCGTCGGCCGTTCATCGGGTCTACAGAATCTTATGAAGTCGTGTTCGCCGATAAAAAGTTCGGCACATCCTCTGGCAGTCAATTCATCAATACCCTTGGCAGGTAGAACGTATCTGTAGATACGTTCCGAGGCAAACCGAGGGTTGAAATCTTTTTCCACGGTCGTTATCGATCTGTAGTATACGCCTTTGGATACGGCATTGAGAGCCTTCAGAAGATTCGTGTCATCATCGAAGGTTGTGTTGAAGACGATCACATTGCCTAAAGCGTTGACATCTCGATCCGTTCTGCTAGCAGGTTTGATATCGAACCATCCTTCAGTCTTATCGCCACTGATCTGTAGAAGGTTTGAGATCACTTCGCCTACAACGGTCTTCCTGTCGGGTTGTCTTTGGGATCCGAAAAAATCCTTGCCCATATAGGCTATCTTAACGGCGACGCGTCTTGTTGTCATCTTAAACAGCACGAAGTTGTCTCATATGTTCTACTCTGCGTTGGACCAGATCCTTCTTTCCGATATCGTGTCGAACGAATATGAAATCGCTTTTTACGTACTGTAACGCCTTTTCGCAGTTCAGTTCTGCTTCGTCGATGGTATCCGCTATACCGACTATGCCGATCGAACGGGAAGTTCCGGTTATCAATTTACCATCCTTGATGTCCACATTTGCATAGAACACGGTGGCACCGCAATCGGTGATACCCTTCTCGTCAACGGAGATCTCCTTTCCGGATTCCGATTTTACGCCGTATCCTTTTGGGACCACATATTTGCACACGGTGGCCTTTTCGGCGAATTCGACACGGTCCTCGAGTCTTCCAGTGGCCATCCTGCAGCAGATGTCGGTAAAATCCGATTCCAGTATGGGCAGGACGTTCATTGCCTCAGGATCTCCGAATCTGGCGTTGAATTCGATGATCTTGGGGCCGTTCACGGTGAGCATGAACTGCCCGTACAGTGGTCCGCGATACGGGCACCCCTCCTTAGACATGGCATCGATGACATTCCGGATGATTCTCATCGCGGCCTCTCTTTCCTCGGCAGTGACGAAAGGAAGCAGATGATTGCTGTCAGTGTACGAGCCCATTCCACCGGTGTTCGGTCCGACATCTCCTTCGTAGGCTCTTTTGTGGTCCTGGACCAGTGGCATGGGCAATGCGGTTTTTCCGTCGCAGAACACCATCTGGGTGAATTCTTCGCCGATGGCACGTTCCTCAAGGATAACGCCTGCGCCGCCGATTCCGTTATCGAATATCTCGTTGATGTATTCCATGACATCCTGGAAAGAATGGAGATGTTCTCCCTGGACCTTCACTCCTTTGCCGCCGGTAAGTCCGACGGGTTTGACGACCACATCGTGCTTTACCGTTTTCAGATAGACCTCCGCATCCCTTGCATTGTCGAATGATGCGAATTCAAGGTTGCCATCTATGTGGTATTTTCGGACGAGCTCTCTCATGAATGTCTTGGACGTTTCGATCCTGGCCGCTGCCTCTGTCGGGGCTGCACATCTGACGCCGATCCCCTCTAAAGCATCCACGATCCCCACGCTCAGAGGGGCCTCCGGGCCTATATAGGCCAATTCCACCCCGTTCTCCTTGGCAAAATCGCAGATCTCCTCGATGTTCTTTTCGTCAGTCAATCTGTATTTTCTGGATCTGGTCATGATCCCGGGGTTGGCGTTCTTCATCACGGCGTATATCTCCGCTCCCGATCTGAACAGCGCTTCGACGGCAGCATGTTCCCTTCCGCCTCCACCTACTGTTAGGACCTTCATATGATGCACCTCAGAGATTCAGTGCCGAGATCACTTCGTCGATTCCGATCTCCTTCTTCACACTTGTCTTGAGCATTTTCTTGTTGCCGCCGGTAAGTTTCTCATAATCCTGAACGACTACTTCCGGATCTACATCGACTGCATCCGCGATATCGATCTTGTTGAGTATCGCAACATCCGAATGGATGAATATGTCGGGATGTTTTCTGACCATGTCATCCCCTTCGGTGGTGGATATCACAACGACTCTGTAGTCGGTTCCGAGCGGGAAATCGGCAGGACAAACCAGGTTACCCACATTCTCTATGAACAACACATCCACGTCGTCAAGATCGATCTCGTGGAGCGCTTTGTGGACCATATTGGCATCCAGATGGCATTCCTTCCCGGTATTGCAATTGGATGCGCTCATACCCGATTTTCTCATCCTCGCGAAATCATCAGTACCGGTAACATCTCCCGCTATCGCATACACCTTTACACCTTTCGACCTGAGTTTTTCAGCGATCTTGATTATGAGCGCTGTTTTTCCAGAACCTATCGAACCCATGAAATCTACGGAGACGATGTTATGATCCTTCAGGAGATGGTAGTTCTCATGGGCGATATTGCTATTTTCCCTGAGTACATCATACTCCATTCCGACGTTTGTGATGTTGTGCATGCTCTACCGTTAAAACGTTACGATTATTAAGAGTTAGACATGCAGGGAAGGAAATACCCCGTGACAGCGCATATGCGGCATCAGATCTTAGTTCGGCCCATATGAAGACCGAAAACTTCGGGGGACAACGTGTCATGAGGATATGCTCGTTGACGATGGCGTCGGTATTTTCATCATTCGTCGATGATGGCATCCCCCTGGTAACGGAAGCAAAAAGCAGCCCCTGTATCGGAAACAGAAATAAACCAAGAACAGATATACGAGACGGGCAGCATGAGCTATTCGAAAGAGTTATTGAGGATTCTGGAATCCGTTGGTGCCAAAGAGGGTTCGAGACTGTCAGTCATGACGGAGGGCGGGACATACGTGGGTACAATGATGCCACACCATGATTTCAGTGCTCCCGATATAATCGTTCTGAAGATGAAGAGCGGGTACAACATAGGTATAAGGATCGACGGGAGATCCAGGATAGAGGTATTGGAGGAGCCCGTATCGAAGATTTATAAGGAAAAGGAGGTAGAACCCAAAAAAGGCCTTCCCAATCTGGTGCTCCTCGGTACAGGAGGCACAATAGCATCGTACGTGGATTACAGGACGGGTGCTGTTCATCCGGCGCTGTCGACATCTGACATGGTCAATGCTGTTCCCGAGATAAGGGACATTGCGAACATCCGTGCAAAGGTGCTGTTCTCGATCTTCTCGGAGAACATGGACGTACATCATTGGCAGGAGCTTGCGGAAGCTGTTGCAAAGGAGATAAACGATGGTGCGGACGGTGTGATAATACCGCACGGAACGGATACGATGGGGTATACGGCCGCTGCACTTTCATTCATGCTCGGTGACATCACCAAACCGGTCGTTCTCGTAGGCGCACAGAGATCATCCGACAGGCCGTCTTCGGATGCATCCAGCAATCTGATGGCATGTGCCAGATTCTGTACGCAGGCGAACAGAGCGGGTGTTTTTGTTGTTATGCATGATACACCCGGGGACGATTCTTTCGCAGTACACACAGGTTCGAGGGTAAGAAAGATGCACACCTCCAGGCGTGATGCGTTCAGGAGTATGAACGTTGTGCCGATAGCACACATCGACGATAAGGGTAAGATAACGATCAACACGGAGGGCCGTGCCGTCACGAATGACAGAGCGACGGCAAAGACGGACATGGAAAAGGCCGTGATATTGCTGCAGTACTATCCCGGAATGGACCCGGAGCTCTTCGAGGATGTGGTGACCAAGAGCAGGGGGGTGGTCATTTCCGGTTCCGGTCTCGGACATGTGAACGAGAACATGATACCGCTGATAAAAAAGGCCGTTGCCAAAGGTACGATCGTAGTGATGACATCCCAATGTCTCAACGGGCAGACCAATATGAACGTATACAACACAGGAAGGGATCTTTTGAAAGCCGGTGTCATATCTGTATTCGACATGCTTCCGGAGACTGCCTATGTCAAGTTGATGTGGGTACTGGCCAACAGCGAAGACAGAGACGAGGCCGAGAGGCTCATGAGGACACCGCTCGCCGGCGAGATGAGCCAGAGGAGGACAATCGATGTCTGAACACGAGCTTGTCTGCGGTATAGAGATCCATCAGCAGCTTGATACGAAGAAGCTGTTCTGTTCCTGCGAGAGTCATCTCTGCGATGACGGTGTCGGCACCTATTACAGGAGGCTGAGACCGACCACAAGTGAGATGGGTGAAGTGGACAGGGCAGCATTGGTGCAGTTCCAGAGGGACATGGGTTACAGGTATCAGTCTTCGCCGGGTGTAAGCTGTCTGGTCGAATTGGATGAGGAACCGCCGCACGATACCAATGCAGATGCGCTATCCACTGTTCTGACGTTCTCGGAGATGATGAAGGCGCATGTGGTCGACGAGGTTCACTTCATGAGGAAGATCGTCGTAGACGGGTCCAATACATCAGGATTCCAGAGGACGGCACTGATATCGATGGACGGAGAGGTCGATGTCAATGGTAAGAAGGTCTCGATACTGTCGATCTGTCTGGAGGAGGATGCTGCACGCAAGATAGAGACGAAGGCCGGTGAAGTGACATATCGTCTGGATAGGCTGGGGATACCGTTAATAGAGGTGGCCACGGGGCCGGACATACATACTCCCGAGGACGTCATGGAGGTCGCACTCAGACTGGGAACGCTTCTGAGATCCACGAGAAAGGTGAAACGTGGCATCGGGACAATCAGGGAGGATCTGAACATATCCGTTCCGAATGGTGCCCGTGTCGAGATAAAGGGCGTGCAGGAACTCAGACTGCTTCCGCTGTATGTCGAGAATGAGGCCAACAGGCAGAGGATGCTCATAAGGATAAAGGACATCCTCGTCTCCAGAAAGACGGAGGGGGTTCCGTTCGAACCATTGGACGTCACGGAGGTCTTCAGGGATTGTGAGTCCAAGATAATACAGGGTGCACTGTCCGAGAAGGGCAAAGTCATCGCCGTCCGTCTTCCGGGATTCGCCGGTGTGATGAACGGTGACGACGGGAAACTTCGTTTGGGTTCCGAAATGGCACAGAGGGCGCGTGCCAAAGGTGTCAAGGGGATATTCCATTCTGACGAATTACCCGGATACGGGATAGATGCACGGTACGTGGAGTCATTGAGAGAGGATCTCGGAATGGCGGGGGATCTAGATGCTTTCGTCATCTGTGCCGCAAAGGAGAAGAAAGCGGTCGAGGCACTGCAGGTCGCCGTCGAGAGGGCGAACGAGGCGCTGATCAGGGTCCCCGAGGAGACCAGGGACCCATTGCCGGACGGTACCTCGAAGTATTCAAGACCGTTACCGGGTGCCGCAAGGATGTATCCGGAGACGGATGTTCCGCCGATTACGATCACCAGAGAAAGGATGGAACAGGTCCGCTCCAATCTTCCCGAATTCCCGGAGCACATAGAGGACCGTCTGGTCGCCGAGTACGGTATCAACCGGCAGCAGGCAAGGCAGATCGTAAGACGGGACAACATAGAGCTGTTCGAGAGGATATCCAAGGAATACGATATGGCCAATATTGCAGCCAGCATGTTCCTGAACACATACGGTGAATTGGAGCACGAGGGCCTGGATCCGCATGTGCTCACCGAGGGATCGATAATGGAGGTCTTCGGGATGCTGAGAAGTGCACGTTTTGCAAAGGAAGCGCTCCCGCCGATCCTGAAGGAATTGGCCGTCGGGGCAACCGCAGAACAGGCAGTCGCGAAACTGGGACTTGAGCCAGTGGACACCGATGAGGCCGTCAGCATCATAGCCAGGATAGTAAAGGAACGCGAAGAGTTCGTCAGGAGCAAAGGTCTTGAATCCATAGGGCCGCTGATGGGACCGGTGATGGGTGCGTTGAGAGGGAAGATGGACGGCAAGGAGGCCAATGATCTCCTGGTCCGGGAGATAAAGAAGCTTATCGGGTGATCTCCAATACGTCCAACCTTTCGAAGAACAGCGGGAGTTCCCCGTCCTTCCTGACGTTGTAGACCGAAAGCAGCGATGAAAGCCGTTCATGGTCCATAAGGGACGATGTGACTATGACGATCCTGCCCTTTTCGGTGAGATAAAAAGGTGCCTCTCTCAGCAATTCGGGCAGAGGACCGATACCATCAGGTCCGCCGGACCACGATCTCTCGAGCATTCCCTCATCGTCCACAGGAAGATAGGGAAGGTTGAAGACTATCGTATCAAATCTTCCTTCGACGTTTTCGAAGAGGTCCGATCTCTTCACCGTCATCCGGACATCGTTGGTCTCCGCATTCTTCCTAGTGACTTCCACAGCTGACTGGTTTATATCGACCGCGGTCACCTCGCCGCCGTTCAAAGCACAGTGTATGGACACGATGCCGGAACCGCACCCGATCTCCAATATCCGTTCGCCTACCGAGATGTTCAGTGATTCTATCAGAAGTATGCTGTCCTCCGAAGGAGGATAAACGTCGTCCCTTTCTTCGATGTCGAGCTCCGGTCTGTATTTCATTCGAATGAACACTCCTTTAAACCGAAAGCGAGATTATGGTATTTATGAACCAGTTGGATGTACTTGTCATCGGGAATCTCAAAAGGTCGGAGGACGGTTCCATCCTTGATGCGAACTCCACATCGACTCTCATAAAAGCGGACGGTCGTTTGATCGTCGTCGATACAAGTACAGTTAGAATGAGACCTGCGATCAAAGTATCCTTCAAGCAGATAGGCGTCTTTATGAAGGACGTCGATACGGTGATCCTGACCCACATGCATCACGACCATGCGGAGAATACGGACCTTTATCCGAATGCCGAGGTCTATGTACATTCCGGCGACGAAAACATACCATCAGGATACAATGTCGTCGACAGCGACACGGAGATAGCGGACGGTGTAAGATTGGTGCATACACCAGGACATACGCTGGATTCGATGAGTGTTTTCGTACACGGAGACGGGATGAGATACGCCATTGCCGGAGATGCGATACCGTTGAAGGACAACTGTACGAAGATGTTGCCTCCCGCAGTGAACATCTCAAAGGAGCTTTCTATCAAAAGTATTAAAACCATTACCAACTTCGCAGACGTGATCATCCCGGGTCATGGACAACCGTTCATGACGGGAAGGTGAGGTGTCGTCTATGAGAGAGATTCCCGATGCGATTTACTACGAGTGTCCCAAGTGTAACGATATTACGTTGCACGAGGTCCTTAAGGGCAAGATGGGGAAATCCTCATTGGAAGCGACCCTCCGCTGTGAGGATTGTCAGAACACATTCAACACTGTTGTGAAGTTGCCTAAGATAATAAAGACGAAGGTCGTGGTCAGCGACGGCCCCGTTTCCGAGAGCACGATCACGGAACTGGAGGAAGGCGACAAGATCACCATAGATGATGAATTCTTCATCGAGGACGGGAGACGTCTCAGGGTATGTGCCATCGAACTGGAGAACGGCAGACGGGTGAAGAAGGCTCTTGCCGAGAATGTCAGGACGCTCTGGGCCAAACAGTTCGGAATCCTCAGCATCAAAGTGACGGTCAACAACAATCGCGTAAGCTATTCGAGGAGGATAGAGGCTGAACCGGACGACGAGTTCACGGTCGGTCAGATGATATCCCTTTCGGACATGGACTGCTACGTACACGCGATAAAGACGCGTGAACGTCTGATAAGCAGAGGCGATGCAGAAGCAAGGGAGATCGTCAGAATCTACGGCAAGCTAAGACAGAGGTCAATTCCTATCCTCGATATCGAGGAGGATGACGTCGAGGACATTTGAGATATTCCCGCTTCTTATCACGTTGGTTGCCGCAGCTTCGGTATAAGGATCGACGGGGTTGAAGGCGATGGATACCCCCGTATTTTGGAACATCTTGATGTCGGTGAACGAGTTCCCGATCGATACGCATCTCTTGGGGGTCGTTCCGAACTCTTCGATGAAATCCCTTACGTTCTTCCCCTTGTCCTGCAGGTCCACATTCATCCTTCCTTCACCGGTCAGTCGTCCGTCAGGATAGGATTCCAATGTATCGGCCACATAGCCGTCGAAACCGAATTCGTTTGCGATCATTTTTGCTGCGAGGTCGATACCTCCGCTGCAGATCACACTTTTTATATCATTGTACTTCAGACCGACTATCGTTTCCTGTATCCCGCTAATGAGCGGCAGGTCTCTGAATATCCTCGCGATATCGTTGACTGTGATGTCCGGTCTCACGGTCTTCCAAAGAGCGATATCGCGTCTCATGAATTCCGGTTCGTCTATTTCCCTGTTCACGAACGCCTGATAGGATTCCTCGTTGTCCACACCGAGTACCTGATGGATGAATGCCCAGGAGCTTCTTGTCGTCGTCAGGACACCGTCCATGTCGAAGATCACTAGGTCGAAACGTCTACTCATGTCCCCAGATAAAGGGAGCGTCGTATAAAATCTGACGTTCAGCAGATTATTATTGTCGGTGGTGCTTACAGGAGATAATGATCACTTTCATCGGCACGGGCCACATATTCGACCTCTCTGAGCCCATGATGTTCATCATAAAGCAGATTTGGCCGGATGCTGTACTTGTTGAACTGGACGAATCCCGCTACACGGCGATGACGTCCGCCGACAGCGGTGAGAGAAGTCGTCGCGGATATGCAGATGTCCCGTGGATATACAGGAGCACCGCGAAATATCAGGACAGGATGTCCAAAGAATACGGGTCGTCCAATGTGGGCAGCGAGATGCTTACCGCTGTGAACACAGGAAAGCTGGTAGGTGCCAAGATAGGGTTCATCGATTCTGATGCAGGCAACGTTATGAGAGAGGTATGGAACGAGATGTCCCGCAGGGAGAGATTAAGGTACAGCATATCGACGCTCAGGGACCGTATATCGGGGAAGAAAGAGATAGAGAAGACAGTGGACGATTTCAGCAGGAATGAGGAAGAGATGATAGCCGACATGCGCAAGAAGTATCCGACCCTCGTCGCAAAGCTCATCGATGAACGCAACGAGCACATGGCCGGTCAGATACGGAAATATATTTCAGAATGCAAGAATATGGTCGTGGTCGTCGGAGATGCCCATGTCGAGGGCTTATCCTCATACTTCAAAGAATTCGAAGTGAGGAAGATAAGACTCGCAGACCTGCTTGACAGGGATAAGATGGATGCTGTGCGTTCAGCATTGTGGAATAGAGATGAGAAAGATGAAAGTTGAACTGCTCGCATACACCAAGGACGCTGACGACATATGTGCTGCAGCGGGAAAATCATGCTATTCGGACAGTTCCTCATACGATCTATTGGGCAGCGAGAATCCTGAGAAAGTGCTCGAAAAGATCGTCGGCATGGGTCATCTCTCGGTGATCGAGCACGCAAGTTTCACATTTTCAGTGGAAGGGGTATCCAGAGTATTGACGCATCAGCTGGTAAGACATCGTTTGGCATCCTTCTCACAGCAGAGTCAGAGGTATGTCTCTCTCGATGAGCCCACGTACGTGGTACCCGATACGGTTGCGGCGGATCCCAAAACGAGACAGCTGTACGAGGATACGATGAAAAGGATATGGGATGTGTACAAGGAATTGGAAGAAACGGTACCGCCGGAGGATGCCCGTTACGTACTTCCGAACGGATGCACGACCAATATAACGATAACGATGAACGCCAGGGAATTGCTTCATTTCTTCTCCCTCAGGTGTTGCAATCGCGCGCAGTGGGAGATAAGGGATATGGCCGACAGGATGTTGGTGCTCTGTAAGGACGTTTCCCCGACGATCTTTCGGGCCGCAGGACCACCCTGCGTAAGAGGGCCGTGTCCAGAAGGCAAATTGAGTTGTGGCAGACCGAGGCTTGATTTGAAGGAAAACGCACGGAAGCCTTAAATAAGGAATATCCTTAATCCGAGGTACTCGGTGAAGATAATGGGAAGAATCAGACCCACATACATCAAGAGAGTGGCCATAGAACTCGTCAACAGATACCCGAAGGCGTTCAACAATGACTTTGAGAACAACAAGGTCATGGTAAGCAACCTGACGGATGTCTACTCGGTCAAGATGAGGAATCGTATCGCAGGTTATGTAACGCGTTACGTTTCGCATGCCGAGATCTAAACCGTCCTCTTTTGATAAGAAAATAAATCCGCATACGAACCCTGCCCGCGTGGGGTAGCTTGGATATCCTGTGAGATTGCGGATCTCTTGACCCGGATTCGAATTCCGGCGCGGGCACCATCTCTTTTAAAGACCATCCGTGGAAGGACATTTTTTCTTTGAAATCGTTTGTGCCATCGATCCTTTTTCGAATACAGGACCGACCCAGCAACCAGAGGATTCATTCTTCTGAGGTCTCAGTGGGCCAGACCCTTCTGACTATCTCAGCGTCACCAGGCGGGATTATCCTGGCGATTTCTTCTTCCGGTACTTGCAGTTCTTTCGCCATCAGGGCGGTGCTCTTCGCAGCCTTTCCTCTTCCCGGATGGATCACATAGTATTTCGAGGAGAGCCTTGTCACGGATTCGACAGGACCGCACATGACCTTCCTCGTATTCTGATACTGTATCTCGCCGATGGCAAGTTCCATCGGAAGATGATGTTCATAGTTCCTTTTTCCGCGGATTATGAATGCACCTCTTGGTACGAACTCTCCGGCTTGTGGGGTCTTACTTACCTGATCGGTATAGACCCAATATGCGCTTCCGTCGCTCAGGGCAGCAACCCAGGCTTTGGATTGTGCAAGAGCGAACAGGCAGGTCTCCCTCAGATCCTCCGGTGTCGCATCACGTCCTTCTTTGAGTATGGTCGATGGTGCACCGTGCATATCCGCATGTGCATACAGGTCCTCATCCTTCAGGTGCTTCTTGACTATATTGTCGTTGGTGTGCGCATCCCTTCCGGCAATGACCATCTTTCCAGATGTTGTTATGAACCACTTGTATCTTTCGAACCAGAACTGCTTGGTGGGCTGCACCTTATTCGACATCTCGATCTTGGCCTTGATGAATCCCTTTCTCTTTTTCTCCAAAGCCTCCTTGCTGTCCCTCAGTGCCTCGTCCGCTCTCAATGCCTTTTCATTCAGGTCTTTACCCTGCTGATATATCGAAGAGGCATTGGCATCAATGGCTTTGGTGTAATCCAACGTGACGCTCGTTTTGTCAAAGATAGCGGTAACCGTATTCTTCGACGGATCTATCGACGATACATAAGGTATCTTCATAGCTCCCTCGGCGAGTTTATCCCAGGTGATCTTTCTCGATTGTTCGGAGAGTACGGTCAACAGTTCGTTCACCGGTTGGTAATTGGCGTATATGAGGTCAGCCCTCTTTCTGAGGTCCTCGGCCTCTGTCCTGTATTCTTCGATCGTCTCCGTCTGTCTGTCGATCCTTCTCTGGAGTTTATCCATCTCAGGATCCGTATAATCCTCCTCTTCGGCCTCTTTGAGAGAGGATATCAGACGGTCAAGGGCACAGGACATGGTCTCGAATCTCTCTGATGTATACTGGTCGTAGATTGCGAGTTTCACGGGGGCAACATCAATGATCTCGTCGCCGTTGCTGTACACGGTGGGTTCTGGGGATTCGAGCACGCGTGTCACAATTTCCCTCATGACATCGTAGAGCTTTTTGACATCTTCATCTGACAATTCATATGATTTCGTATTCTTGTCCATATCCGAACGTTTGCATATCTCCTCTGCATACTGCCCGCCCAGGTTCGCTCCTGTGGCAAGTGTTCTTACAAGATCCGATGCAGAATCCTTTACGGCAGAGACAAAATCCTCGAACGTAGAGGACGTCGGATCGAATCTGGATTTCGGTATGACATATGCCTCTCCGGGTCTTACACTCCTGTCCCTCATCGTCTTCTGTATGAGGCAGTTCAGTATCTTCCCGTCCAGTACCAGCAGTATGTTCCCTCCTCCGAACATCTCGAAGATCAGGTCATATTCCGCATCCGCCTTAAGGAGCTCCATTACGATGACACGATCGAAACCGACCTGGCGTACGTTGCCTATGCGCGCATTGTCAATGTATTTTCTCAGGAAAGTCGCGAAGGACTGAGACAGGATCGGCGTTTCCGGTTTATTCGCCGGAAGGAACAGCCATTTCTTGTCTTTGAAAAAAAGCTCTCTCTTTCCTTGTCCTTGCACATTGATGCGGAACAGTACGTTATTGCCCCATTGGAAAACCTTGTCCATATGAGCGTCTGTAAGGGAGGCCATCTCTGTTGCGATGGAACGAACATCAAAAGAGCTCATTTCCTTCTTCATGAGCACAGGTTAGGCGCACTTCGAAAATAAACTTATCCAGTTTGTCGTCAGAAACTTTTATCAATGAGTGTCATGTTAGCCCATCTAACGCCGCTGTGGCTAAGGGGTATAGCGACGCCTTGGTAAGGCGTAGGTCGTGGGTTCAATTCCCATCAGCGGCTCCACCATCGTCTTCTAGTGGCTTTTGGATACATTTTTAGCCGGACCCGGTATCTGGTTTTCGGATGGCGATATCGTGAGACAGTCTTTCCAGGGAGTGATAGCATTATTCTGGGTGGTTTTTTGGACCGCAAGGATTCTCGCAGATTACGACAGGTATGTCATGACGGAAGATGGGAGGCTGTTTCTTCTGCTGTATTTCATCGCAATCGGGATGGGTATATTCTTCATGCTGTATCTGGCGGTAAAGAACCACGGGCGGAGAATTCTTGCAAAGATAAGCAGGCAGAGGTTCTGTCCAGAGTGTTATGCACACATAGGGAAGGAGAAAGAGTTCTGTCCCAAATGCGGTAGGGAACTTAAGAAATGAAATCGCATGTCGGAGACATTCGAGAAAGGTCAGGCCATCTTGTAGAATACGAAACCTGACCAGATCTTCGGGAAGAAGAAAGTCGTCTTCTTTGGCATCCTTTTACCGATCATGGAGAGGTCCCAGATAGTCTTCAGACTGGGTTTGTTGAGTACTATGGCAAGATCGTATTCCTTATTGTCCATCTTTTTCTTAACCGATGCGTACTCGGCATCGTATCCTACCTTCCCTTTACCCTCGTCGGTCTTGTATATGCCTTTCATTATGAGTTCCTGTGCCACATACGTGTCGAGGTTCCACATGGGATCTCCATCGTTGTCGTATCTTGCAAGGAAACATCTGCCGGAACTGAACATCAGACCCATCTCCCAGTCCCCGAGCTTCGAGATCATCTCGCTGTCATCGGCGACCTCGATGGTTTCCATCTTCGTCTTTATTTTGGAAACGACGTTCTTTTCCGAGATCTCATCACTTTTTATCAATCTGTGAGTAGGCCAAATGACCAGGCCCGGATCTTTTGAAGATACCAATGTGGTGAGGACGTAGGATTTCATTTCGTTGCCTGGATTCTCAAGCGAATAGTTCAATGCCGTTTCATATCTGTGATGTCCGTCGGCAATTAGCATCTTCTGTCCTTTGAGTTCGGCCGTTATCTTTTCTATTATCTCCTTGTCCTCGATCCTGAGATATTCATGTGTCACATCTGAAACGTCCGTATACGTGTAAAGCGGTTTTGAGACCCTGGTTATATCTTTGCTGAGTCCGGAGGAGAATCCTTCGAAAATACCGAAAATCGATTCAAGGTGAGTTTCCATGTCCCTGAGTAGATTCAGACGGTCCGCCTTTACTCCGGAGAAGGTCTCTTCATGCGGGATTACATTGCCTTCCTCATAGCTCTCTGTCTTCAATTTCCCGACTATACCTGTCCTTACGCAGGTCTTTCCGTCATTTTCGAAGATCTGTCGGTAAAGGTAGAACGAATCCTCGTCCTGAACAAGCGAACCGTCATCGATCCACGACTCGAGTTCCTTTCTGGCTTTTCCGTATCTTCCGGCCTCAGGCATCAAGGTGAGTCTGGTGACGTTGTGTGCATTGTTCTGCAGTTCTCTGAGACGATCGTCATCTATGACATCATAGGGTGGGGAAATACGTTCATCGATCTTTTCACCGTCCATGAGCGACGGTCTGTAACCCGGAAAAGGAAGGAAAGTGACCATAGGATTGCACCTTATGATCAGAACGTACAGTCACTTCCTATATATCCCTTATGAATCAACAGATTCTGGGCACGGGATCGCCTGCCGGCGGTTCAAGGATCCTCCTTCCGCCGATCTCTGTTCTCATTATCACGCGGGGTATGTCGGATTTGACAGCGTGTCCTATGATGGTCGCATCCTTTCCAAGAGGATGTGAATGTAATGCCCTTAGGATCTCATCGGCCATTTCAGGGACGCATGCGATGACGACTTTTCCCTCATTGCCGATGCTCAGCGGATCTATGCCAAGCATATCACACGCATTGATGACACCCTCTTTCAACGGGATCGACGGTTCGTCGATCTCCATGCCTATCTTCGATTTTGAACACCACTCGTTCAGGGTGTTTGCGAGACCCCCTCTGGTGGGGTCCTTCATGGAGGTTATACCGCCTGTTTTCAATCCGGTCTCGATAAGTTTGTTCAAAGGAGCGACATCGCTCTGTACGGTGCTTTCGAAACCATATCCCTCACGGAAGGACAGCAGGGCGATCCCGTGGTCTCCGACCGTACCCGAAACTATTATCGCATCGCCGGACCTGATATTGTCGTCAGTCATCCAATTCGAATCGATTTTCCTGTAGTTCGATGCCACGTCGATGTTATGATCCAAATAATCAGACCTTCTACCGACAGCGGCTGTGACCATGATCACCTGGTCCACTGCACCGGATTCAACGACTTTCGTGTCTCCTGTGACTATCGGTACTCCGCAGCCTTCCGCGGTCTTACCCATCGATGTGAGGATCCTGTCGACGACGTCGACATCCAATCCGGCTTCAAGTATCAATGAACACGACAGTGCCAAAGGTTTGCCGCCCATGACCGATATGTCATTGACCGTACCGGCCACGGAGAGCGATCCGATATCACCACCTGGGAAGAACAAGGGCTTTACCGTATGTCCGTCGGTTGTGAAGACAATACCGTCAACCACGGCAGAATCATCGAATGCATTGAGCGGCACCTCGGCCTTCATTTTGGGGAAATGTGATGTCACATGTTTGGAGAGAAATTCTTGCATGGTCTCTCCCCCAGCTCCATGATTCATTATGATCTTAGCCATAGTCACTGCAATACAAACAAAACGAATAAACTTGTTGCTATGGAATGAATCCTTATTCTAAAACAACATTTATATTTCCTTAATCTATCCAGACCCCCAGCGGTAAGGAATTCATTGCGTCTCTATGTGTGGTAAACTGATAGAACTTGACGATATCAGCCTTCGGATTCGTTGTGGCCTGAACTGACGATCGACGGGGTTTGATAATGAAGAGATACAGGTTGATTATGTTCTCGCTCGCCTTACTTTTCACAACCGTGTTCTTATCTTTTTCGTTACCGGAATCTTTTGGAGATACTACAATAAATAACCAAATTGCAGTTGATTCCGATGAAAATAATTTTAGTGTTACATATTACGCAAACGGAGGCCTAGGAGATCCATTTACGGAAGTAATGGTCGCAGGTACATCATTCAATACATCTGATGGCAGTCAGTTTGTGAAAACTGGGTATAGGATTGATAAGTGGAACACACAAGCAGATGGTAAAGGTGAAGCGTATCCTGTATCAATATTAATTGAGGAATACGATGGGCCAAGTTTATCCTTGTACGCAGAATGGGTTGCTTGCTCATATTTGTTAACTTATGATGCAAACGATGGTACTGGACGAACTTATACTGCCAATGTAACATACAATTCTTACTATACTTTTGGTGATAGTTTGTTGTTTGAGCGCGAAGGGTATACAGTATCTGACTGGTATCTAAATACTGCTTTTGTGGGAATATCGTATGCGTCGTCATTAAGCACAACTTACAAAATTGTTGGTGACAAAACGCTGTATGCAAATTGGGTCCCTGATAATCACTTTGTATTTTTCAACTACCATAATGCTACAGGCGGCGATTCAGATAACGGTAAGAGAGTTACGTATGACGCAGTTTATGGTGAACTCCCCTCGCCTGTGAAAGAGAATTACACATTCCAAGGATGGTACACACTCGCGGACGGAGGTATTGAGATAACCTCCGAAACAGTCGTCAGGATCACCGAAGATCAAACCATCCATGCACATTGGTCGACGGTGTCAGCGGATGTATATTTTCTTACCGTCGTGGCTGTTCCGGAGATAGGAGGGACCGTCACTCAGAGCAGGATGTGCGATCCTGGGACTGTGATGAGCATAACGGCGACATCGGCTGCCGGATATGAATTTGTAAGCTGGTCGGACGGCGGTTCGCAAACACACGATATAACCGTCAATGGCGATGTTTCCCTGACCGCTGTATTCAGAAGAATCGTCAGCGAACACGTATTGAGTTTGTCCGTCCAGGAAGGCGGTCAGGTCATCGGTTCCGGGAGATACACCGAAGGTTCGATCGTGAGCATCTCAGCAGTATCAGATCCAGGATATGAATTTGTAAGCTGGTCGGACGGCGGTTCGCAAACACACACCGTCGTTGTGGAAGAAGATATTACATTGACGGTACTTTTCGAGAAGATTCCTGTGAAAGAGAGGAAAACATTGACAGAAAGGATCGCAGAAACAAAGTCTGATGTTCATCTGGCAATATCACGATCGGACATCGAATTCGATTCCGATGCGGTTGTCGACAACGAGGTGTTTATGCCAGATACGGCCGATGGTAGGACGATCATGGTATCGGTGAGGGACGATCTCGATAGGAAACTATATTCTTGGATGTTCGACTGTTCGGCATCCAATTATGACGAGGACTCCGAGGATAGCAGATTGGATATACGGATAAACGCTTCGTTCAAAGTGAGAGAGGTCTTTTCTGGTAATCAGGTCGGAAATGTACTGGATAAAGTTTCGGCCGTAGGCGTTCCGGAAAGGTCCCTGTACATGGATTTCCAGGCATCCGGTCCTCTTCCGTACATGGCCGTCGTCGATTATTTTGTCGGTATGGAGTATGTCGGTGAAGAATTCGGCATCTATCACTACGATGAAACGAAGGATGTTCTGGAGGACATGGACCAACAATGCATCGTATCTGCGACAGGGTATGCGACGTTTTATTTGGACCATTGTTCGTACTACGTGCTGATATCGGGGGCAGATCAAACTGACGTCGAAGGTGGTAGAACGTACATTCCGATACTGATCCTTGTCATCACGGCCGTTACCGTTGCAGGCGCCATCCTGCTCTACAGGAGAGGATCGGCATAAATCTTAGGTGTAAACCAGAGGATTTATAATGTGTTCGCCATTGGGCATCCAACGGACCTGTGGGGTAACTAGGATTATCCTGTCAGCCTTCGAAGCCGATGATCCGGGTTCAAATCCCGGCAGGTCCGCTATTTTTCATTCAGTGTATCGAAGACAGAATTCCTAAAATAACGTACCTGTATTCCGATGTTATCAGTTTATAGATGAAGTTCCTCTGTTGAGTGAGAAAGATGCCGGCCGTCAGGCCGGTTGAGGGTTTATTGCAGCTGCTGAGAACAATAAGGACAGAACTTAGGCGTCTTTGGCAACGCGGATATGTCCTCTCCGCAATACGGACAGTTGTTGAATCTCTTGCCGTTCTTTGCAGATGTGGTGTCGGCTCCGATCACGGGCACGGTCGTCGAAGACGGCTGAGGCTGTGCTGACGGTGCAGGCTTTCCGCATTCCTTGCAGAACTTGTACGGATAATCGTTCACGCCGCCGCAGTACGGACACATGATCTTCGGATGCTGTGCATCAGCTCCCTGCTGCTGCATCTGGTTCGCCATTTGCTGCTGTTGCTGTTGATTCAGCTGCTGATACATCTGGGGGAACAGCAGCATACCCGTGCCTATGGCCGCCCCTCCGGAAGATTCGCCGATCGCATCCGCCATATGTTCCATGACGCCGAATTGTTTCCAATCCCTTCCGCTTCCGGATCTGAACTGCTGGAATTTGTATATGTCCTCCTGATATTTTTCTTCGGTCTGGACGCCGTTTATCTTCAATGCCAGGAGTTCCACGCCTCTGTTCCTGAAATCCTCTTCTATAGACACTTTGGTGGTCATCGAAGCCTTCTCTAGCCCGGTGTAAACATCCATGTAATACTGCTGGCTCAGGTTCCGCGTTATCTGTTCGTTGATGTAGCTCTTCATGAAATTCGTGACTTCGCCCGATGAGTACGATTTCATCCCGCCTACGATCTGTGTGATGAATAATGCCGCATCGTTCACGCGATACTGGTATTCGCCGTTCGCCATCAGCGGTATCGGTGCCTGATAGTCCTCAGCGACCTTGCACATCGCTCTTACACCCCATTTTCCCATGAACTGTTTTTTGGAAACGAAGATGACCTTCGCTTTGAACACGCTTTCCTTGTATCCCAGCACTTTCTCGTAGATCTTCGACAGTACGGGTATGTTCGCTGTGGTTATGGTGTGCTTTCCGCTTTCGAACACTGCTATGATCTGTCCGTCCCTTACGAAGGCCGCCCATTGCCAGTCGTTCACAATAAGCACGGACGCGGTTCTGATGTACTCCTTGTCGTATTCCCAGAGGATATCGTCGGTCCCCGCATTGTCCCATTTTATAACGTTGGTGCCTTTGTCTTCTGCCATGTTCAATCCTCCGTGAGTCCTTTCAGTGTCTTTATCCTGTCATTCAGACCGTTGGCCAGACCATCGATGTACCTCTCTATCTCTTTGATGTCCGCTCTCACATCGACCTTGCCGTTGTCCATGTCTGTCATCAGTGTCACAGTCTTCTCCTTGAGTTTAGCGGCGCCTTCCAGCAGTTTCGCGTCCCATTCCACGATCTCTTCCAGCTCCTTGTCAAGCGTCTTCACGGCCTCCCAGAGACCGCTGTATCCGCTTTCCGCGCTTTCGATCTTCTTGAGATAGGTGTCTGTTTTGACTCTGATCCTATCCATTTCCTTGGCAAGTGTGAGATTACCGGATTGAACGATCATCCTATGGATGTTTCCGAGATCGCTCTTGCACTCTTCCAGCGATCTTACGACGGATCTTCTGACCTCCTTGTCGACCTCTCTGCGGATGTTCTTGATCCTGTATCCCCTGTAGCCGGGGATGTACATCGCGGCACGCTCGAAGATGCCTCTGTCCTCAACGCTCTTATCCGTAACAATTTCATCATATGGCATGGTTTATCCCTTCCTCGAAGAACTCCTGATGATTATCATTAATGCGATCAATACGATGAATATCGCAAGCAGGATCCATAGATCCAGATCGGTGCAGGCTTCCAGGAAACCGACTATGCCCAATGATAAAGACAGATACCCTGTGACCATGAAGAAGGACGATCTCGACGGTCCGAAGCTCAAACCGTCTTCTTCTCCGAACGAAATTGCGAACATGTATGCCCCAACTACGACCAGTATCGAATATATGCAAGTGTACCACGGAAGGTCTGCTACTTGCCAGACCACAAGGCCTATTGCAATAGCAAGTACACATACGCCGATAAGTATGCCATCGCTGCTCCTTCGACCGATCTTCTCTTTGTCTATCGCCATTTTCTCATTCTCCTTTTTCGAATCGTGACTACATAATAAGCAATTTGTCGGCCTCGGTCCTCGTTATCCTGTCGGGAACGAGCTTTCCGAACGTATCCGGAAGTCGAATTCTGTCATTTTCGATGGTGCAGGGAATATAGATCACCTTTTGCACGTCGGGTTTGCTGAGTTTGAATTTGGAATCTGATTCCGTACGTTGTGCAAGATATTCGACACAGAGTTTCTCGGCTTCCGCTTTAGTGCTCAGCGGAAGCACTATTCTGCGAGTACCGGCACCGTTGTTGGCCACCGAATCTTGGATCCGTCCTATGCCTTCTCCGCTGCTTATGCTCCTTTCGTTCCCCTTGATGCCGGCGAGGATGCTCTTTGCGGGGCGAATCTTGAATATGTCTGTGAAGGCCGATGCGGGATTGCTGAGACATCCCGGATCCGTTACGAAATCAGCGCATATCAGAAGATCCTCCTTCACCTCCACACCTTTCTTGGCCCACAGGGAACCCGTCACGAAGCTGTATCTCAGGTCCACTTCCCAGAACGGCATAAGGACATCGCCGGATCCAGTCGTGATGGGTATTAGACCGCCGTTCTTAGCATTCAATGCGGCGGCGATGTTCTCGAAGATCTCATTGTATCTGTCTCTGTTCCCTAGCAGATACCCCCATTTCTGTGGGTACTCCATCTTGATGTCGAAGACCTTCTTGATCACGTTGAGCATGGCCAATGGATCGTTCGATGATGTCGTATTGACTATCTGGATGATGTTCATGACTATGTCGCAGATGGAGATCTCCTGTCCTACGGATTGGTACATTATGCCGTATTGCGGATCCGTGAATATCTTATCCTTTATCCCGATCAACGATGTTTTCCCTTTAGTGATCAATGCCGAGCTGTCGGCAGTGTTGCCGGACAGCAGCTTCTCCATTCCATTGCATATGTCCGCAAGTGCCTCGAAACGTGTGACTATCAGATCGTTGCCCTTCTTTCCCTTCAATGCCTTGGCGGACTCAGTAAAGTTGTTCGCCATCAGTGTGTAGCGACCTTCCTTATCCTCTGAGAGAAGCGCTATATTGTTGATCATCATCGCATAGCTCTGCGAGAGCGTTGCGGCCTCATCGATCAGATCCTGGCTCTCCTGATCCACAGCCAATGCTGCGACCGATTTGACCTTGGCATTGAATTCGAAGGCCTTGGCCGATGTGTGCACAGGACGGAAATTGCTGCAGGTGGAGAAAGGCACCGCCAACAGGCAATTGCCCAAAAGACTTATGTTGCTGAATTTGTACTCCATGAGTTCAAGTTCTATCTTTCCCTTCACGTCCCTTGTGAATATGCTGTGTCTGGCTATCGGGTCGATGTTCTCTGCGCCGGATATGTTGAATCCTGACGGTATGGCACTGCTTATCCACGATTTGACCTGACCCATAAGCTGGTCCAGATATGCTTTAGCATCCATACGCTGCTGCGTGGTCCCACAACTCGGACAGGTGACGTACGGAGTATCGGACCTTACATCCTTCTCCTCCAGCGGTGCACCGCAGAACTTGCATCTAAGTGCTATCATCTCATCCAATCGAATCACCTTATGTTGATCCTCAGCGAGCTTATCTGTGTCTGGAGTGCAACTATCTCCGCTTGGATCCTCGCGTCCATTGCTCTCATCTCGTTCATGGAGATCTCATGATAGTGCTTTGCGATCGCGTCTGCCCTTCTGGATATGGCACTGTAACATGCCCTGCAGACGTAGATGGATGTGTAGGTATCGTCCGCAGATGGCAGAGGGCTGTCCTTATCCTCTTTTCTCAGCTGTGGGCTGATATCGCTGCTCATTGGATAGAAATGCATTCCCTCGCCGGTGGTATCCCTTCCGCAGATCCAACATGTGGCGGATTTGGAATAGCTTTTGATCTTCGTCTGGTTGTCTTCACCTGTTTCTCCGATCTGACGGCGATAATTGAATGCCATCTGCTGGTACTCTGCCGCCTTCTTCGGGTCCTCCCAGAGGGTACCGGTAGCCATGAATTCATTGCCCTCAGCCATGAGGGTCAATGCCAATTTCAGCCCGGTGATTGAGACGTTGTTGTACAGTTCATTGAGTTTCAGTGTCTCATTTCCTATATTGGACTGTATCTCCCGTGCGCATCCTATGAGTGCCTGGCCTTTCTGGAGTGCTGCCTCCGAACCGCCGCTCGGCATGGATCTAGCGGTAATGCTTTTCGCCATGTCCTCGCACTCTGTCGCGAGTTTAACGGTGTTCAGTGTTGTGAGACCGAACTCAAAATCCTGATCGCCCTTCGATCTCAGCACAGACGCTGCATTGGTATAGGTACCAGCATCGTTTATTCGATCGCTGATGCTAAGCACAGCAATTAGAATCTCAGCGACATCTTTGTTGCTGGCGTTCTTTTCGATTGCTTTTTGGAGAACTGCGATGGCTTTATCGTACTCTTTGCGTTTGATAAGGTCAACGGCGTCGTCGAAACGTTCATTACCGTTCTTGAAGAAACCAAATGCCATTTTTCCACCTTAGGTTGATGTAGTGTCATGCGTTCTTGGTTTTAATCTTATCGAATAGTTCCGTGCGGGACCGCATGTGACAGATGTTAGGTCGCATCTGTCAGTAGAGATGTTTCCGGGCCTACTATATATCCTTTTGTTCACTTTTCTACGCTGTTTGTGTCCATGCGAATGACCTTGCCGACTGGATATCGGTTTCATTAGACAAATGTCTAGTAAATGGGACTTTTGACCTTTCATTTATTGGTTTTATAGAAACCTATATTAACTGCGAAGTATCACACCCTTTCATGAGTAGCAGATTTGATGCCGTCGAAAAGGCATTTGCCCGCGAACCTAACTTTGTGGAAATGCCGGCTAAAACAACCTCAGAGTATTACGGATGCAAGGTATTCAACAGGGCGCAGATGCGAAAATATCTGTCCCGTGAGACGAGGAAGACAATCTACGACTCCATCGACGACAACATGATCCTCGACAGGAACGTGGCAGAACACGTTGCCGCGGGTATGAAGCAGTGGGCGATGGATATGGGCGCGACGCATTATACTCACTGGTTCCATCCGCTAACCGGCGGTACGGCGGAGAAACACGATTCATTCGCGGAGCCATACGGTAACGGAGGTGCATTGGAAGAGTTCTCAGGCAAGTTGCTGGCTCAGCAGGAACCAGATGCATCGTCATTTCCGAACGGCGGGCTTAGGAACACATTCGAGGCCAGGGGATACACGGCATGGGATCCGTCGTCGCCTGCGTTCATCATAGGGGATACGCTCTGTATCCCCACGGTGTTCATCTCCTATACCGGGGAGGCCCTCGACTACAAGACGCCTTTGCTGAGGTCGATTTCGGCAGTAAGTGCGGCCGCTACGGCCGTAAGCAGATATTTCAGCGAAGACGTGAAAAGAGTCTACTCATATCTGGGATGGGAACAGGAATACTTCCTGGTGGACACTGAGCTCTACGGTCTTCGTCCGGATCTCGTGATGACCGAGCGTACGCTGATGGGTCACGGATCTGCCAAGAACCAGCAGCTCGACGATCACTATTTCGGTTCGATACCCCAGAGGGTCATGGCATTTATGAGGGACCTGGAAGCAGAGGGTTACAAACTGGGCATTCCGATCAAGACGCGACACAATGAGGTTGCGCCTAACCAGTTCGAACTCGCCCCTGTCTACGAGGAGACGAATCTGGCAGTGGACCACAATCTAATCCTGATGTCCCTCATGAGGACAACGGCGGAGCGTCACGGATTCAAGGTGTTGCTCCATGAGAAGCCATTCAAGGGTGTCAACGGGTCCGGAAAGCACTGCAACTGGTCACTCGGGACCGATACGGGGGTGAACCTCATCGCGCCGGGAAAGACAGACGATGAGAACTTGAGATTCCTGACATTCATGTCGGTCATACTGATGGCCGTCTACAGGAACAACGCGTTGCTCAAGGCGTCTGTGGCGTCTGCGTCCAACGCTCACAGGCTGGGTGCGAACGAAGCACCGCCGGCCATAATCTCCTCATTCCTCGGAACGCAGATAACGGCGGCCTTCAACGAACTGCTTGAATCCAAGGACATGGTCAAGATGGGACACAAGACCGAATTCAGTCTAGGAATTCCGCAGATTCCCGAACTGCTGTTGGATAACACGGACAGGAACAGAACCTCGCCGTTCGCGTTCACCGGGAACAGATTCGAGTTCCGTGCGGTGGGTTCATCGGCGAACTGTGCATATCCGATGTCGGTCCTAAACACGGTTGTGGCATATCAGCTGACATTGTTCAAGAAAGAGGTCGACAAGCTCATAGAGAGCGGAACGGTGAAGGAACAGGCCATACTGCACATGGTGCGCGAGTACTACAAGGAATGCAGAGCGGTCTGTTTCGACGGAAACGGATACTCCGAGGAATGGAAGATCGAAGCGAAACGTCGCGGACTCGATTGCGAGACCAGTGTGCCGCTGATATACGATGCCTTTTCGACAAAGCAGGCCAAGGAGATATACGCTTCCACGAAGGTGATGACTCCCACGGAGATCCAGGCAAGAAACGAGGTCAACTGGGAGACATATTCCAAGAAGGTCGAGATCGAGTCCAGGATGCTTTGCGATCTGTCGCTGAACCATATCCTTCCCGTGGCAACGAGATACCAGTCCATACTTCTGGATAACGTATCCAAGATGAAGGCTGTGTTCACGGAGGCCAAGTTCAAGAAACTGGCAGGAGGGCAGATTACGTTGATAGAAGAGATATCCTCACACATCAGCGAAGTCAGGAAGATGTGTGCCGAACTCGACAAGTTCTGTGACAAATTCCAAGCCATGGACGATATGCGCAAGAGGGCGCTTTCATATCATGACAAGGTACTTCCGTACTTGGATGACGTGAGGGTGCACATCGATGCTCTGGAGATGATCGTGGACGACGAGATGTGGCCGCTTCCGAAGTACCGCGAGCTCCTGTTCATTCGTTGAATGGGAATGCCGGCAGTTGTGCCGGCTGCTCTTTTTTATAACGATATCTCATTAAGATCATTTCAGAACCTCAGACGAAACGGTTCCTTTTCGAAAAAGGGAGAGTCTCAGCTGGAGGCGATGTTTCCATTACCGATCCTTTTCCCGTAAACGTTGAAGAGGAGGCTTGCGACGAAACCCAGTACGAACGAGCCTATTCCGATGGCGGCGTCTGTTGCGGTCTCCAATCCGGGATATATGATAAGCAGTGAACTGACGGTGAGGCCGAGTATCATGTAGTATGTCAGGCTGTGATAGTTTTCCAGGAGGTACGTCATGATCTTCGCGAATCCCAATATGCCTATGATCACACCGATACCTATGGGAATCAGGAAATACATGTCCAGATGCGCCATCGCGCTTATGGTTATCTGATAGAGGCCCAGGGCAAGCAACAAGGCCGAACCGCTGATGCCTGGAACGATCTTCGATATCGCCATGATTATCCCGCAGAAAATCAGAAGAACGACATTTTCCAACGTATAGTCCAATTCCG